>OGXE01000925.1_pt1 | contig 26566 bp, 24 predicted proteins | sample 1576181 | NCBI WGS metagenome assembly OGXE01 (sample SAMEA3541478, study PRJEB24748) | human gut metagenome | biome: human gut; feature: human-associated habitat; material: faeces | place: China | collected 2012 | reverse complement strand
ACAAGTGGAGTGCGGCCGTGGGGGCGGAAGTCAATTATGTGGGTCTGGAACTGCAAAAAAATGTTTTTTATAATTCGGTCCCTACCCAAACCAAAGGAGAAAGCTGGGCCCTGGGCTGGAATGCGGCTGCCAATTATGCTTTTGATTCTAAAAATGAGATCGGCCTGGTTTACCGCAGCAAAGTGACCCATACTATGGATGCTGATTTTAGAGGTTACAGCAGCGGCATTACAGGAAGTGATCATTTTACCAAAGCGCATGGCAAAGTTACTTTGCCGGATAGCTGGGCTATTGGTTACAACCATAAATTCGATGATCGGACCCGGGTAGAACTGAACGGTACTTATACCAAATGGAGTACCTATGATGCTTTGAATATTACTTTTGATGATAAATTTTTAGGTCAGTCTGGAAGTTATAGTCAGAAAAACTGGAGCAACGGCTGGCGTTATGCTTTGGGCGTAGAACATAAACTGAGTGACAAATATACCATCATGGGCGGTTATGCTTATGATGAATCGGTAATACCTTTTGACGGCGCCGATTTTATCGTGCCGACCGGTGCCCGCCGCACCTACAGTCTGGGCTTCCAGTACCACGATAAAAAACAGACGCTTGCCATGACCTTGGGCTTTATCGATATTGATGGGTTGAGCATCAAAGGACATGTAGCAGCTGGTGATACTTATGATACCGCCCGCAGCCATGATAACTATGCTAAAGTTGTCGGTATCAGCTATCAGCGTAATTTCTGATATAAACAGCTAAGCAAAAACCTCTGCGTTGACAGAGCTTTTTGTAACAGCAGTTCAGAAAATAAAAGAAGTTGCATTGTAAATTTGATTTAATGTAAAATTTCAGCATTTTATAATCAAGCTGAAAGGGTGAGAGAAATGACAAAACGTTTGCTGATTTTAATTATGGCATTGCTTTTGGTCTGCGCTTCTTGTTTAGCTGATGAGCAGGTTGTAGTGGATTCTTTTAAAGTGCATGTGCAGGATATTATGCAGCCTGTTCTCGCTACCTATAAAAAAGATGCTGTCCACATACGTTATTTTGATCCCTCTAAACATGGACTGCAGGGTTCAGGACATTGGTTCAAGGTGCGGAATCTGGAACCTGTTTATTCTTTGGATGTTAAAAAAAATGATTCTGTCATGTACCCTTATATAGGCATACTTGATGTTGAGCGATACACTGAAATATTTACAGGCAGTTATCCTACCAAAGAAGAAGCCTCCAAAGCAGAGAAATCATATCTTTCTAATGCTATGCAGCACTGGCGCTTTTACTATGGCTATCAGAAGGGTAAATGGGAGAAAACAAAAGTTGAATTTTACAGAGATACTGAAAAAAGATTTATGAGTGATAAAATAACGATAACAGAATATGATGTTTTTGCAAATCGTTAGAATAAAGGTGTGTATTTGCTCTTTATAGCTAATGGAGCTGGTACGGATAGTTGATGATAATATCAGGAATGAAAAGACGCTCTTATGGGTGTCTTTTTTTATTAGCAGATAAAAACACAATAATTTTGCTTATAATTACGAACAAAAAACGAACAAAAGGAAATGGACGAAAAATAAAAAAATCCGGGCTGAAAAAAATCAGCGCTATACTGAGGAATGGCAGAGAAACCTGCTTGTTAAGCAAAATAGGCGCCTGTATCAGACTTTAAAAGTATGAGAAACAGCTTTTTGATATTAAAATTATAGTTGACAATGTTCGAGTTGAAAGAGTATAATTGTATCACAAAACGAACAAAAGTTTGTGCATAAAACGCCTGCGGTCACCGTATCAAGGTAAGAAAAAAGATGTCAACGGGCGGTCGTAAAGGAAGGGAAGCAAAGATGTATATTGTAGAATTTATTTTTTTTGGCGATTCCAGGCTTTTTCGAGAAATACTTACAAGTGTTGACGAGGTCGAGCAGTTTTTAAGAGGCTTTGACGAGCTGGAACAAAAACTTATTTATATCAATATCATCAGGAAAATTACATCATGAAAGAAGCAGAGTTTACAAAAGATGAGTTTTTACAAATGAACAGTGCTGCTGACAGAAGGGTTTATTTTGTATGCCCTTTTGATTCTAAAAATTCTATTTTATTCTAAAAACAGAGGTGGGAAGATGGATGAACAGGAACAACACATCGAAGTGCATGCGTATTTTGTCAGGTTTAAGAGTGAATGCTATTATGCCTTGATAGTTGGGAAAAAGAGTGAAGCGCAGCAGTGATTTGCAAAATATGCCGATGCGTCGACCTTCTTGAATACGCAGAAAATGCGGGAACAAAATGTACGCAATGCCAGAGGCAACCGGTTGATCGGCAGTGAGACAGTGATTATAGATCTGCAGTTTTGCTGTTATTACGGCATAACTGCAAAACGAAAGGAGTTTTGATATGGCCAGATATACGATAGAAGATATTATCAGTGCCGTGCAGGCAGGCGAAGTGACAGAACAGCAGGCGGCAGGAGATCTGAGCAGGTTAGGCAAGTATCAGGAAAGCTCGCAGAGCAGTAAGGAAACAAAACTGAAAATGAAACTGACATTCGTCGATTTGAGTATCGCTTCCAATAAAAATAATCCTGAAGCTGTTTTGCTGGAACGGGAAAGGCTGACGGAGCTGCTTGAACTGTGGCAGAGAATGGAAACTGCGCTGACAGCAAGACAGCTGGAAATATTGAAGGCCTATCTGCAATGCGGCAAAAACACTATGGCCGCTGCCCGCAGTCTTGGCATCAGCCAGCCGGTGATTTTTAAAACCATCAAAAGCGTGCGTCAGAAACTGCAAAATAGATTTGGTATCAGGCTGAAAGCTTTTAAAGAGATTTTGCTGCTGCCGCAAATCGCTCAGGAAGCGCAAAAAGCGCTGGGAGTGGGGCAGCCTTTCGAACAGGAAATGAAGCTGGCTGTCGGCAGTTCATGGCAGACCAGATTCGGGCGAAAGGTTTTTAAGACACAAACTGCCTGTCATATGCCCGAATATCTGCATAATACCAACTCGGATTCAGTTTGTACACTTTGCGGAAAAAAATGCAGCCGCCGCGAGATGCGTACCGAAAGACCGTTGCTGCAGCCCTGGAAAAAAGACCGGCTCGAACAGATCATTGCTGCCAACAGAGTAAGCTGAGAAGTATAAGTTGAAAAATATTTTTGATAACAGGGTATAAAAAACAGCTAAAGTTCATATATAGGTGAAGGATGAAATAATAACTGGACCTGTTTGCGCAAACACAGGCTTTGGATGAGCTTTTGATAACAGCAAAATATAAAATTGCTGTCGAAGGTCTTTGCGGTCAGTGTGCCTGGATTGGGTGGGACGGCATGCCGCTTATAACTGACCGCAGTCAGCCGGAACCGGTGCGGGAATCTGCTGCCCGGGCCGGCATTGATATCTATCAATCAACATGAGTAAAAAATAGAAATATCGGTATCGATGAAGTTTACCATAATCTAAAAATTACAGCCGGCGCGCTGTAAAAGCTTAAAGGAGGTGCTTGATGCGCAATAGTTTTGATTTACTGAACGATATTTTTGACTGGTGCGTCGCCGATGAAGAAATAATGAGAATGCTGAGTGTTACGGATAACACAAATACAGACGTATTAAAGAATAAGTTAAGGCTTGAATGTCAGGCGGACGAAGCGGTAACTGCCGCAGAAGTCCCCTTTATCGCTTACTATTTTACACGCGCTGAAAAGCTGGAGTATAACTGGCTGGTCAATAAAGGCGAGCTTTATGTAGACATCTATACTGATACCCTGTTAAATGCCGGATTGCTGTCCAAACGTTTTCGGCAGCTTCTGTCAGGGCATGACGAGATCCTGCTCAGTTCAGAAGGTCAGCAGAGTATTAGTGCTGACGGTGTTTGCAAATATAGATTGATTTATAACCCGTTGATTGACGGAAAATAAAAATTAAGGATGGTGTTTATTAATGGCAAAAATTGATACAAAAAATTTAGTTCTGCACGGTGTTGGGGAAGCATTCCTGCTTTCCGGCGACGGCAAGGTTTCTGCAAAGCTGGGTTCTCTGCAGGATATGACTATCGAAGTGACTGCGACTATGGAAGATGTATTTGGCGGCGACGGCTTGTTTCCCATTTACAACTACATCAAGGAAAAGTCTGCCAGCTTCAAATTTAAAAATGCCTGTTTCGATCTGAACGTTGTTGCGGCCTCTCAGGGTGAAGCAGTGGCTGAAGGCGCTTTTGCTTTTGGCAGTGAAGACATTGTTGTCAAAGCCAGCGATAATAAATTACTGGTAGACTCCGGTGTGGAAGTTGGATCTGTGATCGCTGTCGTAGACGGCGTTGGTCTTACCCGCGTTGAAGGTTTTCCCACTGGTACGAAAACCTTTGCTGTGACCAGTGCTGGCGTGTTGGATTTCAGCTCTGACCTTACTGCTGGTACTCAGGTGCATATCGATTATGTCTATACTGTGACTGACGGTTCTACTGTCGATGTCAAAACCACTTCCGTACCCGGTTATGTGGAATTGCGCCACACCAGCCAGCCGACCGAGCTGCCTAACGGCTGCAAAGCTGTGTTGACTACCCGTGTTTATAAAGCCCGCTGCGAAGGCGGTCTTACTCTCAGCTATGCACGCGGTGAAGCGACTGCTCCTGAGCTGAACTTCAAATCTGTTGATCCGCTGCGCGGTGACAAAAAATTCGTATCTTACTCTGTAAGCTACGTCGACTAAAAACTTTACCAAAGGAAGTGCTTAAACAGCACTTCCTTTATTTTTTTAGATGAAAGAGGATGACAATGACAGAAATCAAAGACCCTTTTACAGCCTATGAAGATGTGGAATGCCGTGATGGCATTACTCGCAGGATCTATCCTGCCAAATTAAAACATAAAGATCAAATCAGAAAACTTACACCGCTGTTTAACGACTTTGCCATTATCGACAATATTTTCAGCTTTGATACCACTGCTGAAAACGGCGGCGTTGACTATACAGATACTGCCTGGAACGCCATGCTTGATATTTTGGTGCTGGCGTTTGACGAGAAATACAAGAGGGAACAAATCGAAGAATTTTTAGATCTGGCGCTGGCCCGGCAGGTCTTTACAGTGTTCTATGATATTTCCAGCTTAAAAAAAAAGAATCTGACGCCGACGACGGCGTAACAGAATGGAATCAGCTGTACGCCTCCATCATTCAAAACACGTCCATGACGATGCGCGATGTGATGGAGCTGTCGATACCGCAGCTGGAATATGTTTTAGCTGGCTGCAAAAAGAATAACGAAGAGATGCAGGCACAGGATTCATCGACCTATTCCGGTGCCGATGCAATCCAGTATTTGATCGATTCCGGTCAGATCGAGTAAAAGGAGGTGCATGAACATAGATAAATTAGAAACTGACGGCAAGATCAGCAAAGTGAAACTCCTGCACGATTGCGCAGGTACGCTGCGTACTTTCGCAGCATTAAAAAACAGTCTTGATAAAAGCGCTGCAAGCGTGACCAAAAAGCATCAGGCACTGCAAAATGCACAGCAGCAGGATTTGCAGGGCACAAATGTAACGGCGACATTGTTTAATTATCAAAAGGCGTTGGCTGCCGCTGAGCGGCAGGCAGGTGTTTTATATAAAGAAGTGCAAAAAAACAACAATAATGATAACGGCGCATTGCTCGACAGCCTGCGTAAGACAGTGCAGGGTTACCAGCAGCTGCACAGAGAAGCAGAGCTTTTACAGGAAGCCTTTGGTTTAAATAACAGTGCTGCCAATATTGATTTTAACGACGTAGATTATTTTATTGCCAAATTACGCTGCGGAGCTGAGGAGGCAGGACAGCAGGAGCTGTTTACGTTGCTTTTTGGCGATCTGCCAGCAAAGCTGCAGGCGTTGTCAGAAATTGACTTAGGCGGCAATAAAATTACGCCGCAGATAGCTGATAAAGATACTGACGCCATGTATCTTCTAGCAGCAGATTTTCTTAATATTATGTCTGCATATGAAAAAGCTGTGCAGGAAACATTTGCTGTTGCTGATCTGTGGCGGCAGTATTATCAGGACGAAGAAACAGTCAAAGCGCTGGTGCGTGCATCGCTCAAGCTTGCTCATGTTGGCGAAATGGAACTTAAAGCTGCCGCTACGGCGTTGGCATCTGTTCTACGCCAGTATGCAGCAAAATTGCTTTCGGCTTATGATGCCGAACAAACTGCTAATGAAATAATCGACATTTGGGGCAAATTGAGTGCTGAATATGGTATGACAGCGCAGCAGCTTGCTGAAGCAAATGAACAGGCAGGCGGCATTGCTTACCGCTCTGGGATAGACTTTTCGTATTTGCAGGCGCTGTTGGTGGCCTTCATGGAATGTTCTCAGAAGCAAGGTGAAGAAGCCGGCCGTTATTTGCGGGTGCTGCTGTTGTGGATGGGAACGGCTGATGCAGCAATGCAGCTGAATAAACTAGGCGTTGACTGTTATTGCCTGGATGCACAGGGACAAAAACAATTACGCCGCTTGCAGGAGGTGATTTTAGAAGCAGCGCAGAAGCAAGCTGCTGACAAAGAGGGCGAAAAACTTTTGCCTGATATTGCTGCCGGCTGTTTTGATGCTGCCAATTTGGGAGCGTTGTTTGGCGGGTATGACTCTTTGCAGAGAAAAATGCAGACGGCATTTAGCACGCAGGACTTTTCGGCAGTGCAGTATAAAAAATCTGCAGCTAAGATAGAACAAAAATTACTGGCCTTGAAGCAGCAAGGTGACAAGCTGCAGGAAAAGCTGCAGCAAAGCAACACCACCGCAGCGCAAAATCTGATGCTTGTACTGACAGAGCTGTTAAAGGGATTGAAAAACTTACAGCCGGAATTTGTAGCAGCCTTTCAAGGCGGTACGGAACTGCTGTTGTTATTCAAAACTATCCTGACTCTTGCCGAAGCAGAGCTGGCAGCAGACAGGCAAGGCATTAGTGCAGTCGCAAGGATGCAGGCCGGGAAAGTGAGGGGATCAGTATGGCAGTACCATTGCTGATAGCGTTAAAAACTATTGCAGAAATTGGAGCCGCAGTTCAAGCAGTGAACGGTGCTTATAATTTTTTTGAAGACAAAGTAAAGGATGTAGATAAATCACAAATTATACTGGAAACAGTACGTCGCCAAATGGCTCAATATCAGGCTGAGATGGAAGAACAGGCCCGAATTATGAAAGAGCGTAAAGCTTTTTTAGAAGCCGAGGGGCGGGATACGAGTTCAGTGGCCTATGTAAATGCCAAAACCGATTATGATAATGCCAGAAACAAATATTTTGCTACAGAAGCGCAGCTGGCCAAACTCAGAAATCAGGAAGCTACTCTGCTAGCACAGCTTAGTCATAGAGAACAGATTAATAATTATATGCCGCAGCCGTCAGCAGATTTTGGGCAAGGCTATGGCGGCGGTTATGGCATGCTGGCAGGCGCGCAAGCGGTTGATTACAATAAAATGGTTTCCGAAAACAAAAACTTTGCCGAAAGAAACCGTTTGATGTATGAGGCTAAGCCAATTAATGAGCAATATATTGCCGATATGCAAAAAATAATCGACGAAGAAAATGAGTTTGGTACAACTATCGAAAAGCAGGCTGAGAAAATAGATCTTTACAATAGACGGTTGAATGAACTGGCAGGAGAAAAAACAAAGCTGCAGGATTTCATGAAAACCTTACAGGATGATTTTGACAGTGAAATAGTAAACAACCGCGATTTAATGGATGAAATTGGATATGATATAAGTGCTAGCGATGAGGCAAAGGCTAGGATTATTGCCATAAATAAAGAAACTATCAACTCAGTTAAGGCTTTGAGTAATGTTTTAAGTTTAATGACCGAAATTGAAGGTAAGATTAAAGGTTTAGATGGAGAAAAGAACAGTGTTCAACAAAGCATAAAAGCCATGAAGTTTTCTGAAACACAGGAAGAAGAATACAGACGTGGCTTGAAGGAAATGGAAGATAAATTTTATATCCAAACTTTACAAAATGGCAAACCAAAAAACTATAATGAAGAACAAAGTGCCTATCAATTTCAAATAGATAATTTGAATCAAATGGTAGCCAAAAGAAATATTCAAATAGAAAAATGGCAGGCTGAACTTAGTGATCATAAAGACAAAAGTGATTTCACTGCATATCATCAGACAGAAGCACTTTTAAATAATGAAATAAAACTGCGTGAAGAAAATTTAGCAAAAGTGAAAGAAATAGAAGGGCAAAAAAATGCTCAAATACTTAATGGTCTGAGTGATCTTGCTATTAATGTACTGTTAAAAGGAGCTTTATTAAAGGAAGTTTGGTCTAATCTTTGGAAAGATTTAGCGCGAGAAGGTATTCAAAGACTTTTTGGCGTTTCAGCAGAGCCTTCATTGTTGGGAATGTTATTTGGCATTAAAAAAGCTCATAGCGGTGAGGATATCGGAGTGTCAGCACCCAGAATGCACAGCGGCGGCAATGTTATGGCAGGGCGCATTGGCTTAGTGCCGGCGCTCAAAGACGACGAAGTACTGCGCACCCTGCAGGTGGGTGAGGAAGTCAACAGTATTCGTGACCGCCGCAGCAACGAAATTTTGGCAACTGTTGCCATGCGGGCGATGGATAATACAGCCAAAGCGCCGACACAGGTCATTATTACGGCGCTCGATTCCCGCAGCTTTGCCGAATACCTGAACGAAAACTCAGATATTTTGCAGGCCGTACTGTCTAAAAACAACGCTATGGGACGCAGGGCCTGACGGCAGGTGCAAAATGGAAAAACAGGATCTCAAAAAGTTTGTCGGTCTGCCCTATAAATTTCTGGGCGTCGATTATCATGGTGTCGATTGTATCGGCCTGTGCCAGCTGTTCTATCAGGAACACGGCATTGATCTGGAATGGCGCGACGGCCGACCGATCGCCAAAGACTGGTATGTGCACGAACCATATCGACTGGCGCGGTTTATGCATAAGCACTTTACACGCGTCAAAAATGTCGATGCCATGCAGTACGGCGATATAGTTTTATATGAAATCAACGGCGAAGGCCATACCGGCGTCTATGTCGGTGAACATAAGGTGCTGACGATCTTACAGCAATTCCAAAGATCTATGATCGTCAGGCTCAGGCAAAACAACCTCTTTTTAAAAAGTGGTTACAGAAAGAAGGTGACAGCTTGAAAACATTTACTTTTACACCCAAAAGCGAAGTAAAACGCAGTGTCCAGTATCTGGACAGGACTATCGAATTTGAATCAGGAGCCTTTCAGGTACAGGAAATTGGCATAAATCCGATCATTACCTTTCAAATGACCTTTGAAAGCATGGCTGCCGAAATGGCGTCATTAGAAGCATTTTACATGGAACACCGCAAGTCGAAGCGGTTTTATTTTAATTATAATGGGGAGCAGTTTGTCTGCCAGTTTACCAGCGACTATGCACCCACTGATACCTGGGGATTTGATGAGCGCGGACGCATTATCGGCAAGATTTCTGTAGAGCTGACATTGAGGGTGGTCAATTTATGAAAATTCTACCTATCAGCATGGCAGCAGCCAAAGAGCAGTCCAGCTCTTTTTTTATTGAACTCTATGTGCTGCATCTAAAAACAGGCATCATCCGTATCTGCAACTGTGATGAGGTCATAACCTTTGGCGGTTGTGATTATTATCCTGTTCCGGTGCAGCGTGGCACGATCAAATCTTCAGTTGACGCTAAGATCGACAACGTGGAATTGAAAATAGCCGATACTGATAACAGCAAAATAACAGCGCTGCTGGAAGGTTTTGATTTTCGCGGCCGTTATGTCGAAATCTTCCGTATTCAGTACCCGGAAAGTCTGGAAGACGAAGAAATAGCTATGACAGTTTTTTATGGCTATCTTGATACACCAACCTATAGCAATGGCGAATTTACGGTTACAGTAAAAGCTGCCTTTCCCAATAACAAGGTTCCCAGCAGGATCACGCAGTATTTTTGTAATGCAGCGTTTGGTGACGAACAGTGCGGTATGGACAAAGACTTACGGAAGGTTGATGTCGAACCGCTGCTCTCACTGCCCAATAAAATCAAACTCGATGCTGCAGATATTGCCGAAGGCTACTATAAAAACGGACTTATTACGATCGGTTACGAAACCAAACTGATCAAAGATAATTTTATTGATAATAATGACGGTAATCACTATGTCGTGACGCAGTATCCGTTTTTAGGAGCTATTTTAGATACGGCGACCCTACAACGCAACTGCGATAAAACTCCGGAGATGTGCGAAAAGTATGGCAATCGTCAGCATTACAGCGGCTTTCTGGCAGTGCCGAAAGAATTCAGGTTAAGTTAATATTATTGCGCGGGCAATAAAAAAGAGAGCCATTAGGCTCTCTTTCGTTATTCCATGGCGATGACTTGCTTCCATTCGTCAAGGATAGTTTTGTCTAACTCATAATATGTATAGCGAATTTGTTCTTTTTCTTTAGTATAAGAAGGAATCTGAAAAACTATTGAATCAGCAATACTTAAATGTTTGATTAATGGCGTAAGATCTAAGGAATAAGTACTTCCAACGGCGGTTTCGCTTATTCGGGAGTTTATGGAATATACCTTGTTTATATCATTATTTAATTTTAATTTTACATCTTCTAAAGCTATATATCTTCGAGCAGGAGCATATCTTTTAGAAATAAATAATGTATAGATAGGAGTTGATGAAATTTGTTTTTTAAAAACAATTTCTTTTGGCGAATTTTCATTTGTACCTTTTTCAAAGTAGCTGTATATTAATTTTACATTAGCAAATTCATTGTAAGAATGCAAGATTTCTGCATTTGCTATGTTATTAATTAAAATAAATGAACAAAAAATACAAAATTTGAACATAAAATCAACTCCTAAGTCTGAGAAAGTAGGTGAAAGATTGGGAAAAGGGAAAAAAACAGGCAAAATAGTATTCACAATAGCAGGCTTTGCTCTAGGCGGCGTTGGAGGTGCAATGGGCTGGTGGGGAAATGGAGTAAGATTTCCTTCTGGAGCAATGTACGGTATGTCAATCGCTTCCACCTTATGGTCAGTAACACAAAAACCAAACGCCTTCGGCAACCTTGACGGTGACTACAGTCAGGATGATTACAGTAAGTTCAGCACTACCACCAACGACATCTCACAGGATGCAGTTATTCCTGTAATCTATGGTACTAGAAAATGGGGCGGTTTGCAAGTATGGCATAACCCCTATAACGGGGAAAGGTATCTGCAGAAGGATGTTGGCGACCACACTCATCAGACAACATTTTTAACGATGGTCATCAAGAAGATCAGAAACGTATATCACAAATTAAAAGAACTGAGTTCGATACAATATCGAACTCAGTTCTTTTTTACAGCATAAAATTATTTGATATTATTCCATGGCGATAACTTGCTTCCATTCTGATATGAATGATTGGGGGACTTCAAGATAATAATAGGATTCTACACGGGAAAATTCTTCCATAAAAACAGGGATTTGTAAGACCATTTTTTGAATGTTTTGTAGATCACCAATTAAAGAATCGTCAAGTAAAATCGTAGCTTGATTAGTACGGTCAGAGAGTGGTGAAATTTTAGTTGGGGAAACATAAAGTTGCTCATCATTAATTTTTAATTTTATGTTTTCTATATTACTGAAATATTTGCTCATAATATTATTGTTTTGAATAGATAAATAATATTTTGTAGATTCTGGTGAAATAATTTTTCTAAATACGAAAAATCTAGGAAGTTGAGATTTTGTCTTTTCACTTATGACATATATATGCATGGTATTATCAAAAGAATTAGTAAATTGTTGAATTTCTGCATTTGCAATGTTCATAACTAGAAAGCATAAACAGAAAAATAATAATTTCTTGAACATTAAATCAACTCCTATACAAAGAAAGTAGGTGAAAACTTGGGAAAAGGAAAGAAAACAGGGAAAATAATATTTACTATTGCAGGATTTGCTCTAGGAGCAGCGTATGCAAAACCTTGGTTCGGATTAGAGAAGGGAGCTTGGTTTGCAGGTGGTATGTATGGCGCTAGTATTGCTTCAACGATTTGGTCTGTAGTAGCTAAACCAAATGCCTTCGGCAACCTTGACGGTGACTACAGTCAGGATGATTACAGTAAGTTCAGCACTACCACCAACGACATCTCACAGGATGCAGTTATTCCTGTAATCTATGGTACTAGAAAATGGGGCGGTTTGCAAGTGTGGCATAACCCATATAACGGCGAAAGATATCTGCAGAAGGATGTCATTATCTGTGAGGGCGGTATCAAGGGCGTGTATAACGTCTGTGCCAACGAAGAACTTATAAAAAATGATACTAATATCAGTATCTATAATATCCAGCATCAGGATGCGGCAGTCTATCGCAGCGGCAATACTTTGGTGTTAAAGGCCGGCGGCAAAACCAATGAATATGCGCTTAAAGATGTGGAGAGCCAGGATCAGCAGGCGGCGCTTTTGTCGACAGTTATCGAAAAGATCAGGAACGAGTGCGGCAATGGCTGGAAGATAGACGGTGCAGTTGATGACAGAACCAGCAAAGGCATCAACGCCAAAAATATGCAGTTTAGTTCGTCTAAGCCTGTGGGCTGCTATTGCGATCCGGCCGATCCGGCTCGCAGTAATATGGTAGTGCTGGATAATCGTGGCTATGCGATCGGCAGTTTTGCTTTTAACGATTGTGTTGCTCCTGATAATTTTAATGACGTAGGCGGTTATACTAACACTGCCTGGATCAGGACTGATCTGGTGGCACCCAAAAGCCTGCTCAAGAAATTCGACGAAATCGGAGAACCGGGACACGGTCCGGGAAAAATCATTTTCGAGCCCGTTGAAGCGGCTACCGACCAGGAAATAACGGAAAAAGCCTCTCATGCAGGTATTTCATCCGAAAAGATGTCAGGTCAGGCATGGTCACAGGACGCACGCAAACTGGTACGTATCAACGGAATAGGTTTCTGCTTCGACAACACCAGCTATGAAACATACGCCAACGATTACCAACTGGTGGTCAAGGGCGAAGGCGAAGAGATTCTTGCACTCTGCATCGTAGAAGTATTTGACGATACACAAAGCCAAACCACCTTCTGACGGAATATGTACAAGCAACCACTGTAACTCAAACTACAGAAAAGAAAGAATAAATGAACTCAAAGAGAATTATAAAAGGAAAACTGTTTCTTGCAGCACTTGTCACCATGCTATGCGGCATGGTGGCAGGCGGATGCTCTGAAGACAAGGACGAACTGGCGGGCAAACAATACGGCCACGTACAGTTCAGGCTCTACAAGTCGGCATCCTATACGCAGGAAGAGACAACCCGGGCCGGCACGGCATCTACGCGTGCCACCGCAATGGACCGGTTGAGCGACGCCCAGAAAGTGGAAATCGAAATGCAGCACAACGGTATGAGCATCACCCAGACCCTCGTGCTGAACGCCTACAACGAGAGCAACGCCGAATACGGCATGAGAAGCGACAAACTGGAGCTTCTGACCGGAACGTATAAAATCGTAGGCTACAAGCTGCTCGACAAGCTGGACGAGGTGATCACCGGCATATCTCCCGGTGCGGACGAGACGTTTGAAGTCGTTTCGCGCGGACTGACTACCAAAGACCTTGTTGCCGACTCGCAAGCGCGGGGCATGGTGACTTTCAAGCTGATAAAGTCCGGACTCACCACACGCGCCGCCGACGGTGAGAGCATCGACTATCTGTTCAGCGACATAAAGGTTATCGACGTAACGGTGACCAACACGTTTACACGCGTGCCCGTCACTATCAAGAACCTGAAAGTGACTTATAAGGAAGAGTATGAAGAACATCCGAATACGGACTATACCGACGACAACAAGCACAAAGACAAATATAAGGATATCGGTACCGCCAAATGCGACTCGGCAGTATGGCTGCCCGCCGGCACGTATCAGGTAACCTCTTACACCATTTATAAGAAAAGCGGTTCGGTAACCTCTACGCTCGACTCCAGAAGCCAGCTTGCGGGAGAGATGTTCAGCGTAGAAGATAACAGACAGACGGACGATGCCCTTGTGCCCATCCAACTGTCGCCGACAGCCGCTTACATCAAGGACTACATCGCACTGAAAGCCATTTGGGAAGCGCTCGACGGAAGAAACTGGCACTATACCGGAGAGACAAGCCCTGCCGGAGCAACCTGGAACTTCAATAAGGAGGTAGACATGTGGGGCGACCAGCCCGGCGTGTCGCTGGACAGCAAAGGACGCGTTATCAGCCTGTCTCTCGAAGGCTTCGGCGCCAAAGGCAGAGTGCCCGACGCCATCGGCCAACTGACCGAATTGAAAGTGCTTTCCCTCGGGTCGCACAACGAAAAGCTGGGCGGCAGACTGTTCGGCGCAGGCGGAATAACGCCCGATATGAGCGATGCACAGAAACAGAAGATGCGCATGCACTACAAGGAACTGTTCCTCGACTACGACCCCAGGGAGAATATGTCGGAACTCCTGCAGGACGGCATTAACCGCGACCCCGAAATGGCAAAGATAAAGAAAAGCAACCGTATCAGCATGAAAGATATACAGATAGGCCAGACAACCAACAACATTACTTTCATATCCAAAGCGGTAATGCGGTTGAAGAACCTGCAACAACTTTATATTGCCAATTCTCCCATTAAGGCTGAGGACATCTGCACAGATTGGGAAAACGAAAATTCCGAATATGCCAAGTCATTTAAAGAGGAAAGCAGCTCCTGGGCATGGAGAACCCTGACCGACCTGACGGACGTAGAGGTGTACAACTGCCCCAACCTGACGAAACTTCCGGAGTTCCTGTTTGAACTGCCCGAAATCCAGTTGCTGAACATCGCCAACAACAAAGGCATTGACGGACTGAACGGAGCAAGAGACGGAAGCGGCGAGCAACTGACAGCCGACTGGAAGAAATTAGCGGATGCAACTGTAGGAGCCAAACTCCAGATTCTGTATCTCGGCAACAACAACCTGACTAAATTTCCGGAACACGCATCATTGAATAAAATGAGAAAACTGGGACTGCTCGACTGTATCAACAACAACCTTACAGGAAAGCTGGAAGCCTTTGGCAAGGAAGTGGAATTCACTACCCTGACTCTGGACAACAACCAAATTACCGAAATACCGGAGAACTTCTGCGGTTTCACCGAGCAGGTAGAAAGCCTGAGTTTTGCGCACAACCTGATAGAATACATCCCCAATATCTTTAACGCAGAATCCGTCTATACAATGGGGTCTGTAGACTTCTCGTACAACCGGATAGGACAGAATGACGGGAAAAACATTAATTGCAGCCTGGACGACTTCAAGGGAATTAACGCCTCAACGATTTCTTTGTCGAACAACCTTATCAGTAAGTTCCCCACGGAACTGTTTGCCAAAGGTTCCCCCATCTCCACCATCGACCTGAGCAACAACCTGATGACGGAGATTCCGAAGTACTCGCTAAGGTCGGAAACTGGTAACTACAAGAACACGTATCTGCTGACCGTTATCGACCTTCGCTTCAACAAGCTGACCAAGCTGTCGGACGACTTCCGCGCAACCACGCTGCCTTATCTGAAGAACCTCGACCTCAGTTACAACTGTTTCTCGAAGTTCCCGACCGAACCGCTGAACAGCAGCCAGTTGCAAGCTATCGGTATCCGCTTCCAACGCGATGCCGACGGCAACCGCATCTTGCGCGAATGGCCTACGGGAATTACCAGTTGCCCCAGCCTTATACAGTTGCAGATAGGCTCAAATGATATCCGCAAGGTAAACGAAACGCTGACATCGCAACTCTACATCGTGGACATCAAGGACAACCCGAACATCAGCATCGACGTAACAAGCGTATGCTCGCAAATAAGGGCAGGCATGTATAAACTGATTTACGACAAGACTCAGGATATCCGTGGCTGTGATGCTTTAGACATAAAACGATAAACCAATAAGATTCTACCAATGAAATATGTATATAAAATAATGACGGGGCTGGCTCTCTTCGCAGGGCTGGCAAGCTCGTGCAAAGACGACGACGCAAGCATCCCCGGCGGCATTGCAGTGGATAAGGAAGAGATAACCGTAGGGCCCGAAGGCGGAACCGAAAGGATTACGGTCAACTCTTACAAGAACTGGGTGGCCGGAGCATCCAGACCGTGGATCGCCGTATCGCCCGCAAACGGTTCGGGTACAGCGGAATGCCGGCTTGCCATCGACTCTACCTTAGAGAACACGGCACGCACCTCGCAAATACGCTTTGCACTGGAAGGCCAGGAATCCAAACTGATAACCGTTACCCAGTTCGGTTTCGGGAAACAAATCATCGCTAAAGAACCGGATGTGGACATCGAAAGTTCGGCAGCTTATAACAAACGCCTTTTCGAGGCTGTCATATCCAGTAACGTCAACTTCCTGATTGATAAAGAGCATATCGACTACTCCTTTGCCGAAGAAGAGACAATGACCAATGAGGATAAAGCAGAATTCGGAGCCGACCGGACAGGCTGGATTACCCCTCCCAAAGATACGGACCTGAAACTGAACCTCGACCGGAAAGCCCGTCCGCGTACGGTCAAGGCAAAATTCCGCTGGGAAATGAATACGACTCCCTACACCCGGATAGCGAAAATACGCTTTGTTCCGCAAAATCCGGATGAGGACCAGTTGGTGGACGACAACGGCAATCCTATCGAAGCTTTCATTCTGACTGTGACCCAAAAGGCAGCTCCCAAGATTGAGGACAACCGTTCGGGAGACTCGCTGGCAATCATCACCATCAACGAGAAGATTCAAAGCATGATGTCCTTCGATACAAGTGAGAATATGCAGAACTGGGATAACGTAACCCTATGGGAAGCAACCGACAAGGACATACCCGAAGGTGCGGTAGGACGCGTACGTTCCGTCAAGTTCTCCCTGTTCAACTTGCAGGAAGGCGAAATGTTGCCCAAAGAAGTACGTTATCTCAAATACTTGGAATCTTTCGATATCCAAAGCAACTCCAACAATCAGATACGTATCGTAGCGTTGGGCGAGGAAATCTGCGAACTGAAATACCTGAAATCGCTGAGTGTATCCGCCTATGGCATGAACGAACTGCCCGAAAACTTCATCAAGCTGGGCGGCAAGGCAGACAAGAGTTATCGCGGACTGGAAAAACTGGACTTGTCGGGCAACAACTTCCCGTCGCTGGCTGCCATTACCGAAGTGGTAAATGAAGAAAACTTCCCGAATCTGCACGCGCTCAGCCTTGTCGGAAACCGCCGGAGCGACTCCTACTCCGACCTGAGTCAGGGACGTACCCACAATGGAAGGGAACTCGGTCTGTACATCGACATCAGTGCCGGAGCGGAAAAGGAAGCATTCCTGCAACTGCTCACTTGGGACAAGCTGAGAAGCCTGCGGTTCTCGTACAACTTCATTGAAGGGACATTACCTACGGATGAAGAGGTAGATACCGCACTCGAACGGGCAAACAAACCCAAACGTTATCAGGACGACGACTTCTCCGACAACAAGGAAGAGTACAAAGACAAACTGGTAGGCGACACCTGCATCTGGCTGAAAACGAATGACAACGAAGTCACATTCACCGAAACCGGTGGAACCACCCTGCAAGTGAAAGGACAGGATGTGCCGCGCGTACTGCCGAAGGCACGCTCCTTCTCCATCAACCTGAACTTCCTGACCGGGCCGGTGCCCAAATGGATTCTATTCCACCCGTATTTTGTAGAATGGGACCCCATGACACTGCTCTTCAACCAGCAGGAAAACGGCAAGAACTCCGCAGGATTCAAAGTGGGATTCAATAACGTCGATGCGGTGAAGTTCGACTTTGAGTATTACTACGGCAAAGAGAAGCCGGAAGATGCCAAAGTAAACGGAGTAGCTTATCCGCTATACTATTACAGGTATGTGGCGGGAGTCAACTAACCCCCAAACAGGTACTTATTAACAAGATAATATTAAACAGAAACAATGAAGAAAAGATTCTTATACATCGCACTTATCGCCCTGACGCTGGGTGCCTGTACGGAACAGGATATCGTCGAACAGCCGTCCATCCCCACCGACGGGGGGACGGAAGTCCGGCTTCCCGCCGATGTCAACTCGGGTGAACTGCTGATTAAGTTCAAACCCGAAATGACCGACATCCTCGACCGTACAATGACCCGCGCAGCGGGAAACGGCGGAGTGATGACCCGTTCGGGCATCCCCTCTACCGATGAGGTACTCGAAATTCTGGGCGGATACCATTTTGAACGTATCTTCCCGGTAGACAGCAAAAACGAAGAACGCACCCGCATAGCCGGCCTTCACCTGTGGTATCAGGTGAAGTTCGACGAAGGTACAGACTTGCAGGAAGCTGCCAGACGGCTTTCCCAATTAGGAGAAATCTCAAAGGTACAGGGCAACAGCCGCATCAAGCGCGCCTACAACCCCAAAAGCCGTCGGAGCTATGTGAGCCAGGCAGCCCTGCAACAGCGGGCAGCCACCCGAAGCGGAGTAGCGGCCGGAAGATTCTCTGACCCCGGACTTGCCTACCAGTGGCACTACACCAACTCCGGCAACAATGCTTTCGACAAGACAAACAGTACGGGAGAAACCCTTGCCGGCTCAATAGCCGGATGCGATGTCGGCTGCTACGAAGCATGGCAGAAATGCACGGGCGACCCGTCCGTTATCGTTGCCGTATTGGACGACGGAGTGATGTATACACATCCCGACCTGGCAGGCAATATATGGGTAAACGACAAAGAGGAACTCTATGCCGGCACGGATGCCGACGGCAACGGATACAAGGACGACAGATACGGATATAACTTCGTACACAATACCGCGGCCATTTCGTGGACGGATGTAAGCGACATCGGTCACGGCACGCACGTATCCGGTACGATTGCCGCCATGAACAACGGATACGGAGTCTGCGGCATTGCCGGAGGAGACGGCACGAAGGATTCGGGCGTGAAGATTATGATTTGCCAGGTATTCGCCGGAGAAAACAGCGTGAGCCTGAACGGAGAAGCCCAAGCCATCAAGTATGCCGCCGACAACGGCGCCGTCATCCTGCAATGCAGTTGGGGATACAACTCCTCGGAAGCGAACGAAGTGGAAGGATACTCTCCCGGACCGGCTACCGAAAAGGAATGGGCGGATACTTATCCGCTGGAAAAGGAAATCCTGGACTATTTCATCAACAACGCCGGTTCTCCGAACGGAGTCATCGACGGCGGTATCGCCATCTTTGCATCGGGCAATGAATATGCGGGAAGCGCCTCCTATCCGGGAGCTTACTCCAAATGCGTAACTGTAAGCGCGGTTGCCGCCGACTTCACCCCGGCATCCTACACCAACTTCGGTCCGGAAGTGGATATATCTGCACCGGGCGGTGACACTGAATATTATAACGCCATAGGGGAAGAGGACAATGAGTTTTGGGAAAACAATGAGGTTTCCGGCTCCATCCTTTCTACCATGATTCGGAACGGAAGCCCTGCCTATGGTTATATGGACGGCACTTCAATGGCATGCCCTCATGTATCGGGTGTGGCTGCATTAGGTCTGTCGTATGCCGTGCAACAGCGCCGCCATTTCAAGGCAAGCGAATTTGTGGCACTATTGAAAGAGTCCGTAAAACCGGTTGATAACTGGTACAGCGGCGGAAAGAAGAAAACATACTACCGCAACCATAACTCACCGGCTGCCGCTCCCTCCGTCATGGAGCTGTCCAAATACATCGGCAAAATGGGCACGGGCGTGGTGGACGCAGGAAAGTTGCTGAACAACATCGAAGGAAGCGGTTCGGATATGAAAGTGCCGAATGTGTACGTTGCCGAAGGAGGCACATCGACCGTGAACCTTGCCTACTACTTTGTAAACGGTGAAACGCTGACCTATACCTGTACATCGGACGATGCCGCCGTGGCAACGGTAACCGTCGGCAACAACCTGATGGAAGTAACCGGCGTAAAAACCGGCGCCACACACATCACAGTGAAAGTGAGCAACGGAAGCGAACAGACAATCACCGTTACCGTGCGCAAGAATGCCAACGACAACGGCTGGATGTAATTTAATGTAATTGATTAATGAAACTAATTACCTGGATAGTGCTATTGGTATTTGCCCGTTCCCCTTGGCAGCAAAAAGCCGACTCGCTGATAAATCCGCCACTGATGCAGCAGGCGGAATCCATACTGCGCTTCGACAAAAGCACGCTGGACATCGGAACGCTGACCGAGGATGATGCTCCGCAGGCCTGCCGTTTCACGGGCAGGAACATCAGCAAGGAAGCCGTTACCGTCACAAAGGTACGGACCACCTGCGGATGTACGGCAGCAGAACTGCCTGCCGGAAAGATACTGCCGGGAGAAACCGCTACGATTGTACTGACTTATCATCCGAAGAATCATCCCGGAACGATAGATACGGACGCGTTCGTCTATCTGTCCTGCTCGGAAAAGCACCCCGTAGCACGTCTGACCCTGACCGGGAATGTTCTTCCCGGAGCGGATGAATGGGCACGCTACCCGTATGCAATGGGCCGACTGAGACTGAAACAGAACCGGATGGAATTTCAGGAAGTGATGCCCGGAAAGCGACCTTCCGAACGGATTCTATGCGGAAACAGCGGAGACAAGCCGCTGCGCCTGTCGGCACTCATCATTCCGAAGTTCGCAACTTTCCGGACGGAACCGGAAGTGATACAACCGGGCAGTGAAGCCGACATCGTGGTAACGATAGACGCTTCACTGATTCCCGCCGGAAAGGAAAAGACATTCACATTCCCGATTATCATCGAAGGAGTGGATGCCCGGCCTTCGGACCGGACCCTGAATATTAAAGTAAACTATACCAAGTAACGATAAAAAAACAAGAAACCCGAAATGAAGAATATTTTCAAACTAACGGCTTTGGCAGTCTTTCTGTGCTGCCTTGTGTCCTGCGATGACGATGAGCCGATAATACCGACCCTGGAAGTGACTCCCGCCAACCTGAACGGCACGTGGGAACTTTCCGAATGGAACGGAACTCCGCTGGCGGAAGGTACATACTGCTACGTGGTTTTCAACCGCAAGGAACAGACTTTTGAAATGTACCAGAAGTTCGACAGCATGTATGCCCGCTACATCACCGGAAGTTTCAGTATCAAAAACGACCCTTATCTGGGCGCCGTCATCAGCGGAGAGTATGATTTCGGCAACGGTGAATGGAACAACAAATACATCGTGACCGACTTGCTGGAAAGCGGCTCGATGATATGGACGGCAAAAGACAACGAGAACGATGTAAACAAATACATACGTTGCGAGAAAGTACCGGAAAACATAATTGCGGAAGCAAAAGTGGACAAGGGCGAGTAAAGCAGAATTTCAGCTTTTTTTTCATAAATTTTTACTCTAACAATTATTTGTGGGGAGTCTGTGAGGATTCCCCACAAGTGCGTTTGCACTAATCCTTCATATGCTTCTTCAAAACCGGATACAACACTTCCGCATAACGCATAAAACCTAAATCCGTAAAATGAACACCGTCTACGGTAGCCTCTCCATCATGTCCGATAATATCTTCGGAAGAGAGCAGGTAGATGTTCTTCTCTCCCCGCTTCTTCAGAGACCGGAACACAGCCTGCAAAGTCTCGTTCTTATTCTTCACTTCTCTGGCTACGGTCCTGTTAAAACGGGAATGGGTAAATATAGGATCTTCCACAAAAAGTACAGGCGTATCAGGATGCTTGCTACGGATAATGGAATAGAACGCACCGGCACGTTCCTTTATCTGCTCCACACCGGCATTCGGAACAAAATCAAGTACAAATACGGAAGCATCCACACCCGCCATCACATGGGCAATCTCCAAATCCAATAAAGCATTGCCGCTAAATCCCAGATTGATACATTCCCGATTGAGCCAACGCTCCAGGATATTGGTATGCGCCATACCCGGACGGGAAGCGCAGCCTCCCTGCAGAATGCTTGTTCCGTAAAAGACAACCGGCTTCTTACGTACCGGCAGTTCCGTTGCCGGCCCGCTGATTTGAGACAGCGAATCGATGCCGATGGAAAGAGAAGTCACCCCGTCGTATAAAGAAAGGAATAAAAGATATTCACGCTCTTCGGGCAGCATATCCTTCACGATGGTCGCCTCATTCACCTTTCCTTGCGGACGCCCGCTTCCGGCAAACAGCCACTTCCCGTCTTGCAGGCAATACAAATCAAGCCCTTTAATGCCCGTAGGGGTCATGTGGTTCATATTCCTGTTGAGCAGTACCTCCCATTTGGCGGCAATCCGGGTGGAATTGGAACGGAAACGTACGGCAAGCCCGGCACTGTTACGTCCCAACTCCCATAGAGGCTTACGGGAGATATTCCGTAAAGAGTCCGGCAAACGTTCGTAGCGTGTAAGGGTTGTCTCGGTAGCTTTTCCTAAAAGAGGAAAAGCGGAAGCGTCGTGATAGACGATTTGTGCATTGGCGGAGATAGCCAACAGCAGGCACAGAAGAAAAAAATTTGTTTTCATAGCAGTTAAATAATATATGGAATAAGGATTTCGGAGACTGAAACTCAAGTCTTCTGTCCCTTATTCCATATAAACTTTATTATAGATGATGTTAAGAATCCGTTTGAACTTTGTTCAAAAAGTATTTTCCGAAAGTGAAAAGTATCATTTCTTTTCAGCCTGCGCCCATTCTTTAGCCCCTTGCTCTTTCAGCTTGGCAGTAAACGCCTTTGCCTTTTCCATAACGGCGGCTTCTTCTTCGGGAGCGGCATAAGCATGCTTATACCCTTTCACCACGTTCCACTCGCCACGGGTAAAGTCGGGGAATGCCACCGGAGCGCAATTATTATCCATGGAAAGTTCTCCTAACTCTGCCAGGCAGCACCACTCTGCCAAATCGTATACATCCATATCCAAAGGCAAACCGTTCTGCAGGCAATAAACCAGACGGCTATCCATGATAAAGTCCATACCGCCGTGACCGCCCACTTCTTTTGCCATCTCACCGTATTTCTTCAAAATAGGATGCTGGTATTTGGCTACAAGCGCTTCCATTTCCGCTTCCGGCAAGAAACCGTGCGAGTTCAAATCATCTACCTTAGGCTGCACACCCGAAGCAGTCAGTTGGTCGGCATCGAGCGCATACCCCTCTACAGGATACTTATTGGCAAATCCTTTCGAACCGGTCAACTGATACAGACGGTTATAGGGCTGGGGAGTCATCACGTTATGCTGTATCTCAATCACCTTACCGTTGGCGGTACGAATCAGCGTGGTGGTATGGTCGCCATTGCGGAAACCATTGCAGGCAGAGTCCGTCCTTGCCTCGACCAGAGCCTTTCCCACAACCGATTTGGTATCCATGGCAACCAGTGTCTGCATACGGTCGCCGCGGTGAATGTCGAGCGCCTGTGCCACAGGGCCGAGACCGTGAGTGGCATACACATCGCCGCGATGCTTCATGTTGTAATCCAGGCGCCAGCCCAGCTTGTCGCCCTCGCCGTTCTTCCAATAATGGTTCCAGAACGGGCTCAGGTTATGGATGTACGCACCCTGCGCACGGATTACCTCACCGAATACGCCCTGCTGCGCCATATTCAGCGTATTCATCTCGAACCAGTCGTAGCAGCAGTTCTCCAGAATCATACAGTGCTTGCGGGTCTTTTCACTCATGTCGACCAAGGCCCAGCACTCTTTCAGATTCATGGCGGAGGGCACTTCGATAGCTACATTCTTGCCGTTCTCCATAGCGCACATCGCCACGGGGAAGTGATGCAGCCAGTCGGTGGCGATATACACCAAATCTATATCATCGCGCTTGCAGAGTTCCTCATACCCCTTTTCGCCGGAATATACGGCTGCTTTGGGCAAGGATGCCTGCTTCAGATATTTCTGGCATGCCTCGGCACGTCCTTGTTCGTAATCGCAAAGCGCCACGATCTGCGTACCGGGGATATGGGTAAACCGCTCCACAGCTCCGGGGCCACGCATCCCCAAACCTACGAAACCCACGCGCACCACCTCCATTTTAGGCAGTGCCAGACCTATCACGCTTTTCCGGTCTGCCGGACGTTGGGGAGTTTCAACGACAATCGTTCCATTCTCCCACTGCCACTGAGTTCCTTTGTCGTTTGTCTGCACAGTGGATGTCGGTGAAGAACAGGCGCATAATGCGACACATGCGCCCAATAATAATACTTTCAAGCTCTTCATGCTTCTCAAATTTAAAGTTAATCGATACGGATACATCTTTTCGCTGTTCCGGTTTATTTATGTGTCTCTACAATCTTGGTAGGCGCCATTTCCATATTCCGGCGGTCAACCTGGCGGACTACGGCAGCAGCCAGTTGCAGGAAAGCGCGTCCGGTCACGGTATTCTCGTCCAAAGCGACGGGGGTACCCTTGTCACCGCTCTCACAGATGCTTTGCACAATGGGAATCTGCCCCAGCAGAGGAACATTCATCTGCTCCGCAAGCTGCTTGGCGCCTTCCTTACCGAAGATGTAATACTTGTTCTCCGGCAGTTCGGCAGGCGTAAACCACGCCATGTTCTCTACCAGGCCAAGGATAGGCACGTTCACCTTATCATTCGTAAACATGTTGATACCTTTGCGGGCATCGGCCAGAGCCACCGCCTGCGGCGTGCTGACAACAATAGCTCCGGTCATGGCAAGCGTCTGCACTACGGTGAGGTGAATGTCGCTGGTTCCGGGCGGAAGGTCTATCAGGAAATAATCCAGTTCGCCCCAGTCGGCATCGGCAATCAACTGTTTCAGGGCATTGCTTGCCATACCGCCGCGCCACAGGGTAGCCTGGTCGGGGTCTACGAAGAAACCGATAGACAGCAGCTTGATACCATACTTTTCGATAGGGATAATCAAATCACGGCCGCCGATGTTCTCTGCATACGGACGTGCATCTTCCACCTGGAACATCTTGGGCATGGACGGACCGAAGATGTCGGCATCCAGCAAACCTACCTTATACCCCAGTTTGGCAAGGGACACAGCCAGATTTGCCGATACGGTGGACTTGCCTACACCGCCTTTACCGGAAGACACGCCGATGATGTTCTTCACCTGCGGCAACAGTTTGCCCACTTCCGGGCGTGCCGCCTGACGGCTTTCCGTGGCAATCGTCACTTCCACTTCCGGTGAAACGTAAGTATGTATCGCTGTCTCGGCAGCTTTCACCATGGACTTCATAAAGGGGTCGGTCGGCTTCTCGAAGATAAGCGAGAAACTGACCTTCATCCCGTCGATACGCAGATTGTCGGCAACCATTTCGGCCTCAACGAGGTTCTTCTTGTTGCCGGGATAACGCACCGTTGCCAGTGCATCGAGGATTAATTTAGGATAAAGAGTCATGTTATTTACTATTTTACGATTTACTATTCACTGTTTGACAACCATTGTTTATTTGCCGGTCTGGAGACTACTGCGCTTACTGCGGTTGTAGCTGCGGTACTCGTCCAATTCTATCTCTACATCGGGTTCTTGCAACTCTCCGCACTGAGGAAGCCGGAACTTGACGTATTTTATGGTCAGGCCGCGGTCCAGCCACTGCTGTTCGTAATAGGTACGGATGCCGAGAATATCATCCACCAGTCCGGAGTGGTAGAGGTCGTCGGTGATGAACTCTACGGGAAGCCCGTTCTTCTCTATCATGTATTTGGTGTAGGTGAACATGAAGTTGCTGTCGGTCTTTACATGGATAGTGCCGCCGTCTTTCAGGAACTTGCGGTAGCGTTCCATGAAGTAGGTGGACGTAAGGCGTTTGGTGGCTTTCTTCATCTGCGGGTCGGAGAACGTGAGCCATATCTCGCTCACTTCGCCCGGAGCGAAGAAGCGGTCTATGATTTCGATGTTGGTACGCAGGAAGGCAACATTCTTCATGCCCGACTGCAAGGACTCGGTAGCTCCCGTCCACATGCGCGCCCCTTTGATATCTACGCCAATGAAATTCTTGTCGGGAAACATGCGTCCCAGTCCCACCGTGTACTCTCCACGGCCGCAGCCCAGCTCCAGCACAATCGGATTATCGTTCTTGAAAAACTGTTGATGCCAGTTACCCTTCATCTCAAACGGCACGTTGTCTACCGCCGAGTACGGATATTCAAACACGTGCGGATAACTTGCCATATCGGCAAACTTCTCTAACTTATTCTTTCCCATTCGTATGTATTAAAGTGTTTCTACCCGACCGGTATAATTATAAAAAGTACGGTCGGCAAAGCATTGGTGAAACAATGCGTATTTATCAATGCCCGTACAATGACAAACGCCCAGCCGTTGCGGCAAATGGCTTTCAAGGAAACGGGCTATCACATCAAATTTCTCTTTCTCGGTATTACGGATATGGAAACCGCCCAATACCAGTTTCAGCGAGGTCTGCGGAAAATACTCCTGCACCGCACGGATGATATTCGTAATGCCCCGATGCGAGCAGGCACTCAGCACGGACACTTCAGCGCCCTGTTTCAATGCCAACGCCAGTTCGTCCGTAAAGGTATCGGCCTGTTTCCGCCCTTCCGTCCACGTGAAGAAGTGTTCAAAATGCGTATCTTCTTCA
>OGXE01000924.1_pt1 | contig 26571 bp, 20 predicted proteins | sample 1576181 | NCBI WGS metagenome assembly OGXE01 (sample SAMEA3541478, study PRJEB24748) | human gut metagenome | biome: human gut; feature: human-associated habitat; material: faeces | place: China | collected 2012 | reverse complement strand
CCGCCTGTTACTAAAATTGCCATGATATTTTCCTCCTCGTTTACTGCAAAGTTCCCACCACTCATCACAATCAATAAACAAATAACCTTCTGCTGTTTTCTCTTTTCACAGCACTCCACGGAATGTTATCCGCAAACAGCAACTGTGATGGTTTATGTCCATTCTTTGCAATCCTTATTAGTAACCTGGAAGGCATTTTTTATGCCTGCCAGGTTTAGAATACCACTATTTATATTTTTCTACAATAGCTTTCATCTCAGATAATTTCTGTTCCATATCCCACACCAACTTGAACTGGGTTCTTGCACGATCCAGATTCTGATTCTCTCGATGGATGCGGAAATAATGATCTCCCTCCAGATGGTCTGCCAGGAAACGCATTCCACACTCAAAGGTCATCAGGATTGCTCCCATCGGAAGCATTTCCACCTCCAGATCTGTGAGGGCACCGCCGCAGCCTTCCAGAAATCCTTTTACATACACCTCAAACAGATGAAGGTCACAGGACACTTTGGAAATATCCTGCTCATCCTCTGCTGCCGTGCTTGCGCCGAAACGGATGGAATCGCCAAAATCATTCAGAGAAAGTCCCGGCATTACTGTGTCCAGATCGATCACACAGATTCCCTTATGTGTAACATTGTCGATCATGATATTATTCAGCTTTGTGTCATTATGCGTTACACGAAGGGGCAGCTTACCTGCATCCAGTAAATCCACAAGTGTATGGGCCAGCTGCTCTCTTTCCAGGACAAACTGTATCTCTTTCTGAACATCAGCAGCCCGTCCGCATGCATCCTCTTCCACAGCTTTTTTAAAATCAGCAAATCGTTTCACAGTATTATGGAAATTCGGAATTGTCTCGTGAAGCGTATCTGCCGGATAATCTGCAAGAAGACGCTGGAAATTACCAAATGCAAGGGCACTCTGGTAAAAATCTTCATCATTTTCCACCTGTTCAAAACAGGTTGCATCCTCAATAAACAGATATGCTCTCCAGTACTCTCCTTCTTTATCTACCAAATAAGGAGATCCTGCACGGTCATTTACGATATTCAGGGTTTCGCGCTCTGCATCCCCGCCATTTTCCAGGATTTTCTTCTTCAGCCAGGAAGTGACACCACTGATATTCTCCATAAGACCAACAGGATCTTTGAAAATCTGCTTGTTCATTTTCTGGAGAATATAGCGCTTCTGTCCGGCTTCTGTGGAAAATACAGCACAGTAAGTCTCATTTATGTGACCATTTCCAAATATGCCAACCTCTTCAAGTTCGCCGCCAAAATCAAAGCTGTTGATTACTTCCATCAGTTCCTGATGGTTTGCATCTTTTGTTTTTCCCACTTATTTTTCCTCCCAAAGCTTCTGAGGATAAAGACCGTCATCTTTCAGCTTCTGAATTGCAGCAACTACTACCGGCTTATCTTCTTTATAGGTAACTCCGTACCATTTGTCCATAGATTTCAGAACCTTGACAGTCGCTTTCTTCTCGCCAAGAAGCTCATCTACAACAAACGGAAGGAAATATTCACATTTCAGCGGATTCTTTTCCACATTTTCTTTCAGGAATAATGGGAATCTGTCCTTCAGTTCTCTCAGAATGCTTGCAGAAAATCCCCACATATTCATAGACACCGTAGCATCCATAGGAAGCTCTGTCCATGTAGCACCATCATCCTCGGTATAAGCAGCACCGCCATCTCTCTTCTCAATATGGGTGCGCTCATTAATATCCTTCAGAAATCCCTCTTCGTCTGTCACACAAACACCACGAGCCACATGTCCATTATCTGTCAATGTGTTCTCAAGCTTGTAGCCTACCATCATGTACTGATAAATGCCGTCTTTATCCTGATTCTCTGTAAGGAAATCATATGCCATCTTAAATGCATGACGTCCATAATAATCATCCGCATTAATAACGGCAAAAGGTCCGTCAATCACATTGATACAGCTCATGATTGCATGTCCGGTTCCCCATGGTTTCACACGTCCTTCCGGAACTGTAAAGCCTTCCGGCAGATTATGCAGATCCTGGAATACAAATTCCACCTGGATATGCTTACTCATACGATCTCCGATAGCGGCACGGAAATCAGCCTCATTCTCCTTCTTTATAATAAATACAATTTTTTCAAACCCTGCCTGAATAGCATCATAGATAGAAAAATCAATGATAATGTCCCCGTCCTTATCAATAGGATCGATCTGCTTCAGGCCACCATATCTGCTTCCCATACCTGCTGCCATTACTACCAATACCGGCTTTTTCATGTTATTGCTGCCTCCCATTTTTTATTTGTCAAAGCGGAGATTCCTGATCCGCTTTGTTGCTTATTCATAACGATACCAGGGACAAACAATTGCCCCTGGTTCGATGGTAACAGACAAATCTCTTCTTGTCAATTTCTATCAATTATTTCACAGGAAATACTCCGGTTTTAATATTCCCAGACCGCTCCCCAGCACTTTTCCTGACTTCAGATATTTCTTTGCAGCTCTCTGAAGAGATGTGTTCTCGGAATATACATTCAGGTTCCGCTGTACTTTCCCCCAAATACGCCATTCAGCCTCACGCTCATCCCAATCTGTTTCTACGATCTGAAATTGATTCTGAAACATAATGATATTGCTTTTCTCCGGCAAAATGTCTTTAAGCCCTGGATAGAGCAGCCAGGAATGACACAGATACGGCATCTCTTTCCCCCAGAAAGCCATTCCCTGAATAATGGATTCCCTCACACTCTCCAGTGTGAGCTTTTCGCCCTGTGGAATATGAATACTGATGATTGGATCTCCTTTTTTTACCATTCTTTCTCCTGCTGTAAAATTCCAGCGGGAATCCATGATTTCAAATTGCATTCTTCCAAGCCTGAAGATGGTAAGCTTCATATGGCGGAAAAACCAGTCGTATTCATCAATTCCATACTCTCCATATTCCAGAAAACAGTTTTCACACCAAAAGGTCAGATCGTAAAAAGTGTCCCTGAAAATTTCCCGGCTGATTCCCCGCTTTTCATAAGCATCATAGGTTTCGGCGCCCATGCGGCATAAATAATACAGAAACACAAGCCGATAATCCTTTTCCAAAAGAATTTTTTCATAAAACAAAGCTCTGTCTTTCTCATACAAAAGCTTATTTTCCTGATATTCTTCCTCCCCAATGTGTCCGGATTCCTGAAGCTCATTAAGCAGATGCACAGCCTCCGGCAGCATGTTGATTTCAGCTAAAAATTCATTTATTTTCATTGGCAAATCCTCTGAGATTTACAACCTGTCCCGTTATTCTTGCTTCTTCTGCTGCCAGTGCCATCAGATGACTCTCCACGGAAACAGCAGCGTCTGTTTTACTCTTTCTTCCTTCTCCTACCATACGGACAAAATCATGCATCATACTCATATCACTTCCGTTATGTCCGTTTGCAGGTGTGTGAAGCTCTATTGTCTCCAGATTCCCACTGACAAAATCTCTGATCTCAATAGTACCTGCATCCATATCGCCTTTGATCTCACCTTTTGTTCCCATAAGACGGATCCGTCTAGCACACTGGTCTGTAAAGGCTGTCATAAGGAAGGACGCTGTTACCTGATTTTCAAACTTTATGTCAACGGACTGGTGATCTACTACTGTATTATCACAGTGGAATACACATCTTCCGTAAGGTCCTTTTTTCAAAGCCTCCAATACATGCTCCGGATCTGTCTGATCGGTCACTGCACGTACCAGATAGCCATCTAAATTCTCCAGATAAAAGCGTGGTGCATAGAAAGCACATTCATCTCTATGTGGGCATCCATCCAGACAATAAGCAGGAGCTCCTTCCGGTGCATTTTCCTCTGTAAAATAAGACAGTTCACCAAAGGAACTAAGGCTTTCGCATTTACTGTCTGCCAGCCACAGCATGATATCCATATCATGACAGCATTTCTGCAGGATCATAGGACTGGATTCCTCTGCATTTCTCCAGTTTCCTCTTACAAAGCTATGTGCCTGATGCCAGTAACCTACCTCTTCCATATGCTGGATAGTCATAAGTCTTCCTATTTTGCCTTCTTCCAGAAGTTCTTTTAATTTGGAAAAGAACGGAGAATACCGAAGTACGTGGCACACGGACAGAATACGGTCGTATTTCTTCGCCATCTCTCCCATTTCAATGATTTCTTTCTTGTCGGGAGACATGGGCTTTTCACAAAGTACATGATATCCCTTTTTCAGAGCCATGATCGTAGGCTCATAATGCATCCTGTCCATGGTGCAGATCATGGCACAATCTGCCAGCTTTTCTTTTTCCTGAAGAAACATATGACATTCTGCTTTTTGATAAAGAAAATCCAGTATTCTCTGGCTATGCCCCCATTGTACACACATGAGGATTCCACGTTCTACCCACATTTCAACCTTTTTCACATTAAGCTTCAACATCTGCATATTCGTCTGCAAAAGCGCATATCCAATTTTATAATCAATATTATCCTTCTGTTGAAAAATTAAATCACAGATCTCCCGGTAACACTCATAATTACTGCTTTGCTCCAGCCTATTGCAAAAATCACTTATAGCAAACAACATCCATTCCGATGATAGCGTTCTCTTTTTCAGCTGTTCGCGGAAGAGTTCTATATATTCTTCGTTTTGTTCAGGTTTTGTCTCTGTCAGACACGCTACCATAAACTTCGTCTCATTGGAAATCTGTGCACATCTTTTTTCCAGTTTCCGGATTTTCCCGCACATAGGAACCGGCAGCTCCAGATATCGGGCAGCCTCTGCCGCCAGTGCCACAAGCTGGTCACTGACCGCTCCCTGTACTCTGGAAATTCCCTGGAAGACAAGCCACGCAATTTCCTCCATACGAGGATCCTCGTCTTTCGATGCCTGTTTCGGGAAAAAGCACTTCTGTGCCCGTTCCCAGAATGGCTGAAACTCAGCTTCTGAAAAATCCTTTGTACACAGACTCTCTGCAATTACAGGATGCATACGGTAACCATTTCCCGTATCTTCCAGCCAGCCGAATTTCACCAGTCTGCCAAGCGCCTCTCCCAGAGTTTCGTTTTTCTTCAAAAATCCCTGGAAAAACATCACAGTAAAATTCCGGTCAATTTCCTGATACGGCAGAAGCGCGAACATCCTTGCCAGCTGGCTTCCGGTTTCTCCAATATCAGCCAGTTTGTACAGCCCACGGTACATATCAATGAGTCCGAACTCTTCTGCAACATCATTCCAGTTATTCTGCAGCTCTTCTTCCAGATAATCCCAATTACCAAAATAGTAGGTCCCCGCTTTTCCAAGAAGCTTCAATGTCAGAGGATGCTGAAAAATCTCTTTTTCCAGCAAACGACTCAGCCGGTCTTTTTCCTCTCTGGAAAGTATTTTGTTGTAATTGTCACGAAAAATCAAACTTAAGGCACTCTTTTGCGGTGCCTTTATGCCAAATGTAGTAAACCCATCCAGATGTTTCTGACGTGAAGTAACAAATATGGTGCACGGCAGATCTTTCAGTTCTGACAGGTAAGGATCTTCCTCTTCCGTATGGTTCATATTATCCAGAAAAAGCACTGTTTTTTCCTGATGCTCTTCTGACAGATGATAGATACTTTCGTGAAATCTTTCTTCCACGCTCTCACCAGTAAGATTCAGAAAACTTCTGGAAAAGCTGGCCGCCAGATTCTCCTCATACTGAACAGCTGCGATCCGGCACTTTACTTCTTCCTGCTCCATCCAGCTCACAAGCTGACGCATGAGTTCTGTTTTTCCAATTCCTCCAATTCCGGAAATCAGATACTTTCCGGAATTGAAGAACATCTCTTTCAAGTCATATAACTCTTCTTCTCTGCCAAAGAAATGGCTGGCTTTCACAGATTTCCGGAACAATTCACAGTTTCGTAGAGTAAGAAAACTCTGCCTGGTCTCTCCGGAATTCTGGTAAATACAATTCCAGATATGCTTCGGTTTTAAGTCCTCCCGGTTCCTTACCAGTTCCATTTTCACTTCTGACATTTCCGGACCTGCCATTGCATGCAGACAAAGCATGGTAAAGAACCAGGCAGCCCCAAAGGATCTGGAAAAATCCTTCTGCTTTTTCTCTATGTAATTGATCCAGAAAGTCAACTTTTCTCCACACTCTCTGGACAGCCATGGATCTGATTCCATGGCCATGTCCAGAAATTTTCTCATCTTCTGCACAAACACAGAATGGTTATAATTTTTCTCTTTCAGGAATTTTTCAAAAATCAGTATCTGACTGCCAAATGTCTCCGCATTCAGGCATTCCAGCACTTCCTGCAGATATACCTGGTACAGGGGAAAGCTTTCCTTGCGGTTACAGAATTCCGAATGATAGCGGTTCTGGCTTCCATCCTTTCGAAAAATCATTTTTCCGTGTCTGGTGCTTTTCCACTCATAGAGAAGATATTCATCCCAGAATCTGACCAGAGTCAGACCCTTTTTACTTTTTTCTCCTAGAATTCCGGTAGAATAGACCGGATAATCTTTCACGGTAAACAACCGATATAAGTTTTTCAGCGAAAGCAACACATTTGCCTGCTCATCTTTTTTCATGTCACGTTCTCTCCGGTTGTAAACACAGTTCCTTTTTTATTACTGTCTGCTGGTCACCTGACCAGCAGCACTTTTTACAGGTAACTAAATACAACAACTGATTTCTTATTTTTTGATTGTAATCTTAGCTTTCTTTGTGTACACGCCAAACACCTTCTGTTTCTGCTTGTTCAGCTTATATGCACATGCACGTATATAATAGGTATGTCCCTTCGTCAGGTTCTTCACAGTTACCGTATTCTTTTTGGATTCCTTAATGTCCACAATATCATAAAGATTGGAATCTGCGGTAACCACAAACGCATATCCGACAGCACCTTTTACCTTGGACGCCGTAATAGTGATCGTGCCCTTCTTGTTATTCTTTACACTGATCTTCTTTACCTTCGGCACAACATAGGTTGTAAACTTAACAGCCTTGCTATACTTTCCAGTAACCTTCTTGCCGCCGCCCTGTGCGATTGCTCTTACTTTTACATAATAGGTCTTTCCAGATTTCAAACCGTAGATCAGTTCATTGTTTTTATTTTCCTCGACAATGTAATTCTTTACATTCTTCTTAAATTTCTTGTCAGTGGAAATTGTGATCTGATATCCGGTTGCACTTGCAATCCGCTTCCAGGAAATCTTGGCGCCATCGGTAAGCACATTGGTGGCCTTGGTTCCGGTAACCTTCGGAAGCTTGGACGGAATTACGGTATTCTGGTTGCCATTAGATGGATTTGGTGCTTTGGTTGGCTCTGGGGCTTTGGTCGGGTTCGGGGCCTTAGTCGGTTCCGGGGCTTTGGTCGGGTTCGGAGCCTTGGTTGGCTCTGGGGCCTTGGTCGGTTCCGGGTTCTTAGTCCAGTGTGCATAAAATTTAACACCATTTACTAATTCAGACCCTGTTGGTGTATAAGGATTCTCTATCTTATCCTCATACCAATCCATCCAATAGTCAAAGGTATAGCCTTCACGGGTAGGATTGCTCAGACTGATACTGTTTCCTCCTACAAAAGTGGATGGATTGGAGCTATTATTCGTTCCACCGTCCAGATCATAGGTAATCGGAAGCACATCGCCATCCTCATAATAGAAAGTATAACGGTCATTAAAATAATTATCAACATAGGAATTTCTTACAACATATAATTTACAGCTGTCTTTGATGGAATCAAAGGCATAATAGTTTGAATGATCCCCAAGGGAAGCCAGGCTTGCACGATCCAGATCCAGTACCCGGGCCGGAATATGGATTTCTGTAAATTTACAGGAATCAAAGGCAAATCCGCTTAACAGAACCACATCTGACGGAAGTGTATAGCTTCCTGCCCAGCTTTTTCCTGCAGGATAGCAACAAATATTATTGCCTATAACCTCTCCACCGTAGGTTTTGTAAACTTTGTCATAAAGAATACCATCTTTTGAGAAAAAGATGGAGTTTCCTGCATCTACCGTAATGGACTGCAGATCTGTACAACCCTTAAAGGAGCCGTCCCAGATGGATTTCACATCAGAACCAACACGGATGCTTACGATACCACTGTCAGCGAACTGATAATGTAGGCTGTCTGTTCCATGGATATATACATTTTCAAGATGAAGGTTCTTGCAGCCCATAAATGCAGCGTCTTCAATGCCTCCGCTTACACTTGCTGGAAGAGAAGTAAATCCGGTAAGGGCGGTACATCCCTTGAATGCATAACTTCCGATTCTTGTCAGACCATCTGGAAGATTTATGGTTGTAAGGTTTTTATTATCTGTGAATGTCTCAGAGCCAATTTCTTTCAGAGTAGATGGAAGTGTTACTTTTTTCAGAGTTTTAATATTTACCATATGTCCCTCTGTAGGTTCTCCCTCTTCATCCCATTTTGTCCACTCAGTTGTATCAATTCCATTTATATAGGTAAGACCTTCCGCAAAGGAAACCTCCTCCACAGATTGCTCGTCTCCCATATCCAGATAGGAAGGGGCGTTGTAAATTCTTTTCAGCTTTTCCGGTTTGTCGGTAGGGGATGAGGTTACTATACCTGAGCCGGGCGGGGCGATTACAGATGCTGTAAAGCGTTTCTGGAAACATGGACTATTCTCGGATGTAAAGATTCTGGCAACTAAAATAGAGGGAGATCAGGTTTGGTTGGAAATCCAATTGAAACAGCGTCCGCGTATTTCGGAAGTCAACTATCATGGTATCAAGAAGGGGGAACGTGAAGATCTGGAAGCCCGTCTGGGGTTGCGTAAAGGATACCAGGTGACTCCTAACCTGATCGATCGTGCGACCACGCTGATCAAGAAGTTCTTCGATGGCAAAGGCTTTAAGAATGTGGATGTCGAAATCCTTCAGAAAGACGATATCGCACATGAAGGTGAAGTGATCGTAGATATCAACATCAACAAGAACGAAAAGACCAAAATCCATAAGATCCATTTCGAAGGAAACAGTGCGTTGACTGATCGCGACTTGAAAAAGGCGATGAAAAAGACGAACGAGAAGTTCAGCCTGTTTAACGACTGGAAGAGCAGTATCTTGGAAGCATTCAGCACGAAGAAATTTACGACTGAAGAATACGAAAACGATAAGAAACACATTATCGAGAAATATAATGAAAAGGGATATCGCGATGCTGTTCTTGTGGAAGACAGTGTTGTGAACTATAACGATAAACGTGTGGATATCTTCTTGAAAGTGGAAGAAGGTGACAAATATTACCTGAAGGATATCAACTTTGTCGGTAATACGAAATATCCGACGGAACAGTTGTTATATATTTTAGGAATGAAACCTGGCGATGTTTACAACCAGAAGAAACTGAATGAACGATTGACGACCGACGAGGATGCCGTTTCCAACTTGTATTATAACAACGGTTACATTTTCTTTGGGGCGGACCCGGTAGAAGTGGACGTCGAAAACGACTCCATCTCTTTGGAAGTACGTATTCAGGAAGGCCCTCAGGCGACTATCAATCGGGTGATCATTAACGGTAATGACCGTCTGTATGAAGATATCGTGCGCCGTGAACTCCGTACGAAGCCGGGTATGTTGTTCAGTCGCGATGACTTGATGCGTTCAACCCGTGAAATCGCACAGATGGGACATTTCGATCCGGAAAACTTGGTTCCGCAACCAATACCCGATCCAGATAACGGAACGGTGGATATCCAATACAACCTTGTGTCCAAGGCAAATGACCAGATCGAGTTCTCTGCCGGTTGGGGACAAACTGGTGTGATCGGTAAGTTGAGTTTGAAGTTTACGAACTTCTCCATGAAGAACCTGCTGAATCCGAGTACATATAAAGGCATTATTCCGCAGGGTGAAGGACAGACGCTGACGTTGAGCGGCCAGACAAATGGACGTTACTATCAGGCATACAGCATATCGTTTATGGATCCGTGGTTCGGAGGCAAACGACCGAATACATTGTCCGTGAGCGCCTACTTCTCCAAACAGACGGATATCAGTAGTAATTATTTGAGCAATAACAGTTATGGTTATAACCCGTATTACGGTTATGGCGGCTATCCTTACTATGGCGGCTACGGTGGCTATGGTTATGGCTACGGTTACGGTTATGGTTATGGTAATTATGGTAACTATGAGCTGGCCTATGACCCGGATAAGTCGATCATGATGTTCGGACTTTCTGCCGGTTATGGTAAGCGCTTGAACTGGCCGGATGATTACTTCCAGTTTATGGCGACTCTGAACTATCAGTTGTATATGATGAAAGACTGGGATTACTTCCTGGTAAATAACGGTAACTGTCATAACATCAACTTGGAATTGAATTTGCAGCGTAACTCTATTGACAATCCGCTGTACACACGTAAAGGCTCCCAGTTCATGTTCTCGGTTGCCGCCACTCCTCCTTGGTCTTTATGGGACGGCAAGGACTATAAGAATATGAGCGATCAAGATGAAGCCAAGTTCCGTATGATCGAATATCATAAATGGAAATTCAAAGCGAAGATATTCTCTCCGCTGGCTCCTCTGACAGTAAAACGTACGCCGGTATTGATGACACGTGTCGAATACGGATTTCTGGGTTCTTACAACAAGTATAAGAAATCGCCGTTCGAAACCTTCTATATGGGGGGTGACGGTATGAGTGGATACTCAAGTACCTATGCAACCGAAACGATCGGTTTGAGAGGTTACGAGAATGGTAGTATTGCCGGTAACGGTGGCTACAATTCCTATGGTTACGCTTACTCCCGTCTGTCGATGGAGTTGCGCTATCCGTTCCTGTTGGAACCGTCTTCGACGATCTACGGTCTGGTATTTGTGGAAGCGGGTAATGCTTGGAGAGATTTGAAAGATTTCAATCCGTTCCAATTGAAGCGTTCTGCCGGTGTCGGTGTCCGTATCTTCCTCCCGATGATCGGTTTGATGGGTATCGACTGGGCTTACGGTTTCGACCGTCCTGATGGATACGATCAGAGAGGTGGTAGCAACTTCCACTTCATTATCGGTCAGGAATTTTAGAAAATTGAATATTGAATGTTCAATATGAGATAGAAAAGACAACCGGATTTGTTTCCGGTTGTCTTTTTTGCGTTTGGGCATTCTTTGAACCGTACTTGGCAAGTCTGTTAAATTGTTAATTGTATCTTATTAATTTTCAATTTTCAACTTTCAAATTTCAATTCTCTTATCTTTGCAGTCAGAAGGTGTAACTATAAATGACATGTGTATGAAAAAGATTATTGCCTTAAGCTGTCTGTTGTTCCTCTGCTCGTTTGCAGGGCACGCACAAAAGTTTGCATTAATAGATATGGAATATATATTGAAAAATATTCCGGCTTATGAAATGACGAATGAGCAGTTGAGTCAGGTTTCCAAAAAATGGCAAAACGAAGTGGATGCTATCCAGCAGGAAGCGCAGAACATGTACAAAACTTACCAGAGCGATCTTGTATTTCTGTCTGCCGAGATGAAGTCGAAACGTGAAGAAGCGATCGTTCAGAAAGAACAGGAGGCACAGGATTTGAAACGTAAATATTTTGGTCCTGAAGGCGAACTGTTTAAAAAACGTGAAAGCCTGATGAAGCCGATACAGGATGAGATCTACAATGCTGTGAAGGAAATCTCCGAAGATAAAGGTTATCAGATGGTCATGGATCGGGCGTCGTCAATGAATATCATTTTTGCTTCTCCGAAGATCGATATAAGCAATGAAGTCCTGATAAAGTTAGGATATTCAAAATAAATGCTTACATTTGTGCGCTTTAATGAAGCAAATTAAGAATATGATTAATAACAAGTAATATTTTATAGGAAAATGAAGAAACTGATTATTTTTTTGTTGATGATGCTCCCGCTGGGCGTTTTTGCTCAAGAATCTAAGATTGCGATTGTAAATACGCAGGAAGTGATCCAGGCTATGCCGGAATTTGCTAATATGCAGAAACAGATGGCTGACATGGAAGCCAAATATAAGAGCGAAATGCAGGTGATGGAGGATGAATATAAGAAGAAATATTCCGATTTTGTTGCACAGCAGGATTCATTGACAGAAAATATCAAAATGAGAAGAATGCAGGAATTGCAGGATATGGAACAGCGTACACAGAACTTCATCCAGATTTCTCAGCAGGATTTCCAGAAGAAGCAGGGTGAGTTGTTTACTCCGATCCAGGACAAACTGAAAAATGCAATCAAGGCAGTCGGTGACGAAAAAGGATATACTTATATTCTGGATCCGCAGATTGTTCTTTATCAGGGTAACGCTGCAGTTGACGCAACTCAGTTCGTAAAAGCTAAGTTAGGTATTAACTAATATAATTAGCAAACATAAAATAGCGAAGACAGAAGTCCTCGCTATTATCTTTTAAGGCACGGATTTCACGTATTTACACGGATAAATTTATTTTCTTTCCGCGTTTTCAGTGAAATCCGTGCTTGAATTATATATAAATAAACAACTTCTCTCATGTTTTCATCAGTACCAGGTCCGATTGGTATCTTCGACTCCGGTTACGGGGGGCTTACCATTTTTGATAAGATCAGAGCAGCAATGCCGGGGTATGATTATATTTATTTGGGCGATAATGCCCGTTCTCCCTATGGTACGCGTTCGTTCGAGGTCGTGTATCGTTTTACAAAGCAGGCTGTAGAGACGCTTTTCAATGAGGGATGCCAGCTTGTAATCCTGGCTTGCAATACGGCATCGGCAAAGGCATTGCGTACGATCCAACAGCGGGACTTGCCACAGTGGGACCCGGCTCGTCGGGTGTTGGGCGTAATCCGTCCGACGGTGGAGCTGATGGATAAGATCAGCAAGAGCAAGCATGTCGGTATTTTAGGGACGACCGGCACCATTACTTCCGACTCCTATTCGCTGGAAATAAAAAAAATGTTTCCTCATATGACGGTGACGGGTGAAGCCTGCCCGATGTGGGTTCCGCTGGTTGAGAATAATGAGTTCGATTCACCGGGAGCGGATTATTTCGTGCGGAAGCATTTGGAACATATTTTGGCTGCCGATCCGGAGATCGATACGCTCGTCTTGGGCTGCACGCATTATCCGTTGCTGATCGAAAAGATCAAAGCATTCCTGCCTGAGGGAATTACTTTATTCTCGCAGGGAGAATACGTAGCCGCGAGCCTGACCGACTATCTACGCCGTCATCCCGAAATGGATATCCGTTTGACAAAGCAGGGAAACTGTCGTTTCCTGACCACCGAGTCCGCTGCCAAATTCTCCGATGCCGCCTCTGTTTTCTTGAATCATCCGGTAGAGGTGGAACAGATTCGATTGGTTGAATGAATAATCTGCCAATCGACGCTTGCACTTGTGTGTGGAAGCACGACTGGACTATCTGGTGATAGACTGTCCTTTTCTCTTAAACGATATTTTTTCCGAACGGCGAAAGAGCCAGTGCGGCCATCTTGAAATGCTGTCTGCCGAAAGGAATGCCGATAATCGTGATGCACAGTAGTAACCCGAAAAACAGGTGTGTCAGGCAGATCCAGAAGCCACCGATGAAGATCCAGATCACGTTCATGACCAGGCACAGGCAACCACCTGAATTACCGTTGTCCGTTACCCGGCTGCCGAAGGGCCAAAGGGCCAGCATTCCTAATTTCAATGTCTGCAACCCGAAAGGGATACCGATTATCGTAATCATCAGCAGCAAGCTGGATATCAGATATTCCACAGCGGTAAGCAACCCGCCGCAGATAAGCCAAATGATATTACCCAAAAATTTCATAGCATCAATATTATAAATTATTTTTTACTCTCATGCTGTCCAATTCTGCCAAAACCGTCTGCTTCACGATGGCAAAGCTGTCGCGCAGTTCCGGTTTGACCGGCAGCGAAGGCGGAGCTTCCATCTGTAACGGGTTGATCGGCTGTCCGTTCTTATATACCCGGAAATCGAGGTGAGGCCCTGTCGAAAGCCCTGTCGAGCCAACGTAGCCGATAACCTGTCCCTGCCCGACATGGCTGCCGACTTGTATGCCTTTGGCATATTTGCTCAGGTGCATATAGGAAGTCGTATATACGGAGTTATGTTTTACTTTCAACGTATGGCCTCCTCCGCCCATATAGCCTTTGGCGATGACGGTCCCCGCTCCGATACTCTTGACTTCCGTTCCGACGGGAGCCGCATAGTCTACTCCATGATGTGCCCGATAGCGTTTCAGGATCGGATGGAAGCGGGCGTTCGTGAAACGCGATGTGATGCGGAAGAAATCCAACGGAGCCTTCAGGAAAGCTTTCCTGAGGCTGTTCCCTTCAAGATCGAAATATTCGAAAACGCTATCCTGGGTGAATGGTATGGCTGTAAAATCTTTTCCTTGATGCGTGAAGACGGCTCCCTCGATGGAGGTGATATTCAGGGCTGTCGTGTCGTCTATATAGGCAACGTCGTACAACACCCGGAATGAGTCTCCTTCTTTTACATCGAAAAAGTCGATCTGCCAGGCATATACATCCGAAATCTTGATCGCCAGTAACGGGTCCGCTCCACTTGCCTTGATCACGTTCCAAAGGGAAGAATTGATTGTCCCTTCTGTGTAATGGCGTTTGATGGTAATAGGCTTGTTGAATTCGTATGCCAGGATCGAATCGCCTGTCAGGTCGATGACGGCATAATCGACAAGTGATTTGGCAAAGGCGATATAACGTATATCGGCAACGCTGTCCTGAGTTGTAAATGTATAATAGTTCATACCCGCACGGAGTTTGGTCGGGTCCAGAACATGGATGGAGGCTTTCGTAATGCTGTCCGCTTTCAAGGCGGAGAAACCGAGGGCTGAAAAGATTGCGGCGGGATTATCGCCGTTTCTCATCTTGTACTCCGTCACGTCCAACGAGTCGATGCAGACGCCATATTGATATACGTGTTGCAGGCTGTCCAGCCATTCGCTGTCGACTCCTTCTTCTTCGGGTTGTTGCTTCGTATGTGTGCAGGAAAAGCAGGTAAGCAGTCCTGCGAGTAACAAATATAGGACGATGCTCTTATTCATTCTCCGGCTTCTTTTTTCATCTCTGTTAGTTCTTCTACCTGTTTTTGTGACAATTGAAGTGCCTTTTCCAGGTCTTCCACTTTAAATCCTTTTCTATTCATAAGGCAAACGAGGTTGCGTCCGTGATGTATGCTGCTGTCGTTCAATAAAGCTTTTGTGTCCATATCATACTATTTTATACGTTGCAACAAATATACAAAATTAATCTGTAAGCCTTATTAATTGACCAACTCCTTTGTCGGTGGTCCGGATATTGACGGAGCATAAATGTTGATACCGGTAAATCATTATTAGGACTATTATTCTGCAAACCTATTATTGATTGTGAAAACAACTGTCATACTATCATGCTTTGCTTTTTGTAGTATGAATATCAATACTTATGTGGAATGATAGTAGGCATGATGGATGTTTTTTCAACTATCATACCATCATGAAAACAATAACTTTTTCACATGTAACATATAGCATATTTTCAGCAATATAGTTATATTTTTTTGTCGAGACCCGGGTGTCAGACGTCTGCAGACCCGGATCTCAAGACCGCTCAGATGGAGGTGTAAATGGCCCTGATACGGGCATTTTGAGGAAAAAATCTAACGTCTTTCTTATAAAAAAGTAACGTGTTCCGGCAAAAAAGGCTTATGCTTTCCTGAAAACATTCCGTTTTTAACACTTTTGGAGTATATCTGTTTTGGGTAAAACGGCTAAAATGATAGTTAAACAACTGATTTATGATAGTTGCATGATAGTTAAAAAGGAAACTGTCATGCCTATATGTTATGATGTTCAAGTTATATACAAGAAACATGATAGTATGATAGTTGTTTTTTTTAATTCATTATAGTATTGATAAGTTTGAACCGTAAATGCAGATTTATCGGTGAACTAACGGGTAAGGCTGAACCTCGTGCCGCAAGCTCTCTTTTGCCGTCTGCTTTAGCAGATGAATAGATGATTGTTCCCGGATTTGCCGGTTCCTCTGTGGTTTTTTAACCCCTTTAAATATAATACAAGCTGTGAATGGGGTATAAGAATGGTTAATGAGTATTAAATAATGAGCCTGTCGGGAACTTTTTGCAATGATTCGGCGTCTTATCTTTACGAGTGATTATTATAAATGAAAAAGTAAAAAATGAAAAAAGCTATTTTGACACTTTTGATGATTCCTGCTTTTGTCGGGATGTTGTTTTCTTGCTCTGAAGTCAAAACAGATGCAAAGAAGTTGGAAGGTAAATGGAATATTGTGGAAGTAAAAGGAGAAAAAATACTGAAAGAAGGTTTGCCCAATATGGAGTTTGATATGAAAGATAATAAAGTTCACGGTAATGCCGGATGTAATATCTTTAATTCGACTGTCGTGTTGGACGACCAGAATATTTCTTCCATCACGATCAACCCCGCGGCCACTACCATGATGGCTTGTCCGGATATGGAGACCGAAGATGCGATCTTGAAAGCTATGGGAGACGTGAAAGGTGTGAAAGCCGGCCAGTCCGAAAATGAAATGTTGCTGGTCGATGCCGACGGTAACGTGTTGATGGTTTTGTCAAAAAACTAATTGGACAGAAATGAAGAAGTACATGTATCTTTGTCTTGCAGCGTTGAGTATCGGTATCTTTGCTTCTTGTAAGGCGAAAAAAGGTGTGGAAGCGACTTTCTCCGACCTGGATGGTAGTTGGAATATTGTCGAGTTGAACGGCAAGGTGTTGAATCCTGCCGAGACGAATCAAGTCATCGAGTTCGACGTGGCTCGCCATTCCCTTTCCGGAAGAGCTGGATGCAATCGGATGATGGGGCAGATCGAATACAGCGATTCCCGCAAGAATATCATTAAATTCCCGCAGGTTGCGACAACGCGTATGGCTTGTCCGGATATGAGTGGTGAGCGTGAATTGTTGCAGGCTTTGGATAAAGTCGTTCGCTTTGATGCAGAAGGTGAGGTGAAACCGGTCAATAAAATCGCTTTATATGGCACGGACAATACCAAATTGATGGTAATTGAAAAGAAGTGACTTTCATTGTGAAATGTTTGGAAGGCGGTTCCGGTTGTGACGGGCCGCCTTTTTTATTTCGGCCTGCAAGGGATGATCAGGGTGAAGCGGCTGCCTTTTCCTTCCTGGGAAGAAAGGGTGATTCGCCCGTCCAGGCGCTCGGCGATGGTTTGACAGATCGATAGGCCCAGTCCGGTACCTTGTGCAAATTCGTCCACCTTGAAGAAACGTTCGAACACTTTCTTCTGGGCCTCTTCCGACATACCTTTTCCGGTATCTTCGACAAAGACATGAACTTCTTTCTCCTCCTTCTTATAGACAGCTCCTAACAGGATGTGCCCTTTAGTGGTGAACTTGACGGCATTGTTGATGAAATTCGTAATCACTTGCGTGAACCGGAAACGGTCTACATGAATGATAAGTTCCGTTTCTTGGAATTCTTTCAGGAAACGGATATTCGAAGGCATAAGCAGGTGATGTGTCTGGTAGATCTCTTCTAACAGCTCGTTTAGAGAGCAATCGTCGAAAGCGAAAGACATCCGTCCCGACTCGATGCGCGAGAGTTCCAGGATATCATTAATCAGTTTCAGCAGCAGATTACTGTTTTTGTTGATCGTATTGCGGAAAAGGTCTTTTTCTTCATCGGTCAATTCCTTTTCGTCTTGTAATAGGTTGGTGAAACCGACTATCGCATTTAACGGTGTGCGTATCTCATGGCTCATGTTGGCGAGGAATGCCGATTTCATCTTATTGGCTTCTTCGGCTCGCTCTTTCTCTTCGATCAACCGGAGTTGCACCTGCCTTTTCCGTTCGCTTTCGCGGTAGTACATGTAAATGAGGTGAAGGATGATATAGACGATTGCTATGACGAGCAGGATTCCGCCTGCAATAATATAGTTTAGGTAACGGACTTCCAGTGGCATGTTATAGATGACGCTTCCCTGTGGCAGATCGCTCAACCGTATGTTGAAACGTTGCATCTCTTTCCAGTCGAAAGCAAATGTTTTGGGGCTTTCTACAATAGGAATGTCATTTGGAGAAGTGCCTTTCAGGATGCGGGCTGCTGTTTGGGCAACACAATCAGCCTGGATTTGCAAGGTAGTGAAATAGCCTCCGGTGATCCCTCTGTTGTCGTTGAACCCGTTGTTAATGACTGTGAAGTTCGGCACATTGGCCAGGCGTCCGACGGTCAGGACATTGAAGTCGAGAATGATTTGTATGCAGGCGGTGTAAGGCTTGTCTTCAAATACCCAAAGAAGTTGGCGGGCGGTCAGGTTGGCTGTCGAGGTCGTATATAAGGCAGAAGCGCCTTCTTTGCCGGGCTGGATTTCCGTGGAAGTCGTTTGGGGCCTTGTTTGATACAATCCTTCGTAAACAGCTATTCCATGTCCCTGGATATTGTCCATCAACGTTTCGAACGCTTTTCTGCCGATGAATTCTTTCGTTTTGAAGATCAGTATTTTTGATCTTCCGTATAGTTTTTCGATCAGTTGTATGTTTTTCAGATATTCAGGCTTGTCCCAATAACCCGTGAAGTTGGGATGCTGTTCCAATAGTTCCCAGTTGGGAAAGTTGACACCTGAAAAGACAACCGGAATCGTCTTGCCGAGCGGATGGTTGCAGGCCATTAAAGTATAGGTAGCCTGATCGTCATTGGAAATGATGATGTCCGGTTTGAAACTTAAAGTGTCGAGAAAGGAGTACATCCGGGCTTCTTCGTCTGTGGCATTATAGCGTTCGCAGTCCAGATAGAATGTGTGGATGGAAGAGTATATTTGCTCTTCCTCCAGTTCCTCGTGCAGCAGCTTGTCGAACTTGGAGTAGGCACTCAGGCTTTGATTGTATGACTGTATGACAAGGACATTAAACAGTTCCTTCCCTTTTTTATCGGAGGAACCCTTTGCTTCACGCGGAAAACAAAGGGCCAATATCAACATCGCTATGTATATATGTATTTTCAAGGAAGAAGCACTTATCAATTGTACCCGTACTGTTTTAAAAACCGTTCAAAGTTAACGATAATCGGGATATAATAAGTATTTCTTTCTGATTTTCTTATATTTATTTAATGCCGGTTGCCAACTTGCGCGTATTTCGTCCTCCTTTAAACCGCGGACAATCTGGAAACGTAATTCTTTTGTCCCGGCAAGCAGGTCGAACCATTGTGGGCGGGTGAAGAAAAAAGCTTGGTCGTTGCCTGCTTTATTATAGAAATCAAGGAGGAATTTCAGCGTCAATCCCCCGGTAAAGGGATATTCTCTCAAGTCTGTGCCGTAGCATTCCTTGTCTTTATGCAACGGTTTCGTGTCGAAACCTGGCAAGGAGGTGGGCGTAAAGGTGAAATCTCCGTATCTGGCATCGGGTGCTCCCAATATCTGGAATGGATAATAGGTCCCGCGACCGACACTGATATTGGTCCCTTCGAAGAAACAGAGTGAAGGGTAGAGACGGATCGACTGGTCGTTCGGCAGGTTGGGAGAGGGCTTTACCGGCAACCAGTACGGATCTCCGTGACGCCAGTTTTCCATCTTGACGATATGTAGTTTACAGGTGTCGGGTGTACTTTTCAGCCAACCTTCCTTGTTGATCATCCAAGCCAGTTCGCCAACCGTCAGACCGTGCAGTATGGGTAATGGGTCAACGCCGACAAAGGATTCGAATCCTTTCTGGCGGACAGGACCGTCGACGAAGTCGTTCGGGTTAGGGCGATCCAGGACGATAAATTCGACATCGTTTTCGGCACAGGCTTCCATCACATAATGCATGGTGCTGATGTAAGTATAAAAGCGGACTCCGACATCCTGAATGTCGAACACGACCACGTCCAAGCCGGCCAACTGCTCGGCTGTCGGCTTCTTGTTCTTTCCGTATAGGGATATGATGGGGACTCCTGTTTTTACGTCACGGCTGTCTTTGATCTCGGCTCCCGCATCGGCCGTCCCGCGGAAACCGTGTTCAGGGGCGAACACTTTCTTTATGTTGATACCCTCTTCCAACAAGGCGTCCAGCAAATGCTTCTGCTGCTTTTCGAGGATGGAGGTTTGGTTCACTACTAATCCGACCTGTTTGTCTTTCAACAGACGGGTAACGACGTCCATACGTTCGGCTCCCAATTTTAGAGGGGCTTTCTGTGGAGTAACGGCCTGGATTTCAGACATTAAGAACAGGCTTAACAGCCAGAAGGCATACCTGATAACTGTTCTCATAGACTCATTCCTTACTATTTGTTTTTGCAAAAGTAACGATTCTTTTTGTTTATTGCGTATCTTTGTCTCTCAATAAAGCGATTGATTGTTATGAACCCTTTAGATATTATTGCCAAATATTATCCGGTAGGTTCGGAGGCGTACCGGATTTTGGTTATTCATAGTAGAAGTGTGGCAGATAAAGCTTTGGCTATAGCCCGGATGCATCCGGAGATGAATCTTGACCTTACCTTTGTAGAAGAGGCAGCTATGCTGCACGATATCGGTATTTTCCGTTGTAATGCTCCCGATATCGATTGTCATGGAGATGCGGAATATATTTGCCACGGTTATCTGGGGGCCGAATTGATGCGGGCGGAAGGTTATCCCCGCCATGCCCGCGTGTGCGAACGGCATACGGGAACAGGTATTACGCTGGCAATGATTGAAGAACGAGGTTTGCCTCTTCCGCACCGGGACTTTATGCCGGAAACCTTGGAAGAACAACTGATTTGCTACGCCGACAAGTTTTACAGCAAAACGAAACTGGACAAAGAAAAATCTGTCGAAAAGGTAAAACAGGGCCTTTCGAAGTATGGAAACGAAACTGTCAAACGGTTTGATAACTGGTGTAAACTCTTTTTAGGGGAATAAAAAGGGATTGGCTCGCTAAATTGTTATACATTTGCCCGCTGTAACACACTGCAAATAACGACGGAATGTTTTTGAAATACAAATGCCTGATTATTTTGTTGCTTTTCCTCACTGGAAACATGATGACTGAGGCGCAGGAACTTATAGCCCCGACCGATACCGTGATGGCCGTTGTGGGCGATACGGTCGTATCTGCCGGACAAGATAGTGTGCTTGCGTTAGACAGTGTACCGAAGAAGCAGACAGGGCTGGACGCTCCGGTTTCTTACCAGGCGAAAGACTCCATCATCATGACGGGAGCGAACTGGGCTTATCTATTTGGGGAAAGCGATGTGAAATATCAACAAATCGAACTTCAGTCCGAGAAAATCGAGATGAATATGGACAGTAGCCTGGTGTATGCCACTTTCGGCCTCGACTCGATCGGGGAGGAATTCGGCTATCCTCTTTTCAAAGATGGCGACCAACAGTATGAATCCAAGACGATGCGCTATAATTTCGGTACGAAAAAAGGATATATCACAGATGTGATCACGCAACAAGGCGAAGGTTATGTGACGGCCGGACGTACCAAAAAGATGGACAACGATGTCCTGAATATGAAGGGGGGACGGTATACGACTTGCGACGAGCATGATCACCCCCATTTCTATATCCAGATGACGAAGGCGAAAGTCCGCCCGAAGAAAAATATCGTGACGGGTCCCGTCTATATGGTGTTTGAGGACGTCCCGCTTTATCCGATCGGTCTGCCTTTCTGTTTCTTCCCGTTTTCGAGTTCTTATTCTTCGGGCATTATCATGCCCACTTTCGGGGATGAAAGTTCGCGTGGTTTCTATCTGCGCGACGGCGGGTATTATTTTGCGTTGAGCGATTATATGGACCTGGCCTTGACCGGTGAAATCTATACGAAAGGTTCTTGGGGACTGTCGGCTCGTTCTTCTTATCGGAAACGGTATAAGTTTTCGGGCAGTTTCAATGCCTCCTATCTGGTTACCCGTTTGGGCGACAAGGGACTTCCCGATTATAGCTTGTCTAAGGACTTCAAGCTGAACTGGACACACTCGCAGGACCCGAAGGCAAATCCGTACCGGACTTTCTCGGCGAGTGTGAACTTTGCGACCAGCAGTTATGACCGTAATAACCTGAACAGCTTCTATCCTGGCTCGCAAGGGTTTGCAGATGCAAACCAGAATACCAAAGGGTCCAGTATCAGTATAACACAGCGTTTCCCGAATAATCCGTTCAGTATTTCGGCTACCATGAATGTGAACCAGCGTTCGAAAGACTCGACGATCTCGCTGACATTGCCTGATATTACAATTACGATGAGTCGTATCTTCCCGTTCAAGCGGAAGAATGCGGTCGGAAAAGAACGTTGGTATGAGAAGATTTCCATGAGTTACAACGGTTACCTGCGTAATAGTATCGATACGAAAGAAGACAAATTGTTCAAGTCGAGCTTGGTGAAGGATTGGCGGAATGCCATGCAGCACCAGATTCCGGTGAGTGCTACTTTCTCTTTGTTCAAGTATTTGAATATCTCGCCGTCGTTCAATTATACCGAACGTTGGTACACCAATAAGGTGGAAAAAGCATACGACATGCAGAAGAAGCAGGTGGTTGCGCGTGATACGACTTATGGTTTCTACCGCGTATTCGATTACAGCACATCCGTTTCAGCTTCCACCACGCTATATGGTTTCTATAAACCGTTGCCGTTTTTGGGTGACAAGATCAAGATGATTCGTCATCGTTTCGAACCTTCGGTAACGTTGAGTTATACGCCTGATTTTGGAGCTTCCAAATATGGTTTCTGGAAAGATCTTATGTATGAAGATCAATATGGACAGACTCAGCAGATCTCTTATTCGCCGTTTGAAGGCGGTATGTTTGGGACGGCCCCTAACGGGAAGTCGGGGAGCGTGAGTTTTCAGTTAGATAACAATCTCGAAATGAAGATCAAGTCGGATCGCGATTCGACAGGTGAGCGTAAGATCAGTCTGATCGATAAGTTGTCGTTGGGGATGAGTTATAATATGGCGGCCGATTCGTTCAAGTGGAGTGACTTGAGTGTAGGCTTGCGTCTCAAGTTTTCGAAGAGCTATACATTGAACCTGAACGGTACGTTCGATACCTATACCTATGGCTACGATGAAGCGACGAAGACCGTTCGCCGGTTGGATATTCCGCGTTGGCAGGCCGGTAAAGGATTAGGCCGTTTGCGCCAGACCGGTACGAGTTTCTCTTATACCTTTAATAATGATACGTTCGGCAAATTGTTCGGCAAGAAAGATAATAACGACGATTCCAACAACCCTCCGACAGACCCCAATGCATCGAACGATCCGGAATTCGAACAAATCTCTTCGGGAGAGGAAGGGGACCAGCAGGGTAAAATGGAAGGAGGCCGATTGCGTGGTGCCAAGAAAGATACGGGTGAGTTCGATTCGTATGGCTATATGGTCAATAAAGTGCCCTGGAGCCTTTCGTTCAGCTATAGCATGCAATTGCGTTATGGAGACTTTGACCCGAGCAAGCTCGAATATAAGTACAAGCTTACACATGCATTGAGCTTTAACGGTAATATCCAGCCGACGAAGAACTGGCGTTTTAACTTTAATGCCACCTATGACTTCGATACGCATAAGATATCCTATATGACTTGCAATATCACTCGCGACCTGCATTGCTGGCAGATGACTGCCAGTTTTGTGCCGGTGGGACCTTATAAGTCCTATACCTTCAATATTGCAGTAAGTTCGTCTTTGCTGAAAGACCTGAAATGGCGCCAGAGCAGCAACTATCGTGACGGGCAGAAATGGGAGTAATTCCAATTGTCAATTGATAATTACCAATCTATTGGTGTCTGTCCGGTTGCGATCAGATAATCATTTGCTTTGCTGAAATGCTTGTTCCCGAAGAATCCGCGGTAAGCGGAGAGGGGAGACGGATGAGCCGATTTCAATATCAGGTTGCGGGAGGCGTCGATAAAAGCGCCTTTCCGTTGTGCATACGACCCCCACAGGATGTAAACGATATGGCTTCGCTCTTCTGTCAGGCGGTGGATTACGGCATCCGTGAATTCTTCCCAACCTTTATTCTGGTGTGAGCCGGCTTGGTGTGCACGAACCGTCAGGGTTGCATTGAGAAGCAGGACGCCCTGGTCCGCCCAACGGAGCAGATTGCCGGTTTGCGGCATGGGTTTGCCTAAATCGCTTTCGATTTCTTTGAAGATGTTGACGAGCGACGGGGGAAAGGGGGTCCCGTCTTGGACGGAGAAACAAAGTCCGTGTGCCTGTCCGGGTTCATGATAGGGGTCTTGTCCGAGAATGACTACTTTGACTTTGTCGAACGGACAGTGTTCGAACGCACTGAAGATACAGGGACCAGGAGGATAGACGGTTCTTTGGCGGTATTCTTCTTTAACAAAGGTGATCAACTGGCTGAAATAATCCTTTTCAAACTCAGAACTTAATCGTTCTTTCCAGCTCTGTTCTATCTTGACGTCCATAATGGTAATTGAAAATTGAAAATTAGAAATTGGAAATTCTCTTTATTACGCGAATATCAGAAATAATTATCAATAATCCATCCTTAATTTTCAATTTTCAATTTTTAATTATCAATTAGATCAAGTACATACCGGCAGCACGGGCTTCACGACGCATTTCTTCCGGCCATATACTTGCTTGAATTTCACCGATATGGGCTTTGCGGAGGTAAAACATACACAAGCGACTTTGTCCGATACCTCCCCCGATACTTAGAGGCAGTTCGTTGTTTAGCAAGCGTTTGTGGAAATATAGTTCTTTTTTTTCTTCCGCGTTGCAAATCTCCAACTGGCGGAGCAAGGCTTCCTTATCCACACGAATACCCATGGAGGACAGTTCGAGCGAACGGTTCAGTACTTCGTCCCAGACGAGCAGGTCGCCGTTTAATCCGACTTGTCCGTTTTCTGCAATTGTCGACCAGTCGTCATAGTCCGGAGCGCGTCCGTCATGTTTCTCTCCGTTGCTTAACTTACAACCGATACCGATAATGAAAACGGCTCCGTATTCTTTCGTAATCGCATCTTCCCGTTCTTTCGGCGTGAAGGTCGGATATTTTTGCAATAAATCTTCGGAGTGTATGAAATGGATTTGCTGGGGCAATGTAGGACGGATTTCAGGGAACATCTCATAGACCAGATATTCGGTACGTACCATGGCTGCGTAGATGCGACGTACGATTTCTTTCAGAAAATCTACATTCCGTTCTTCGGCTCCCATGACGCGTTCCCAGTCCCATTGGTCGACATATAAAGAATGTAGGTTTCCCAACTCTTCGTCAGAGCGGATAGCGTTCATGTCGGTATAGATACCGTAGCCTTTTTCGATTTGATAATCAGCAAGAGTAAGGCGTTTCCATTTGGCAAGCGAATGGACGATTTCAGCTTTGGCATCGTCCAAGTCCTTGATCGGAAACGTGACCGCACGTTCCGTTCCGTTCAGGTCGTCATTGATACCCATCCCTTTTAAAACGAACAACGGAGCAGTGACGCGCCGCAACCGTAATTCGGAAGACAGGTTTTGCTGGAAAAAGTCTTTGATCTTTTTGATACCCATCTCGGTCTGCGATAAGTTCAATAAAGCCTTATATCCTGCTGGTTTAATTAAGTAACTCATATACTTGTTGTGCTTTATGTTTGTGAATAATGCGTGGCAAAGATACTAATTAATGGCAAAATAGCAATTATGTGCCTTTTTTTATTTGCAAAATGGAAGTGATTGTCGTTAGGATGCTTGCAAAATATCAAAAGTAATCTTTTTTTGCCCGTTCATTTGTTTTCCTGCAAGATTATATATACTTTTGCGCTGTCTTTGGCTGGGTAGCTTAGCTGAATAGAGCGTCAGATTCCGGTTCTGAAGGTCGTGGGTTTGAATCCCACCCTGGTCACAAAAGGATTTCCAAGTGTTGGAAGTCCTTTTTTTATGGGGGTACGCGTAAACTTTTCTTTTTTATTTATGTTTTATAAATGAATAACTAATTTAAGAAAGAACAAAGATTATGTCAGTGGTTTATAAATTTCTTTTTCCTGCCAAGCCGGTAGGAAATGCTTTTTCTCTTTTTTTGTTGGCGTTGCGTATCCTTTTCGGAGTATTGCTGCTTTCGCATGGTATCCAGAAATGGACGAATTTTAGTGTCATGTCGGAATCTTTCCCGGACCCATTGGGTGTAGGAAGTACGTTGTCGTTGGGGCTGGCTGTTTTCGGTGAGGTATTTTGCTCCGTAGGCTTTATATTCGGTGCGTTTTATCGTCTGGCTATGATCCCGATGGTCTTTACAATGGGAATGGCTTTTTTTGTGATACACGGGAATGATCCGTTTGCCGTGAAGGAACTGGCCTTTATTTATCTGGTGGTGTTTGTGCTGATGTACATAACGGGACCGGGTAAATTTTCTATCGATCATGTCATATCTTCTGCATTATATAAAAAGAAACGGTGAGGTTCTATTGGAGATGCCGTTAGGCGTATACGAAAGGAAACAAAAAGGCGGGAATTATTATTCCTGCCTTTTTTGTTGTGTTAGCCTTCTTTTAAAGAATAGTGGGAGAATAAGGTGTTTCTTTGTGTTGGTTGGGAAATAAAAAAAGCAATCATGTAATCATGATTGCTCTTAAAAAAAGTGGGCGTTGACGGATTCGAACCGCCGACCCTCTGCTTGTAAGGCAGATGCTCT
>OGXE01000920.1_pt1 | contig 26664 bp, 21 predicted proteins | sample 1576181 | NCBI WGS metagenome assembly OGXE01 (sample SAMEA3541478, study PRJEB24748) | human gut metagenome | biome: human gut; feature: human-associated habitat; material: faeces | place: China | collected 2012 | reverse complement strand
GGTAAAAGTATAGTTAACGGTAGCATCGTAGATGATACAAATAGCATTAAATTTATTAAGTTTACAAACAGTCCTGAAGAGGGGGATGCGTTACTTAAACAGCTAAAAGGCTTACAACGCGTTCGAGTACAAGGTAGCGTTAGCTTTGATGATCGATTTGATAAGGATTATATCCTATCTATTCGAAGCATCGAGGCTATGGAAACTACGAGTGTAGAGCGCACAGAAAACCGACCAGACTCCCGCGTAGAGCTTCACTTACATACTAAGATGAGTGATAAGGATGCTCTCGTATCTGTTAAGGATCTATTTAAAACTGTAAAAAAATGGGGCCATCCTGCGGTGGCTATTACAGATCATGGCGTAGTACAAGCCTTCCCTGAGGCTCAAGCTCTTGGTAAAGAGCTTGGCGTTAAGGTTATCTATGGTGTAGAAGGTTACCTTATCGATGATGAAACGGTAACGCGTGACGAAGAGCCTGTAGTAGATAAGAAGAAGAAAAAAGAAAAAGATAAACGGTACCATATTATCTTGTTAGCTAAAAATATGGTAGGTTTACGTAATCTGTATAAGATGATTTCTATATCTCACTTAGAACATTACAAGGTTCGCCCTCGTTTACCACGTTCTGTTATTGAAGAACATCGTGAAGGTATTATCATCGGTTCTGCTTGTGAAGCAGGGGAGCTTATGCAATCCATCGTCCGTGGCGCTACAAAGGAAGAATTACTAGAGGTAGCCTCCTTCTACGACTATCTTGAAATTCAACCACATACGAACAATATGTTCTTGGTTCGTAAAGGACTCATGCCTGATGAGCAAGCTCTTATCGATATGAATAAAACCGTTATCGAATTAGGGGAAGCTTTAAATAAACCGGTATGTGCTACTTGTGATGTTCATTATTTAACACCAGAAGAAAAGATATATCGTGAAATTATGTTAACTGCATGTGGGTATCCAGATGCAGATGAACAACCAGATTTGCACTTGCGTACTACAGATGAAATGTTGGCATCCTTCCCGTATTTAAGTGAAGAAAAGGCCTATGAAGTAGTTGTTACTAATACTCGTGCTATTAATGATAGCATCGAAGATATCAAACCAGTTCCAGACGGCACATATTCTCCAAAAATTGAAGGCGCTGATGAAGCTTTCACAGAAATGTGCTATAGAAATGCAAAGGCTATTTATGGTGATCCATTGCCACGTGTTGTACAAGAGCGTTTAGACTATGAATTGGATTGTATTATATCAAATGGTTATGGCGTATTGTATTACATTGCTCATAAGCTAGTAAAAAAATCTCTTGATGATGGCTATCTTGTAGGGTCTCGTGGTTCTGTAGGGTCTTCTTTTGCAGCTACCATGTCTGAGATTACAGAGGTAAACCCATTACCGCCGCATTATGTATGTCCTAATTGTAAATATTCAGAATTCTTTGAAAAAGGCGAATATGCAGGTGGCTTTGACTTGCCTCGTAAAGACTGCCCTGAGTGCGGTCATGCGTTACAAACAAATGGTCATGATATTCCGTTTGCTATCTTCCTTGGTTTCGAAGGTGATAAGGTTCCAGACATTGACCTTAACTTCTCCGGTGATTACCAAGCAAAAGCTCACAAATATACGGAAGAACTATTTGGCCGTGACAATGTATTTAAAGCCGGTACTATCGGTACCATCGCTGATAAAACGGCATTTGGTTATGTTAAAAAGTACGCTGAAATTAGAGACATTCAAGCTCGTAGTGGTTTCTTTGAACATTTAGCAAAAGGTTTTACAAACGTAAAGAATACTACAGGCCAACATCCTGGTGGCATCATGGTATGTCCGCGTGACATGGATGTGCATCACTTTACACCTATACAGCATCCTGCAAATAAGAAGGAAAGTGGCGTATTAACGACGCACTTTGACTATCACTCTATTGAAGGTCGTATGACTAAGCTTGATATTCTGGGCCATGATGATCCCACAATCATTCGTATGCTAGAGGATTTAACCGGTATAGATGCAAAAACTATACCATTTGATGATCCAAAAACATTGAGTTTATTCTCTTCTACAGAAGGGATTAGTTTAACACCTGAACAATTGCAAGGCGACCAAGTAGCCAGCTTGGCTGTGCCTGAATGTGGTACGAAGTTCGTACGGGGCATGCTTGAAGACTCTCGTCCGCAAACATTCTCTGATTTAGTTCGTATCTCTGGTTTCTCTCATGGTACAAACGTATGGCTCGACAATGCCCAAGACCTTATTAAAAATGGTACTTGTAAGTTGAACGAAGCCATCTCCACCCGTGATGACGTAATGAACTTCTTGATCCATCGCGGCATGGATAGAAAGCATAGTTTCTTCGTAATGGAAAACGTGCGTAAAGGGAAGGGCATTGAAAAACGGAATAAACAAGGGCAAGCTACGACGGAATTTGAAGCAGAAATGCGTGAAAATAATATTCCTGAATGGTTTATTGAATCTTGTAAAAAGATTTCCTATCTATTCCCACGTGCTCATGCGGTTGCCTATGTAATGATGGCATTCCGTATTGCCTGGTTTAAGGTATACCATCCATTGGCATTTTATGCAGCATACTTCTCCATTCGTGCAAAGGCCTTTGACTTACGCATCATGACGGGAGACCTTAAAACTCAAATGACTGAGTTCAATCGTATTAAGGCTCTTGATCGCGCTGCCAGTCCTAAAGATAAGGACCTTATGAGCGCTTTAGAAGTATCTATGGAAATGTATCAACGTGGCTACCGTTTTATTAATGTAGATATTCAACACTCCGAAGCTAGACGCTTTAGCATTAAAGATGGTGCCTTATTGCCGCCATTCTTAGCTATTGATTCCTTAGGTGAAACTGTAGCTGATGCTATCGTTGCTGAACGAGAAGAACGTCCGTTTACATCTCTAAAAGACTTACAACGTCGTTGTAAGGTATCTAACACTATCATTGATCTTATGAAAGAACTCAAATGCTGTGGTGAACTACCTGAAGACGAACAAATGTCACTCTTTGGGGCATAATATAATATAAAATATGTATCGCATATAAAGTAAGCACTATACCTGGAATAGGATATAGTGCTTATTTTTATATATTTTGCTACAATACAATTAATATATCATTGGTGCAAGGGAGTGTTGTGTAATGATAAGTAGTTTATTAAAATTTTTAGGAATTAATTCATCGGATAGCAATATTTCTAAAGAACCAAAAATAAAATCAGAAGATAATAGAACCAAATCTAATATTTCTGTGGAACATCAAAATCAAACTGTAGAGATTGAATTTTGGGATATTGATCATGAGGATATGCCTGAGTTAGAAGAATCAGATATTCCAGGTGTATACTTTAATGAATTCCGTGAATATGTTGATGAAGAAGGGAATGTATTATCTCCATCAGATCTAGATGCAATACGGTATAAAGACGATTACGAGGACGATTATTATAGATAGAAATAATTAGAGTACGATTTTTAAATTGTTATCATATTAAAGTAAGTTGGTGAGGTATGAGAGTTCCAATATATGAAGCTATAGCACACTATAAAAGAAATAAGGAGTTACCTTATACAGAGTATTTTTGCTTAGGCTTTTTTTCTAAATTATCATTAGCCGAAAAGGCTCTAACTGATTCAAAAAATTTAATAGGGTTTTCTGATTTGAATGATGATTCTTTTTCGATAATAACTCATTATTTAAATGATTGTGCTCATATAGGTGAAGATATTAACTATGAAATAGTAAATAACAAAATTTATGGTGTTTGGTATGATTATGATTTAGATACTAATTATACTTCTTCTGGATATATGGGTGTATTTAGCTCTTTAGAATATGCAGAGAAAGCATTAGATTGGTATAAGACTTGGGATATATTTAAAGTACATGGCATAGAGTGTTTAGGAATAGATACTATCACTCTTAATTTAAGGGGATGGACTGAAGGTTTTATAACAATATATGATTAAATTAAGAAAAAAGAGGTGTCATCATTTGATGACACCTCTTTTTTTGAAAATTTTGCAGTTTATTTATTTTGGCAGATTTTGTAAATTGGCAATATTAGTATAGGGATTTATATTTCATCCAGTTTGTTTTGGCCATTTCTTTAAGTTCTGTACCACGGCCATCAAGGATTGCATTGATCAAGTATTTGCTGAAGCCTTTAGCTTGTTGGTAAGCAATTTTAGGCGGCATAGCAAGTTCTTGTTTATCTACGCGAACGTTAACGATGACTGGGCCATTATGGTTGAGAGCTTCCATAATTTTTTCATCTACTTCGCTAGAATTTGTAATGCTTACACCCTTGATACCAGCTGCTTCAGCAAGTTTACCAAAGTCTGGATTTACAAAGTCCGTAGCATAGTCTAGGTAGCCAGAGGCTTTCATTTCCATGGCAATGAAGCTAAGTTCTTCGTTGTTGAATACAAAGATTTTAACCGGTAAGTTAAGTTGTTTTAATGTTAACATTTCGCCCATCATCATTGTGAAGCCACCATCACCGGAAAGGGAGATGACTTGACGATTTGGACATGCATTTTGAGCACCGATGGCATGCATCATAGCATTGGCCATAGATCCGTGATTATAAGAACCTAAGATGCGACGTTTACCATTTGTTTTTAAATGACGAGCGGTCCAAATTACTGGTGTACCTACGTCGAAGGTAAAGATAGCATCTTCAGCAGCTAATTTATTAAGACGGTTCACAAAGTATTGAGGGTGAATTGCTACACCATCTGGTTCAGCTACAGCATAACTATCTAAGTCGCCTCTAAATTTAGCATATGCTTTGCGTACAGTATCGATAAATTCAGTATCACCGCGTTGACCAACAAGCGGTAATAATTCTTTTAATGTATCTTTTACAGTACCAATAATACCTTGTGTAAGAGGAACACGACGACCTAAAGCACTAGGATCTCTATCCACTTGAATTACTTTCGCATTTTCTGGATAGAATGGACGATAAGGGAAGTCTGTACCAAGCATTACCAGAGTATCGCATTGTTCGATAGCACGATAACCAGATGTATAGCCTAATAGACCAGTCATACCTACATCATATGGATTATCCCACTCAACCCATTCCTTGCCTCTGAAAGCGTGTACAACAGGTGCTTGTAAGCGTTTTGCTAATTCTACAACTTCGTCATGAGCACCTTCACAGCCTGCACCACAGAAGAGAGTAATTCGTTTACCAGTTTCTAAATGAGCAGCCATTTCTTCAATATCGTCGCGTTGTGGCACGATATGAGGTAAACGAGGTGGAGTCCATACAGGCAATTCATCAATTTCCATTTCCATTACTGCAACGTCCCCAGGAAGAACGATAACTGCAACGTCTTGATTACCGACAGCAGCATTCATGGCACGGAATAGAATTTCAGGCATTTGTTTAGGATTGGATACAAGTTCACAGAAACAAGAGCATTCTTTAAACAAGTTTTCAGGATGTGTTTCTTGGAAATAATTTAACCCTACTTCAGATTGAGGAATATGAGAGGCAATTGCCAATACTGGAACACGATTACGGTGGCAATCGAAGAGACCATTGATCAAATGTAAGTTGCCAGGGCCAGAACTACCAGCACATACAGTTAATTTATGAGTTAAAGATGCTTCTGCACCTGCAGCAAAGGCTGCTGTTTCTTCATGTCGTACATGTTCAAAGGCAATCTTACCATTGCGGCGTAAACTATCGTTTACAGAGTTTAAACTATCGCCAGTGATACCGTAAATACGTTTAATGCCAGCGCTAGCTAAGACATCTATGAGTACATCAGAAATTCTTTTTTTTGCCATATTATCACCTTAATTTAATAATTAATATCAATATAATATAGTTATTTAAGCTATATATTTCATGATAGTCCTATTCATATTGTAAATATGTGATATAAATCACCAAATGTTGTATACATAGTTTATAGAATCTTTATCTTAAAAATTTAAATAACATTCATAAGTAAAAAAAAGAGAATATATCTGTTAAATATAAAAGTTCCGATTTAATTAATAATATTTCTCAGTATAAATCTATACTTCTTGCATAACCCTAATAAAAGTGTTACTATTAATTCATAAAGAAAATAGATGAGTCTTTGGGGATAGGTGAAATTCCTTACCGGCGGTATAGTCCGCGAACCTTATGGGTATGAATCGGTGCAATTCCGATACCGACAGTACAGTCTGGATGAGAAAAGACGAGGCGCATTTGTTCTGCGCAATTATGATTACCCAAGGACTATGTATATAGTCCTTTTTTTATTGAGGTGATATGGTGGATGACGTAGCATATATGAAACGCGCCATTGCACTGGCAAAATTAGCCACAGGACATACTTCACCAAATCCTTTGGTAGGTGCTGTAGTGGTAAAAGACAATACAATAATCGGTGAAGGCTATCATCACAAAGCTGGCACGGCTCATGCAGAGGTGCATGCACTGAATCAAGCGGGTGATAATGCTAAAGGTGCCACTCTATATGTGACATTAGAGCCTTGCTCTCATTATGGTAAAACACCACCTTGTGCACTTCGTATCATAGAAGCGGGGATAGCAAAGGTAGTAATTGGCAGTACAGATCCTAATCCACTTGTTGCTGGTAAGGGTATTGAGCATCTTAAAGAAGCGGGGATAGAAGTTGTAGTTCCTGTTTGTAGTGATGAATGTGCTGAGCTAAATGAGCATTTCTTTACGTACATACAGACGGGAAAGCCATTTGTAACTATTAAAAGCGCTATGTCACTTGATGGTAAGATTGCAACGATTACAGGCCAATCCCAATGGATTACTAATGAATCCTCTCGTTGTGATGGACATGTACTACGTGCTACTCATGATGCTATGCTCGTTGGTATTGGTACAATCTTAGCAGATAATCCTCAGTTAAACTGTCGACTCAGTGATGATGAATTAGCAGATGCTATATTGGATAGAAACATTCTTAATGAGCCTATCCCAGTTCATCAACCAGATGTCATTATATTAGACAGTCTTGGTAGAACACCTACCACAAGTCGTGTATTTGAAGTAGATACTCGTAAGGTTCATATATTTGTATCTAAAGGTTGTCCTAAAGAACGGATACAGGCTTTAGAACAAGTAGGTGCTCTTGTAACGGTTGTTGAATCAGTGTCTACTCGTAAAAGTAAAAGTACTGATATCGTCATAGATATTAAGAAATTATCTATTGATGATATTCTTACAAAGTTGGGAGATTTTGGTTATACTTCTGTCTTAGTTGAAGGTGGTTCAGCTATTATCAGCTCTTTTGTAGAGACCATGAACTTTGATAAGGTGGTTACCTATATTGGTAATACTATAATCGGTGGTACAGAGGCTACACCTGCCGTAGGTGGTCGTGGTTTTGAAAGTTTAGACTCTTCGCCACAATTAACCTTTACAAAAACAACTGTATTAGATAATAACATCCGTATTGAAGCGTATCGTCAAGGAAGGAGGGGCGCTTATGTTCACGGGGATCATTGAAGAAATCGGCCGTGTAGAAAGCATTAAAAAAGGCCCTAAATCCTTAGCTATTACAATTCGGGGTAAAAAGATTTTTAGTGATCTGAAAATCGGTGACTCCGTTGCTGTTAATGGTGTGTGCTTGACGGCGACCACAATTGGTAATGGTGTATTTACAGCTGATGTAATGCCTGAATCGATTAAGATGACTACTTTCACTAATTTGACAGTACATCAACCTGTCAATTTAGAGCGAGCTATGCTTGCTAACGGTAGATTTGGTGGTCACATTGTAGCTGGACATGTAGATGGTACAGGCCGCATCATTAACCGTGAACAAACGGATAATGCCATTATCTTTACCATAGAGGCTCCAAAATCTGTTATGGATTATGTTATCTATAAAGGATCGATTACGATCGATGGTATTAGCCTCACTATTATGCGACGAACGGACAGCAGTTTTTCTGTATCGATCATTCCTCACACCTTGAGCGAAACTATTCTAGGCTCTGCCCATATTGGTACAGAGGTTAATTTAGAAACGGATATCGCTGGTCGATATATTCGTCATTTTATGAATCTTGGTAGTGAACCTACCGAAGAAAAACCTAAGAAATCTATGCAATCCCTCTTAGTAGAGAATGGATTTATATAAGTAAGGAGCGTTCCTATGAGCGAACAATTACATTCAATTGAAGAGGTCTTAGAAGACCTTAAAGCTGGTAAACCTGTTATTATCGTTGATGATGAAAGCCGTGAAAACGAAGGCGATCTTATCATCGCTGCAGAGTTTGCTACACAAGAAAATATTAACTTTATGGTTAAATACGCACGTGGTATCGTATGTACACCTATGCGTCGTGAAGCCTTAGAAAAACTTGGCATTCCTGCAATGGTTGCCAAAAATACAGATAACCATGAAACTGCTTTCACCGTTACTGTTGACCATGTAGATACTACAACAGGCGTATCTCCAGCAGAACGTGCTTATACAATTCAAAAATTATTAGATCCTAATGCTAAACCAGAAGACTTCCGTCGTCCTGGTCACGTATTCCCTCTAGTATATAAAGAGGGTGGCGTATTAGTTCGCCAAGGCCATACAGAAGCATCTATCGACCTTTGTCGCTTAGCTGGTTTGCAAGAGGCTGCTGTTATTTGTGAAATCACAAAAGACGATGGCGATATGGCTCGTTTGCCAGATCTATTACAATTTGCTAAAGAACATAATCTTAAAATTGCATCTGTAGCAGAACTTATTGAGTATCGTAAACAACATGAAGATATGGTAGAACTCGGTGCTTGTTCTAAACTACCTACTAAATTTGGTGACTTTAATATTTTTGTATTTAAAAATGATTTAGATCATAAAGAACATTTAGCTATCGTTAAAGGTAATGTACAAAACTGTGACGATGTTCTTGTACGTATTCACTCTGAATGTTTAACAGGCGATGTATTCGGTTCTAAACGTTGTGATTGTGGTGAGCAATTAGATCATGCGTTACGTGCCATCGAAAAAGAAGGCAAAGGCGTTGTAGTATATATGCGCCAAGAAGGCCGTGGCATTGGTTTAACAAATAAAATTAAAGCCTATGCTTTACAAGAGCAAGGTTTAGATACTGTAGAGGCTAATGAACAATTAGGTTTCCCTGCAGATATGCGCGAATATTCCTTAGCAGCTCAAATTATTCGTTTCTTAGGTATTAAGAGTATTCGATTGTTGACAAACAATCCAGAAAAACGTCATGGCTTAGAACATTGGGGGATTGATGTAACTAACCGTGTACCGCTCATTATTGCAGCCAATAAATTTAATGCAGGGTACTTAAAGACAAAAGAAGAAAAAATGGGTCATATGTTAGAAGACTAATCATTTAGTTCTATTTAACAACTTGCTCGACACATAAGAATTTCCTTTATAGGAATATAGGAGGTCAACATAATGAAGGTTCAAGAAGGTAATTTATTAGGTAGTGGTAAAAAATTTGCTATTATCGGTTCTCGTTTTAATGAGTTCATTACGTCCAAATTAATTGGTGGTGCTGAAGATTGCTTATTGCGTCACGATGTAAAAGAAGAGGATATCACTGTTATCTGGGTACCAGGTGCTTATGAAATCCCATTGATTGCTAAAAAAGCTGCTTCATCTGGTCGCTTCGATGCGGTTATCTGTGTTGGTGCTGTTATTCGTGGTGCTACAACTCATTATGACTATGTATGTAATGAAGTAGCTAAAGGTATTGCTCATGTTTCTCTAGAAACAGGTGTTCCTGTTATGTTCGGTGTAGTAACTACAGAAAACATTGAACAAGCTATCGAACGTGCTGGTACTAAAGCTGGCAATAAGGGTTACGACTGTGCTATGGGTGCTATTGAAATGGTTAACCTTATCGATCAATTCTAATAATTACATAGTAAACACTCAGTATCTCATGATACTGGGTGTTTTTATATTATCGAATATATGTTCTTTTAATTTGGAATTAGAGTAGACGAACATATATTCCCTATTATTGAAAAGTAATTCTATGACATGATATACTATATAAGCACTATTAAGTGTGTACGATTTATTAATTAGAAATAAGGAATGATAGAATGGATTATATAAAACGTTTTACGACCCGAGAAGGGGTTCGTATGTCTTTAGCAGTAACAACAGATACTGTTGAAACAGCTCGCGTGCGTCACGATTTGTGGCCTGTAGCAACAGCTGCTTTAGGTCGTGCTATGACTGGGGCTATTTTATTAGCTGGTGATTTTAAAAATCATGAAAATGTAAGTTTGCGTATTAAAGGTGATGGCCCTCTAGGCGTTGTTCATGTAGATGCTTTTGCAGATAATACAGTTCGTGGCTATGTGGATGAGCCACATGTAGATGTACCTTTAAAACGAGCTGGTAAGCTTGATGTAGGTGCTGCTGTTGGACATAATGGTGAAGTACAAGTTACTCGCTTTACTCAACTAGCACAAGATTATACCTCTACAAGTCCAATTCAAAGTGGTGAAGTAGCAGAAGATTTGGCTTATTATTTATATGCTTCTGAACAAGTACCTTCTACTATTAGCTTAGGTGTATTGGTAGACCCAGATTATCATACAGTTGTAGCTGGTGGCTTTATCGTACAAGCTTTACCAGATGCTACAGATGAAGCGTTAGCACAAGTAGAAAAGAATATTAATGAATTAGGCCCAATTACAGAATATTTGAAAGCAAATCCAGATGGTAAAGGCCTTATGGAACGCGTTCTTGATGGCTTAACTGTGAATGAAGTATATAATGAACCGATTCATTTCCAATGTCGTTGCGGTCGCGATCGCTTTGGTGCCGTACTTATGACATTAAGAGAAGAAGATAAAGAGGCTATTCTAGAAGATGAAGTAACAGAGCTTGTTTGTCACTATTGTAATGAAAAATATCATTTCACACGTGAAGAGTTACAAGATATGTTTGCTCCTAAAGGTCCAATTCAATAAAACTTTATAATATGTTGAAAAAATACAGGCTACTAGGTTTTTCCTATAGCCTGTTTTTCTATTCTATGAGAAAATAAAAGATAGAGTGATTAATAATAGGAGGTCACAATGAGTGCAATTGGCGTAATTGGTGGTACTGGCGTTTATGATCCATCCATCTTTGAAAATATTCATGAAGAATCCTTAATGACACCATATGGTGAAATAAATTATGTACAAGGTACATACCATGGGAAAACAGTAATCTTTGTTGCTCGTCACGGCAAAGATCATACAATTCCTCCACACAAAATTAATTATCGTGCTAATATTTGGGGCCTCAAAAAATTAGGCGTTACATTTATTATCTCCACGACAGCTGTAGGTTCCTTAAATGAAAACTTTAAGCCTGGTCATTTTGTGTTGACTGATCAATTCTTAGATTTCACAAAGAACCGCATCACTACATTCTATGAAGGTGGTGACCGTCCAGTAGCACATCTTGATGTTACAAATCCTTACTGCCCTGAATTACGTGACATTCTTCAAAAGGTAGGGACTGAACAAGGTCTCACAATTCATAATGGCGGTACCTATGTTTGTACAGAAGGTCCTCGTTTTGAAACACCAGCGGAAATTAAAATGTTCCACATGCTCGGTGGTGATACAGTAGGTATGACAAATGTACCGGAAGTAAACTTAGCTAATGAAGCAGAAATGGCATATGCTACTATTTCTATGATTACAAACTATGCAGCAGGTATTTCTGAATCTGCGTTGACACATGGTGAAGTGGTAGAAATGATGGGCGACATGGCTGCTCAACTTAAATCTCTTATTTTAGGTGCTATTGATGCAATCGATGTAGATGCTCGTTATGACGCGCATAATCGCATGCAAGAATATGGTGGCTTTAAACTATAATCCATTCATAACGAAACATAATAGTTCATCGAAGGAGAAGGTATGATTAATATTGAATGGCGTAAAGATACGCTAGTACTATTAGATCAAACTAAATTGCCTACTGAAATTACGTATGTTCACTGTACAGATTGGCGACAAGTGGCTGAAGCTATAAAAATTCTTCGCGTTCGTGGCGCACCTGCTATTGGTGTTGCTGCCAGTTATGGCCTCATTTTAGCGGCTATGGAAGCAGGCCGTTTGGAGGTTCCGTTTAGTGAACAACTTACAAGTTTATATGAATTTAGTGAGACCTTAAAGGAAACTCGTCCTACCGCAATTAACTTAGCTTGGGCCGTAGATCGTGTTATTTCTCTTGTAAAAAATCATGTTGAAAGTATGTCTTCTATGAGTGAAGTAGTAGATCTCATTAGAAAAGAGGCTATTACAATTCACGAAGAAGACGTGTCATTGAACCGTCGTATGGCTGAAGCAGGAGCAACTCTATTTGAAGGTCAAAAAAATATTCGCATTCTAACTCATTGTAATGCTGGTGCACTAGCTACAGGTGGTTTAGGAACAGCACTAGGTGTTGTCCGTAAATTACATGAAAATGGACAATTAGAACGCGTGTATGCTGATGAAACACGACCATTATTACAAGGTGCTCGACTTACTGCTTTTGAACTTCATGAGGATGGTATCCCTGTTACTCTTGAGACTGATAATATGGCGGCCTATGCGATGCAACATGGACTTATTGATGCCGTTATCGTCGGTGCTGACCGCATCACTACAAAAGGGGATGTAGCCAATAAAATTGGTACCTATGGTGTAGCAGTACTAGCTAAATTCCATAACATTCCATTCTATGTAGCAGCGCCATATAGCACATTTGATTTTACCCTTGAAAATGGTGCTGATATTCCTATTGAGATGCGCGACGATTATGAAGTCACATCGTTGCATGGGGTTCAAACAGCACCTAATGGTATTGATGTGCTTAATCCAGCCTTTGATGTGACACCACATGAATTGGTGACTGCCATCATTACTGAAGAAGGTGTATTAAAACCAAACTACGAAGAGTCTATTGATAAGCTACGTCAGATCGTAGAATCTAAGTAACAAAAAAATCCAAGTGGATTAACGATACATATTTTTATTGAATCTACTTGTATGAGTAAAAGGAGATATTATGCAATCTTTAATTAAAGATATTAATTTAGCCGCAGAAGGCCGTAAGAAAATTGACTGGGTTTCCAACTTTATGCCTACATTAAATACATTGGGTGACCGCTTTGAAGCAGAACAAACTTTCAAAGGTCAAACTATCGTTGTAAGTGTTCACTTGGAAGCAAAAACAGCATACTTAGCTACTGTTTTAAAACGCGGTGGCGCAGATGTTATCGTAACTGGTTCTAACCCATTATCTACACAAGATGATGTAGCTGCAGGTCTCGTTGATATGGGCCTTACTGTATATGCTTGGTATAATTGTACTGAAGAAGAATACTTCAATTTCCTTAATAAGGCACTTGATCACAAACCGCACATTATCATCGATGATGGTGGCGATTTGGTAAACTTGTTACACACAACTCGCCAAGATGCTAAGGAACGCCTTTTAGGTGGTAGTGAAGAAACAACTACAGGTGTACATCGTCTCTATGCTTTAGAGAATGCAAAACAATTGACATTCCCTATGATTGCAGTAAACGATTCTTACTGTAAATATCTCTTTGATAACCGTTATGGTACAGGTCAATCTGTTTGGGATGGTATTATGCGTACTACTAACTTAACCGTAACAGGTAAAAATGTAGTTGTTGCTGGTTATGGTTGGTGCGGTAAAGGCGTTGCTATGCGTGCAAAAGGCCTTGGTGCTCATGTATATGTAACAGAAGTAGACCCAATTAAAGCGATTGAAGCAGTATTTGATGGATTCAAAGTATTACCTATGATTGAAGCTGCTAAAGTAGGGGATATCTTCTGTACTGTAACAGGTTGTAAAGATGTAATCGTGAAAGAACATTACGAAGTAATGAAAGATAAAGCTATCTTATGTAATGCTGGTCACTTTGATTGTGAAGTTAATGTAGCTGATCTAACTGATCTTGCAGTAAGTCATGAACGTGTTCGTCAAAATATTGAAGGCTATACTATGGCAGATGGTCGCAAACTCTATGTATTGGCTGAAGGTCGCCTTGTAAACCTTGCTGCTGGTGATGGTCATCCTGCAGAAATCATGGATTTATCCTTTGCTATGCAAGCTCTTGCAGCAGAACATATTTTACATAATGGCAAAAATATGGAACCTAAGGTTTATGTATTACCTCATGAATTAGACGCTGAAATTGCTAAACTAAAATTGAATTCCATGGGTTACGATTTAGATTCTTTAACGCAAGATCAAATCGATTATCTTACAAAAGTAAATTAATTTCGAATCGAATTACATCTACATTTAATAGAAAGCTAATAGCTTTATATTATACAACAATGTGCTAGATGTATTAGTTTTCTAATTTTACTAATATAACCGAGCTACTTTAGCTCGGTTATACCTATGAGGAAAGACTATGTCTGATTTATTGATTACCAATGTAGACGTCCTAACTAATGAGGGCGTTCTTAAAAATCATGCCATTGAAATTGAAAATGGTTATATTGCCGCTATTTTAAAGGATAGTGATATTGAAAAAGCAAAAGATTCTGCAAAGGAAGTACTAGATGGTAAGGGCCAATTAGCTGCACCAGGTTTAGTCAATACTCATACGCACATTGCAATGGGCTTATTTAGAAACTATGCAGATGATCTTGAGCTTATGGATTGGCTAGAAACTGCAATTTGGCCAACTGAAGCCAAGCTTAACGACGAGTATGTACGTTATGGTACACAACTAGGTGTGGCTGAAATGTTACGCTCTGGTACTACAACATTTAGCGATATGTATTTCTTTATGAATACTACGGCTGAGGTAGTAAAAGAAACCGGTATCCGCGCCGTACTATCTCGTGGTTTAGCCGGTGTATCTCCAACAGCAGATCAAGCATTAGTTGAAAATGCTGATTTATTCCGCACGTGGAATGGCTTTGATAATGACCGCATCAAGGTATTATTGGGCCCACATGCGCCATATACTTGCCCAGACGACTATATGGAAAAGGTTATTGACTTATCCCATGAATTAAATTGTGGCATTCATATGCACTTGTCTGAAACAAAAGGGGAAGTAGAGAATGTTATTAAAGCTACTGGCAAGACTCCAATAGCTCATATGCATGACTTAGGCCTATTCTGGAATACTACATTAGCTGCACATTGTGTTCATGTGACAGACGAAGATATGGCTATTATGGCAGAGAATAATGTAGCTGTTGCACACAATCCACAATCTAATCTAAAATTAGCAAGTGGTATTGCACCAGTGCCTGAAATGATTGCTAAAGGTATTACAGTTGGTCTTGGTACAGACGGTTCTGCTTCTAATAATAATGCAGACATGCTTGAAGAAGTACGGCTTGCTGCTACATTGCATAAAGCGCGTCTCTATGACCCTAAAGCGATTCCTGCACAAGCTGCATGGAATATGGGTACTGTAGAAGGTGCAAAGGCCTTAGGATATAAAGATCTTGGTGTTTTAGCTGAAGGGTATCGGGCAGATATCGTATTGTATGATGTATCTGGCATGCACTGGATGCCTCGTTATAACGATTTAGCTGCTCTTGTATACTCTGCTAATAGCTCTGATGCTAACACTACAATTGTAGGCGGCAAAGTTCTTATGAAAGATAAAGAATTGCTTACTATTGATGAAGAAAAACTTCGCTCAGAAATTACAAAAGCTCAAGAATATTTTAAAAACTAATATGTAGTAACAACTATATTCATTGCTATTAACGTATATACGTTAGTAATTTTATTAGCATATAAAGAAAACCCACTCATGATATTTCATAGAGTGGGTTTTGTATTATGTAATATTAGTTTTACTGACCTATTAGCTGTTATTAAATATCTATTTTATTGCTTTTACTAAAAACATAGGTACAGGAATGTAGAATTCATCTTCTTCGCTGTAAATACGAGGACCTACAGTAGGATCAATCGATACAGAGCTAGCACCCATTTTAGTGAGTAGCTCCTTATCCCATTGTGGACGTGTGTAGGATGAAATTTCTAGCATATGGTAGATTGTGTGGCACCGTTCCTTTAATTCATTGCTAACATGTTCATGTGCATGATGCACAGATTGTGGTAAATCATGATGATTGCGTGCATGTTCCGCATCATAATTAAGAATTAAACCACCAGGACGGATGACACGTAACCATTCAGCATAGGCTTTATCCGGATGCGGTAAATTCCATGTTACATTGCGAGCCACAACGATATCAAAGGTATTAGTATCAAAGCTTAGGTTTTCTGCATCCATAACGGAGAAGGTAGCATTAGATTGTAAAGACTCAGCAAGTTGATTAGCCTCATCAATCATTTTAGGCGTAATATCGATACCATGTACTGTATGGCCCAACTCAGAGAGAATAATGCTGAAAAAACCAGCGCCACAGCCAATATCTAAAATACGTAAAGAACGGTCAGAATCAAAAATATGGCTCATCAATTCATCGCGCCAAAGTTTAAGTTTAGGGCTTTCCAATTCTTTAGCTCGTAAAGAACCGAAATCACGCGCTCGATCGCTCCAATAAGAGGTAATAAACTCTTTGTCATCCTTCATAGGATGATTTTTTTCAAATATATCGTTCATCTTTTTCTTCTCCTCATTTTTAATACACTTAATAGTACCATAAAATGAGAATGTACCATACTATAAATATCACACTTGCTACATAAATTATTAATATTGAATATGATATAATACATCTATATTTTTGTTTTATGAAAGGGCAGGACTATGATTTTACAGACGGGACAACGTACGGATATTCCTGCTTTTTATGGACAATGGTTGATTAATCGTGTTCATCAAGGATTTGTAGATGTTCGCAATCCCTATAATCCAATGCAAATAACACGGTATCCCATTAATCATGATGTGGTAGATGGTATTGCGTTTTGTACTAAAAATCCTTTGCCTTTCATTCCCTTATTACATGAAATAAATAATTATCGGCAGTTTTGGCACATGACCATAACTCCTTATGGTCCAGATATTGAGCCCTATGTACCAAAAGCAGATTCTGTAATAGAGGGTTTTAAACAAATATCTTCGAGACTTAATCCTCAATCCATGGTGTGGCGTTATGACCCTATTATTTTAAACCATAACTATACAATAGATTTCCATTTTGAAAGCTTTTATAACATGGCTAAGGCTCTCAAAGGATATACGGATACGGTAGTTGTAAGTTTCTTAGATATATTTGATAAGGTAGCTCAGAACTTTCCTGAAGGCTTTAGACCAAGTGTTGATGTACAACATAACATTATTAAGGAGTTAATTTCTATTGCTCACTCCTGCAATATGGACCTTAAAACCTGCGGAGAAGGGGATGTATTTAAGGAATTAGGGGCTAATACGGAAGGGTGTTTAACCTTAGATTGTTATGAACGGGCTTGGAATGTTTTGTTAAAAGCACCTAAACGGACACCAGCAAGACCAGAATGTAATTGTTATTTACATGGTGATATAGGTGCCTATGATAGTTGTAGTCATTTCTGTCGCTATTGTTATGCCAATACAAATCAGGCGGCAGTTCGGCACAATCGTATGTTACATGATCCTAAGTCTAGTTTACTTATTGGACAGCTTCCAAAAACAGTAATTATCAAAGAAAGCACGGAAAAAAGCTGGATTATTGATACAAATTACAGGCAAGAAACTCTATTTTAGTTGGAATTACGATGCTATATAACGCCTGTTTCGTTGACGTATCGTGTAAAATAGATAACAAAGGGGGTTGTCAAAGGGACACCTCAGGAATATAAGAGAGTGAATAGACTTATTAATTGTTTAGTTGTTTTATTATCACAAGGAGGTGTCGTATGATAACCTACAAAAGTGATACTAAAGATTCATCCCTAGTATCACGTGAAGATTCTATGCCAGTTCTTGCCATGTGCTACGATTTTGATAAGACCTTAACACCAGACGATATGCAGGCACAAGGTTTTATTCAATCTGTTGGCTATGATGAGGAACAAATCAAGCAGTTCTGGCAAGAATCTAATCAATTGGCTAAGAAAAATGATATGGATAATAACTTGGCCTATATGTACAAGATGATTCAAGAAGCAGTAGGTCGCTTTTATGTAACTAAAGAAAAGCTCATGGAATATGGGAATCAAGTAGAATTGTATGACGGTGTTCGCACTTGGTTTGAACGTATTCGAGAATATGGATTAGAACATGGCGTACGCATTGAACATTACATTATCTCTTCTGGATTGAAAGAGATGATAGAAGGCACTGAAATGGCGAAAGAGGGAGCTTTCACTAAAATCTATGCCAGTGCATTTATGTTCGATGATAAGGGCGTAGCTGTGTGGCCTGCGCAAGCAATTAACTATACGAATAAAACTCAGTTTTTATTCCGTATTCAAAAGGGAATTCTAGATATTAATGATACAGGCGTTAACGATTATATTAAGCCTGAGGACCAACGTGTCCCATTCCGCAATATGATTTACATTGGGGATAGTGATACAGATATTCCTTGCATGAGCCTTGTTAACGCAAATGGAGGCCATTCTATCGGTGTGTATGATCCTATTAAAAAGGATAAAGATAAGGTATATAAGATGATGCGTCATCACCGTATACGCTATTATGCACCAGCAGACTATACAAATGGATCCCAATTAGATACATTGGTTAAACAAATTATACGCAAAACAGCAGCATATGAAGTGTTAGAGGGCGAGTATATTCATTGTAAACACGAAGCAGAGGAGTAATATGGAACAATCTAAATTGACAAGTGAATGGATTCAAACGTTTAACCGTTTAGGTTCTGAAGGCAAATTAAAACCTACCGTACCATATCATGATTTATTTAACCGTAAAGAGCTAAAAGGATTCCCCTTACATACATTACCTATGTGGACTGTAACATTCCCAACAGGCCATATTACGTGCTGTGATCCTTTGGTAACATTACCTAATAAACCAGATACGTATATTAGAACGGTAGAACCAGGTACGTATTTGTTAGAAACAAAAATTATTGAAATGGAACCAAATGAGTATCGCTATGTGGCGAGCCGTGTTGTTTTTAGTGGCAATGAGCCTGTGAACTATGAATTGGCTTTAAAAGGTACGGAAGACTTAACAGATCTTGATGATGGTGAAAGCTACATCGGATTCCCTGTAGATTCTGGACTTGCTACTGTAGTTGATGCAGAAACTATCGAAACTTATAGAAGGTTCTATGATCAATGGCATACAAACTATCCTGACAAGAATATCTATGATGATTACTACAGTGATTTGTTCCAGTTAAATGCATTGGCATATCCACAATTCCAACGGTCTAAAGGGGATTGGATTAACTTTACAATTCCTGAAACTGAATTAACAGTACCTATGATTCAATCCGGCTTTGGAGATGGTTTATATCCTGTATACTGGGCCTTTGATAAAGATGGTCAAATCTGCCAACTGATTATAGAATATATTGATTGCAGCGAAGCATATCAATAATATGATCTAGTGTAGTATGTAAAGATATAAACCTAAGAAACTTAATATATACAAAAAAGACGCTTAGCATACTAAGCGTCTTTTATATATTATATTTAATTGTAAGGTCTAAACTCCGAAAATCCAGTTAACGAATACACGAAGGATACTAAGACCTACAATAATTTCAGCTAAGAATCTTAAGGAACCTTCCATACCATTACCTAAATGTTTTAAACTGCCAATTTTGGCTTTACTTACGATGTCACACCAGCACATATAATACCTCCGTGAGAGTTAATATGAGTAAATTACATAACTTATATGCTTATTTTACAACCTTATATCAAAAATTTCAATATGTATTTAAAATTAAATAATAATAATTCTACACATACATCTATAATAATAAAATTATAGTTACCATAAACCTACATAAAATAAGGAATCATAAGCATCTAGTTAGTTTGGTATATATTAAGGTTATGTAAGACTTATATAAATATATATAGCTAAATGATGTTATATAAAAAGATAGTTGTATTAGATACTAAACATTATTTAAGAGCTTATATGTATATACACCTTAGGTTAATGATTAATAAGCTTAGAAAACATAATTTAAATATTTACATATATTAAGTTTTATATAGTGAGATTAACTAGGTTACATAAATTAAATTAGAATTATAAGGTTAGATAAATTGAGTTAAATATTGTGTAATAGACTGGATTACATAATATGAAACGATAGGATCTGTTGATTTATTAATTTAAAGGCTTATATGGGTTGAAATGTAAATAAACTAGCTTATAGATATATAGGCTAGTTTTTTATTTGTTTTTAAATTACTTCCGATAACGATATATTATCGGAAGTAATTATGATAAGAAAATTGGGCCTAAATGGCCCAATCCCTTATGTTATATGTTATTTTAGCTTATTAAGCTTATTTACGTTTAAATGTATATGGTTCGTATTCTACATCATTATGGCGATTAGTCCACCAGTTCCAACCAATTCTTGCAAGCTTCCATGCAATGAAGCCGACGATAATTCCCAATACTAACCCTGTTAATACATCTGTTGGATAATGTACAAATAGATATACTCTAGAAAATGCTACTACTAATGACCCAAGTAATGCTATAATTCCCAAATATCGCTTCTGAGGCGCTATTTGACTCAAGCCTAGGTAAATGGTCATGGCTGATGCAAATGAACCAAAACTATGGCCTGACGGGAATGAATAACTACTTGCTTTTGGTAATGCAGATTCTAATGGTACTGTTACATTAGGAAAATCTACAAATGGTCTTAATCTAGCTACATGTGGTTTTAAACCTTGGTCACCGATGATGAATACAAATCCTAATGCAATTATTATAGCTACGCCTAATACACGATATTTTTTCTGTAACATCAATAACAAGGCAATTACAATCCATAAGGCACCGCTGCCAGTAATTTTTGAAATAAATGCCATAATTGGTGTTAAAAAACTATATACAAAATGTTCATGTACATAGAAGATTAAAGAGTGATCAAATTGTAAGATTGTGTCCATAGCTTCCTCTTCTATTTTATTAAATGATAATTAATGAGAATGGATGAATGTAGATTATATCCTCAATATTCTTTATTGGATTCTTATATACTTTATACTATGTATATATCGCTTTCTCATTTACATCCAAATAATAGCCTAAACTATTTATACATCATGGTCAATAGCTTAGGCTATATTTAATAAAATCTTTAATTATGATTTCTTTTTGTCCGGTTTTTTCGGTGGATTTGGTGGTGCTGCAGGTGTTGCAGGCATTGTAATAATCGTATCTACTGGATCATATACGGACTCAAAGGAATCTGTTTGCGTTACCCAGTTACCATAGGTAATGGTTCTATACGTATTCATTGTTAAACCTACATGCCCCTCCTGCACTTCTTTTTCTTTTAATGAAGAATCTACCCTAGTGATAGTCTTGTTAGGAATTTCGCCATAGTCTCCTACTGAAATAGAAACATTTTTAGGCTTATCTTGAGCCGTACCTATAATGTAGATCGTTAACGTTCCGTTGTTCATAACACTAAGGATATAAATAGATTGTTGGTAAGGATTTCTAAACTTAAAGTCTAAATAGCCCCAAGCTACTGTAGCATCACGACCAGCTTGAATATATCCTACTGGCTCAAAGTGAGGTGTACGTTCTATAATATTCATACCGGATAGTAAAGCTGTATTAAATATGGTAGAACTTACTTGGCAAATGCCACCACCAATACCTGGAACTAATTTACCATCAATCATAACAGGTGCATCATCATAGCCAGCCTCTGCAGTACGTTCACCTACAACATCGTTAAAGGAGAACTGTGCACCCGGTTTAATTAGGGTACCGTTTATTTTATCAGATGCTAATTGAATATTATGGGTTCTGCTTTCATTACTAGGATCATACTCTGTAGTGTAAGAAGCTAATACAGTATTCAATGGTTTTAAATCGGCATCACTTACTTTTACAGTATTTTGTGTAGTAAATACCATAGATAAGGAGTTAATACTATCACCGGCCTGCAAATCATCTTTTAATTTCTTAAGGGTAGCATCAATATCGATACGCTTACCTTCCTTTGCAGGGTGGAATACAACTTGTCCATTTTCAAGGGTAAGGTATGCATCATGTCCTGGCGTATCAATTGTTTTAGCCAATTCACTTAGATAGGTTTTACCTTTTACCTCATCAAGCTTATATTGTGGCTTAAAATGATGACCGTAGAATAAGGCCTTAAATCGATTTGAAAGTAGTGTCCACATATCATCTTCATATCCATATGTAGAAATAGCTTTTACCATAGCCTCTGTATCGATTTGGATCCCTAAATCATGATAAGTAGCTTGTTGTTTTTTATTATTGCCCATATCAATAGATATAGTTTGAGGGATTTTACTATTTAACTCTTGTAAGCGAGCTTGTAATTCATTCTTAGGTGTATTAGATAAATCTGTATCATTGTAATATACACCATAAGAAATATTTTCTGTTGGAATGTATGAACAGCCGCTCGTCCCCAAGAGGACAAGCATAGTTCCTACTAAAATATATTTCTTCATCATTATTTATAAACTCTCCCGAATTAGTTATCATATTCTCTAATTATAGCATATTACGGTCTAATCTATGGTACAATTATATTGATAATTTTAGGGGTAAGGGTGAATTATGTCAGAATCTAAGGAACAACAAAAACATTTCTATTTGCGTAATAATGATGCGCTTATGAATAGTACCAAGTTGTCTATGAAAGCTAAACAAAGTATATTGTTATCTAAGGCTGAGAATACTGTGGATGCTTACGAATCGGATTGGGATGATTTCGTTGATTGGTGTACTTATCAAAAGGTACCTTATTTTCCAGCTACACCAGAAACAATTGTGAATTATATAAATGATCTTGCTGATTATGCTAAGGCAAATACAATCTCTCGTCGTATTAGCGCTATCTCAGAGAATTATAATGCCTCTGGACATCGGGATAATCCATGTATGGCACCAATTGTAAAACAAGCGTTACGAGGGATTAGACGTTTAAAAGGTACATTTCAACAAGGTAAAACACCAGTACTATTAGAGGATATTGAAGATATTTTAGATTGTATGACTAAACTAGATGTACCTGAATTACAGTTATTACGAGATAAGGCCATTCTTTTAATTGGTTTTATGGGTGCTTTTCGTCGTAGTGAAATTGCAGCTATTACAGTAGAACATCTACAGTTTTCTCCACAAGGTGTTGAAATCTTTGTGCCATCCTCAAAAGCCGACCAAGAAGGTCAAGGTGCTGTTGTAGCGATTCCTCATCTATCCGGTTCTCCTCTAGACGCGGTACGTGCTTTACAGCAATGGTTACGTGCCTCTGGTATTACTGAAGGTCCTATATTTAGAGGTTTTACTAAAAATATGTCACTTCGTAAAACAGGCATATCCGATAAAATGATTGCAGAAATTGTGAAGAAATATATTTCTCTCATTGGTCTTGATCCATCTATGTATGGAGCTCATAGTTTACGTCATGGCTTTGCAACAACTGCCGCAGCTTATGGTGTGGAAGAACGTAATATTATGAGACAAACACGTCATCATAGTGTTAACATGGTTCGTCGTTATATTAATGAAGCCAATAAGTTTGTAGATAATCCTATTTCTACAATTTTTGAAAAACGATTTAGATGATAATTATAAATCAGTTGATTAAGATAATATCTATAAATCGTATAATAACATGCATTAGATAACAAAAAGCAGCTATCTCAATTGAGTAGCTGCTTTTTCGTGTGGGTTATACCCATATATATTTAGTTTTGAGCCACATAGTCCAAAGCTCTAACTGGACTATCAGAATTATGTGCTGGTACCTTTAATACTGTACCAGGTACAAGTGTACCAGAATCACTGATGTTGTTGAGTTCTTTCATGGCATATACCATTTCTCGAACATCCATATCTTTATGAGCTGAACGAGCTGCAATATCCCACATAGTATCGCCTGCTTGTACCTTTACTTCACGTACTGCATGTGTATTTGTAGCTGTTACAGGATTTGTCATATTATAGCCGAACAAGATTGTTAAGCACATTCCTACCATCATCAATATATTTTTCATCTACCAGCCGCTTGAGAATGCGCACTTTCTCTTCCAAGCCTGATTTTTTCCATTTTCTTCACAAATTCATCATCCGCATGGTCAAACAGATAGTTCCTGTCACTGACCCGTTGTTTTTCATTATCTTCTTCAATCAATTTCTTTGTATATTCAATCTCTTCTAAGAAATCTCTGGAAGAAATACGGGTTCCCCCCTGCCCCATCGTGATTACCTGCTCTACCCCATCGGAAGTCACGACCGTCACATGATACTTTCTTCCGATATGATGAACGACCTTTTCAATGTACTGATCGGCAGTTTCGGCTTCTTTGGTATATACGACATGGATATTATGATACTTCTGGATCTCCAGTGCATAGCCTTCTACCTTGTATGCGTCAAATACCAGAATCAGGACACATTTCTTATATCCCTGATAATTACACAGGATATCCATCAGTTTGTCTCTGGCAGCCTCGATGCTGACTTTTGCCAGTTCTTTCAGCTCTTCCCATGCGAAAATAACATTGTATCCGTCAACCAGCAGGTATTCCTGCATAGCCTCTTCTTTTTTGCGCTGCTTTTTCGCATACTCACTTTCGTAAGTTTTTGGTGTCAGTCCACCTTTTCTTTCTACTTTTCCATATGTGCGGATAAAGATTTCTTCCAGTTCTTTTTCTGCTGCTTTAGAATAGACTCCCGGTGTTCTGGCCGCTCTCGGTACCTGTCTTGCTGCCTGCTCGGACTGCCTCTTTGCTTCTTCTAATGCCCGTTCTTTTTCAAGCTGATTCTCCAAATGCATGTACTCTGGCACTTGATTCCATGGAACGTTAAATCCTGCACCATGGGAACAGAAGACGGATCCTGTAGGATTCTCGATGTCGCGCTCCGGATCATAACCAATCTCTTCGATCACTGCCTCTGCGTTCCGGCAAGGTTCATAACCGCGGAACGTACAGGTCAGATGTCCCTGTCCTCTTGTATAGGAATTCACTTCCATCTGATAATCCCGCATACCTGTAACCGGTGCATATCCCTCGATCGTCGTCATCTCTCCTTCTGTCTGCGGTGTACCGGTCTCCCCATTCATCCGCTGAATATCTGTAAGTGCCCGTCCGATCATTCCCGATGGAATTTCCAGTTGAAAATCATAATACGGTTCCAGCAGCATACTTTCGGCCTGCATCAGTCCTTGGCGCACCGCACGGTAGGTTGCCTGCCGGAAATCCCCGCCTTCGGTATGTTTCAGATGTGCCCGTCCTGCCGTCAGTGTGATCTTCATATCCGTGATCACAGAACCTGTCAGCACACCCCTGTGTTCTTTTTCCAGAAGATGGGTAAGGATCAGACGCTGCCAGTTCTTGTCTAACATATCCTCACTACAATCCGTTCCGATCACAATACCGCTGCCTCTTTCTCCCGGTTCCATCTTCAGATGTACTTCCGCATAATGCCGGAGCGGTTCGAAATGCCCCACACCTTCCACTGTATTCTGAATGGTCTCTTTATATACGATATTTCCCGTATCGAATTCCACATCTACACCAAACCTGTCTTTGATCAGACTTTTTAATATCTCGATCTGGACTGCTCCCATAAGTTTTGCATGGATCTCTCCCCGTTCTTCATTCCATACGATCTTAAGCATTGGGTCCTCTTCTTCGAGTATACGTAAATTTCCGAGCATTTTGTGGACGTCACACCCTTCCGGGAGTTCGATCTTGTAGCTTAAGACAGGCTCCAGTGCCGGTGCTTCGGAATCGCATTCTATGCCAAGGCCTTCACCTGGATAAGTATAATTCAATCCGGTTACTGCACAAACCATGCCGCTTTTCGCTTCCTGTACCATCTCATATTTTTCACCGGAATAAATGCGGATCTGATTGACCTTTTCTTCCCAGTTGTTCATAACTGTCTCTGATCTATCTTGTGCAAAGTCGGATTCCTTCTTACTCTGCTGCTTTCCTGCTATTCCGGTCAATGTATCTTTTACCTTCAAAGTTCCGGATGTCACTTTCAGATACGTCAACCGGCTGCCAGCTGGATCTCTGGATATCTTGAAAACTTTCGCGCCAAAATTACTTGTATTAGTATCTGTGCTATTTATCTGCTCATTCTTTTCAACATAAGCAGTCATCCCATCCATGAATTCCTGCACACCTTCCATCTTCAGTGCTGAACCAAAATAACACGGATATACTTTCCTGCTACCGATTATCTCAGCAATTGTATCCTCTTCTACTTTCTCCGATTCCAGATACTCTTCCATCACTTTCTCATCACACATGGCAAGTCTGTCATACGTTTCTTCCGTTATTTCCGAAAAATCGATACACCCTTCATCCAGTCTGTTCTGCAGATCTGCCAGTACCTTTGCCTTATCCGTTCCCACCTGATCCATCTTATTGATGAATATGAACGTCGGTATCTGATATCTTTTGAGCAGTCTCCAAAGCGTACGCGTGTGTCCCTGCACCCCATCGGCACCATTGATCACCAGGATTGCATAATCCAGCACC
>OGXE01000916.1_pt1 | contig 26809 bp, 30 predicted proteins | sample 1576181 | NCBI WGS metagenome assembly OGXE01 (sample SAMEA3541478, study PRJEB24748) | human gut metagenome | biome: human gut; feature: human-associated habitat; material: faeces | place: China | collected 2012 | reverse complement strand
AAATGGGAAATGGGTGCAGCCCAAAACGACTACCTCAATTTCTCGAGATAATAAAGGTTTTAAATAATCCTTGCATACTTCACGAACAAAGTAATCATCTAAATGACCTTGTTCAATAAGCCCCGCCAATTCTGGACAAGGTTGTTCCCAAACCAAAACCTCATGATCAACTTCTAAAGCCACATGCTTATGAATATGACTATTTACAGTGGACACGGTCGCCATAATACCGATAGTCTTGCTTTTACTTTTATTAATGGCTGTTTTCACACCTTGTGATACACCAATAACTGGCACAGATACAAGTTCACGTACCGCATCAAGAGCCACAACGGGGAAGGTGTTACAAGCAATCACCATCAACTTAACAGGCTGCTTTTCTAGCGTCTCCGCAATACGGCACGCTAAATAAGTGATTTCATCATCACTGCGATTACCTACAGGATTATTCGCATTATCACCGATATAAATGAAATCTTCGTTAGGAAATTGTTCTTGTAACACCTTTAACACAGATAATCCGCCTACACCAGAGTCAAATACACCGATAGGCAATTGTTGTACATTACTCATTAGGCATCTCCTCAACAGCTGCTAACATAGGCTGATAAAAAGTATCGTCTAATCGTACAATCTTTCCTGTAGATTTTGACATAAATGCGTTTTTAGTCTCCCCTGTCGCTAGAAGTGCACCATCACTGGCACGGCGCATACGATAGCGGAATACCATTTGAGCACGCGTCATCTTGACCAAGTATGTTTCGATGTGAAGCTCATCATCGAAATTTGCTGGTTCTTTATAATTGCAGGATACATTCATAATAGGAAATACAATATCCTCATTCATCATATCCCACAGGGTTACACCGATTTTACGAAGGAATTCAATGCGCGCCAGCTCAAACCATCTGAAATGGTTACTATGGTGCGCAATACCCATCATATCGGTTTCGTAAAAGCGTACATTTACTGAAGCAATATGCATACATTTTTCCTTCTCTTTTCATAGAATACAATCTTCATTGTATATCTATTACTTTAGCGTGTCAAATTAATAAAGGCAGTTCAACCACAGAGGATCAAACTGCCTTACTTGGTAAAAGCTAGTTACTGTTACCAAATGGGAAGTATTTTTTTGCATCTTCTTGATGGCTCGTTTTAATATAACGATTCGCAACCTTAAAGGCAAGTCCTAGTACCGCCACATCATCTATCCATCCTAATACAGGGATTGTATCTGGGACAATGTCAATCGGTAACACGAGATACCCTAAGGCACCAGCAATGACTGCTTTTACATATTTAGGAGTGTCCTTGTCGCGCATGCATAGGAACAAGGTCACTGCTCGTTGTACAAAAGCAAGTTTCTTACCATATCGCCCTAAGAAAGCGACAAATTTTGATTCGTTAAAATACTTACCATATGTAATAATTTTTAATGGATTCATCGTAATAATCCTTTAGCGCCTATTTGCGCAAACCACCAATTTTATCTTTTGCTGTGTTAACAGTGTTTACAGCAACATCTTTTGCTGTTTCTACAGCATCATTAGCTTTAGTTTTTGCAGTTTCTACTGCAGCTTGTGCAGAAGCTTTAGCCACTTCTACGCCACCTTTAGCTAATTCTTTAGCTACGTCGATATTTTCTTTAGCCGCATCGATTTTATCTTTTGCTGCATCAGATACCTTTGCCACCACTTCTGCTGCATTGTCATGGATTTGATATTTAGTTTCTGTATTCCATTTATCGATAGCAGGTGTTACTTTTTCTTCGTAAACTTGTTTCAAAGTTTCTTTAGCAAGACCTGTTTCATTAGCGATACCAGCCCAAACGTCGCGTTGACCTTGTGTGAAAGGAATGCTAGCGCTTGCATCACGGATGATGTCACCAGCAATAGCTTTACCGCTTTCAAGGAATTCTGCAACCATTGGTTTATAACGTTCGATATCAGAAGGCATACCATCTTGAATCCAGATATGTGCAATTTTACCAATTGCATATGTCAAACCGATAGCAACCGGTACACGAACTGCTTTAAGAGGGATCAAAAGGGATACAGCAGCTGTACCTACAGCTGTGCTAAGACCACCAACTAGACCCACTACGGCACCAGATTGCAATTCTACATCATAAAGATGTGCAATGCGAGTTACCATATACGTTGCATTGGCGCACAAAGCAACACTGCTGAATTTAGGGGACAATGCTAAAGCCGCTGCACGGCCTGCACCCCAGAAAATAAATTGTTCAACTTGATAGTCACGATCTTGAGAACCATCCATAAGTGGCTCAAGTGTTACGCCATTATATTCTGCCATAAGTATTCTCCTTTGTTGTGAACCAACTATAGGTCATATTATTAGTATTATTATACCATTCTATTGGTATAAGGGGAATGAATTTTTACAATTCTCCTAAAATTTAAAAAGCAAAATATTATCCAAGATTTTCAATATTACCAACTAGTGAGACCACCATCGATAGTCCATGCTGCCCCCGTTACAAAGGAAGCTTTATTGCTCAATAAAAATACAATAACCTCTCCAATTTCATGAGGTTGACCAATGCGTCCCAAGGGATAATGTTGGCCCATTTCAGCCTTAGCAGCCTCTGCATCTTGCTGAGCATTTGCAATTTGTTTATCTACTAAAGAGGTATCCACATCACCAGGACAAACACAGTTAACGCGCACATTATGTGGTGCCATTTCAAGGGATAGTGATTTCGTAAAACTCACTACCGCACCTTTTGAAGCACCGTATACAGAGCAAGCCACATTGCCTTGTAAGCCTGCATCACTAGCTACCGTTACGATACTGCCCTTTGTAGCGCGCAAATAGGGCAATGCCGCTTGGCACAAGAAAACCGTACCTTTCACATTGGTACCAAACATTTCATCAAAGGCAGCTTCCGTTACATCTGCTAGAAGCTCTTCTTCATAATAGCCTGCTGCTGTTACGAGAGCAGAAACACCGCCAAATAATTTAACGGTTTCTTTTACAATACGCTGACAATCTTCAATCTTCGATACATCCCCTTGGATGTACTGCACCCTTGAAGAATAGCGGCGCAATTTCATCTTAGCCTTTTGTCCTGATTTTTCATCACGACCGTTAATGACAACACACCAGCCTTCTTTAAGAAGCAATTTTGCCGTAGCAAATCCGATGCCCGATGTGCCACCACTAATCAATGCCACTTGTACATCACTTTTATGAGGCATACCTTGCCCTCCTATAATGTGGAAACATAGTCATAGACTAATTTCAACAACATAACTGTCGTTACCGACAAGAATACAACACGTACCAACGACGAACCCTTAGCAATAGCTAAATGAGATCCTAAGTAAGCACCTATAATTTGGCCTACCCCTGTAGCTAAACCGTACTTAATATTGACGTGTCCTAAATAGAAAAATACGATTAAGGATGCTAAATTACTGGTAAAATTCAATATTTTTGCATTCGCTGAAGCATGCAGAAAATCAAAGCCAGTAAAGATAAAGCCCATAATCAAAAATGTACCTGTACCAGGGCCAATAAAGCCATCATAAACACCAATGCCAAGAGCAAAAGCCATGCAAATATACAATGCTTTTCCTGCTACTGCTGAGGTACGGTTTATTTCGCCCCAATCCTTTTTAAATACCACAAAAAGTGTGACACAAACGAGTAGGACGATAATAATAGGCTTTACATATAAAGGTGGCAACGATACAACTGCTAAGGTACCAAGCATGGATCCTATAAATGTAAAGGGTAGTAATTTACGAACTAGAGAGAAATCAACCATATGATTTCGTAAGAATGTAATTGACGCACTACCAGCACCAAAGATACTAGATAATTTATTACTACCTAATGCCATACTAGGTGGAAGATTCGTCAATAGCATAGCAGGAACAGAAATTAGGCCCCCACCGCCCACAATGGAGTCTACAAAGCCTGCAAAGGCACCTGCTACAGCGAGCAAAACGAGAATTAGGATATCAAAGGGTAACCCCGTTACCTCAATAAGCCACTCCATATAAACCTCCTACAGATAGCACATCAACGGTCGCCAAAAGGCCACCGTTGTCATGCGTGTTTATGTTATTTTGCACCTAGACGATCAAGTGCCAATGTGTAACCATCAGCACCATAAACTAAGCATCGTTTCACACGACTAATGGTAGCCGTGCTTGCGCCTGTTTCTTCTACGATTTTTTCATAGCTATCTCCTGCACGTAACATTTTAGCTACTTGTAAGCGTTGAGACAGAGCTTTCAACTCATTAATCGTACAGATATCTTCAAAGAATGCATAGCATTCCTCTGTATTTTCAAGCGTTAAAATAGCGGTGAACAACTCATCGTTTTGCTGACTTCTCAATTTTTCATTGATACTCATAGGATCCTCCTACTTCTTATTCATCGCTTTAGACCAAGCATCGCCAATCATTTGTACTAATTGTACCAAAATAACCAAGATAATGATGGTAGCAATCATGATATCAGCTTGGAAACGTTGGTAACCATATCGGATAGCAATATCACCAAGGCCACCGCCGCCGATAGCACCAGCCATTGCAGAGTAACCGATGAGGTTAACGATAAGAACCGTTACATTGTCGATGATTGTAGGCAATGCTTCAGGTAATAAAACCTTCCAAATAATTTGTAGTGGACTTGCACCCATAGATTGAGCCGCCTCAATAACACCAAAGTTAATATCTTTAATAGATGTTTCTACAAGGCGCGCTAAGAATGGAATCGCCGCAATTGTTAACGGTACACAAGCAGCTGTTGTACCAATAGATGTACCTACTACCATACGCGTAAATGGAATGATAGCTACCATCAAGATGATGAATGGTACGGAACGCGTCGCATTGACGATGGCACCTAATACTTTATTAAGCGCTACATTCTCTAAAATATGGCCCTTAGATGTGACTACCAAAACAACACCGAGAGGAATGCCAAGCAACATAGCCATAATCGTAGAGATAATGGTCATTTGCAATGTATCAAGGGTACCAGTTATGAGAAGGTTAATTATTTGCTCTGACATAACCGATCACCTCGCTTTCAATTGGTAATGTTTTGATGTAGTCTAAGCCCTCTTGTGCGTTTTCAGGATCACCATTCAAGATAACAATGAGGCGACCAACGCATGTATTTTGGATGTAATCAATACCACCAAAGAGGATGCTTACATCGAGGTTAAAGCGGCGTACAAGGCCTGCTACTACAGGTTCATCTGTAGCTTGGCCTGTAAATTTAAGGCGCACTAACGGAGCTGTACCACCAACCCATTGGTCGTGCAATTCCAAGTGTTCCAAAGCTTCTGGTGGCAAGTTTTCACTGACTACAGAACTAATAAATTCTTTTGTAGTATTTTCTCGTGGATGTGTAAATACTTCAACAGTGGAGCCTTCTTCGAGAATGACACCGCCTTCAATAACCGCTACGCGATCACAGATTTCACGGATAACATGCATCTCATGTGTGATGAGTACAATAGTAAGGCCCATTTTTTCATTGATGTCTTTCAACAATTTCAAAATGGATTCTGTTGTTTGTGGGTCAAGGGCAGATGTAGCTTCGTCACAAAGAAGAACCTTTGGATTAGAAGCTAAGGCACGAGCAATACCAACACGTTGTTTTTGACCACCAGACAATTGAGATGGATAGTTGTTCATACGGTCGGTAAGGCCTACGATATCAAGGATTGGCATAATGCGTTCCTTGATTTCAGATTTGCTCATCCCTTGTAGTTCCAATGGGAATGCCACATTGTCATATACGGTACGAGAGGACAATAGGTTAAAATGTTGGAAAATCATGCCGATATCTTTGCGCGCTTTACGCAAATCGGATTTACTAAGTGTTGTTAAATCTGTACCATTAACGATAACAGAGCCAGATGTAGGAGCTTCGAGCATGTTGATGCATCGAATCAATGTGGATTTACCGGCCCCAGATTGACCGATAATGCCAAAGATTTCGCCTTCTTTAACTTCAAGGCTAATATCTTTTAAGGCTTCCACACGATTAGCGCCTTCATAGACTTTACTAATGTGTTGTAATTGAATCAAAATAATGTCCTTTCTTAAGGTAAAAGTTTACCATTCTATGAAAGTAGATAACCTATTAAGGCAAACCTTCTTCCATCAATTTTTCTAATGCTTCGCGTAGACGAAGTGTAATAGCACCTGGTTTACCACCAGATACTGGATTTCTGTCTAGCTTAGTAATTGGGATGACACCACCAATTGTATCGGTAAAGAATAATTCATCCGCATCATCTACAAAGGCGCGGTCGAATTCTTTTTCAATAACTGTAATACCTAGAGACGGTGCTACGCGAGTCAAAATCATTTGGCGCGTAATACCTTTTAAGATATGATTATCTGCTGGGTGCGTATACAAGATACCATCTTTTACAGCAAATACATTAGATGTAGCACCTTCTGTACAGATGCCATCGCGGAATAACATAGCTGTATAAGCAAATTTCTTTTCTGCTTTAGTTTGAGCCAAAATATTTGGAATCAAGTTAGTAGTCTTAACGTCTACATGGTCCCAACGTTCATCAGGCAATGCAATCGCTTTTACACCTTCACCCAATTTGTTCACTGCATCCATATCTAAATTACGAATGGACATGAGCATTTGTGGTTCTAGTTTAGAACGATCATATGCATGATGACGTGGCGCTACACCACGAGAGATTTGCAAATAAATATAGCCCTCTTGGATTTCACTTTGCTCGATCAAAATTTCGTGCAATTCTGTCAAATCATCTGGGGTCATTTTTACAGGAATATCCATTTCACGCATAGAGCGATACAAGCGATCTTGATGATAAGACAATGCGAAGCAACGGCCTTTTACGACACGTACCACTTCGTATACAGAGTCACCAAACAAATAGCCACGGTCATCAATGCTGATAACTTTGGCACCTGGTTCAACGAATTCACCATTAAAATATGTTAATTCTTGCATAGGAGCACCTCTTTTTCTATATCGTTACTCTATCAAGTAGTAATCATCATGGACTTATTATATCACAATTACTTTCAAATTTTCACACTTTACTTTGTGAAAGATATAACTTAGATATATAAAAATCCGCTAGGATACCATAGTTAAAAACTATATCCTAGCGGATCTATTTCTAATTATATAATTCGGCCTAACTCAGTACATTAAAACAATAATGCTGAGTTCAAGCTGAAAATCTTGTACCAATCAGTGTCCCAACACAAACTTACGTAATGGTTTAGGCACATTATTGAGCCCTACTGTAGTCAAGTAGGACAATCCTAGCGCCATCACATACATAGCCAGCACATTGACCACGGTATACAAGAGATTGTATTTAGCCATCACCCCAGAGATGATTAACAACCAGAATGGATGTGCTAAATAAATGCCGTAGGACTTATCCCCTATTTCCGACCAAGTGGACTCCATAGTCGCATTCATTGGTAAGGTTTGGAATAAGAACAAGCTAAAGAGCGTTCCTAATCCCGTATAAAGGACACCCATTGGGCTCATTTGATGGACTGTATAGATTGCTTCTAGAACAGTATAATGCCATACGTCCATGACATAGTAGTAGGATCCGAGCATCAATAAAATAGAACCTACCGCACTAACACCTAACAAGTAGCGATAGCGCCACATGTATTCGCATACCGTTTCATATCGTTCAGCACATACAGCACCCAACAAGAATATCCACACATAATGGATCACCCAATAGTTAAGTCTCATATCAAAGAGATATTTAAAGACAGGATTATTGCTAAGGTTTTCTGTTACCCACCGGCCCAGCATGTAAGACGAAACATAATCGATACCAACTTGGATAACAAATAGTAAGACCATCCAAAATACAGGTCGTTTTAAGATGACTTTCACCATAGCGCGCCATAGTGGCATCATCACATAGAACCATAGGAGGATAACCATAAAGTACAGATGATACATAGATGTACCAAACAATAGGTTAACTGCCAATGGTCCCGGATGTAAATTACCGAGGTTATGCGCCGTCAGTCCTGTGTAGAGCAGATAAAATATGGACCACGTAATATATGGAAATAGCACCACCTGAATACGGCGGTGCATAAATTCCTTATATGAGAATGGTCCCTCTACAGATGTATGATAAAACAATCCAAATGCAGAGAGGAAGAAAAATGCGGGTACCCCAAAGCGCGATAGGATTTCTAAAACGCTAATGAGTTCTAAATTTACAAAAGGATTTTGTAATGCGTAAGAACCTACGTGAATGCCGATTACACCGAGCATACAGAGGCCACGCATATAAGTAATTTCCGGTAAAAATGCTTTTTTCATAGCCATTCCCTATTCATTATTGACCAGGTACAACTGCTGGTGTTGGTACAATACGTGGACCTTGAGATGTTGTAGCTGGTTGTTTCACTACTGGAATTACAGATGCAGTGTTTTGAGCAGCTGATGTCTTTGCTGGTTGAGCAGGTTGTGCTGGTGCAGCTTGACCATTAGCCTTAGCTGCTGCTTCTGCTTTAGCCTTAGCTTCCGCTTCAGCTTTTGCTTTTGCCTCTGCTTCACGTTTCAAGCGCAATTCTTTTTCGAGAGGTACCACTGGTTTATCGTAAATAGTGATATCTGTTTCGAATAGACGACCCCAAGGGAATGTAGCTTTTACTGTACGAGGGTCGACTTTAAGGTATTTTTCAGCGAAGTCTTGGATACGTTCGCCTAAGTAACTTTCAAGACGTTCATTCAACTCACCAGAGTAACGTACATTATCTGTGCGAATAGAATCTTGCATGCGGTAAATATCTTTACGGATATTTGCTTGGTACGCCCAGTTATCTAAGTATTGTTGCGTCAACATCTTGCGATGACCTTCTGGGCTCATAGTTTTGAGCAATACGCCTTGAGCAATAGCATAGCCTACCGTATTACTTGCTGTATTCCAACCATTGTACGCACCGATTTTGTATAACATATCGCGTTTATACAAAGCAGATACTAATGTATTGTCCGCACCATTGTTATAAGCGATATCTGCAACGCTTACGTTTACGCCAGAATCAACTGCTTGTTGAATACGATCTACGAAAGCATTTGTAGAATTAGAAATCATCGGGAAGTTCTCGAAGCTTTCAGATTCGCCAGTACTTGTAGTAAGTGGTGTATTAACAGCTAACAACACAGTTGGTTTGCCTTGTGTCACCATTGTGCCACCTACGGCTTCAACGTGTTGCGCAATTGTTTTATCAATAGTTTGGTCTTCGTAACCTGGCAATGTTTTACCGCCACCACCGAGTGGATAAATTACGGAGAATGTTGGTTTTTCTGTACTTTCATCTGTACGAGAACGAGCCATCAACAATAGACCAAGTTGGTCAGCACCAGGGAAGCTACCGTATTTTTCAACAGGAATGTCCTTGGAGTATTTACTTAAGTAACGACTTTCTAATGCAGATTGGGACAATTGAGATGTATCGTCATGGCCCAATGCGAAGTAATCGAATACGCCACTGCGAGTTTCATCGATTAACTCTTTATTGATTTTCATATTCTTTTGACGGCGATCAAACCAGTCTTGTAGATATTCTACAGGAACAGAGGCTTGAAGACTCATCAATTTTTGAGTTTCCTCTTGTGTTAAGGAACCAGAGTCTAATTTATCTTGCAATGCTGCAATTTGGAAGATGGTAGGACCATATTCTGCATAGTAAGCTGGTTCAGTGCCGCCACCACTGGCACGTGGAGAGCGCATTACAGTACCGAAACCATAAATACGTACTTTTTTGTTGCGAGCTTTTAAGGATTCAATACGTTTTAAACGGCTTTCCAATGTGGAAAGTGGAATGTTGTGTTTGCGAGAGTCTACAAGACCACCATAGATAAGCGTATCTGTACTCAATACCATCACATCAGCACGACCTGCATTTTGTTCAACCCAAGCCATGATTTGATCCGCTTGACCTTGGTAGTTCTTACCAGAAATCAAATTTTGAGGTGGTGTCAATATAGTCATACCTGCTTCGCGAGCTGTATCTACAGTATATTGTAAGCTTACAGGGCGATCATCTTGAGGTACGTACAACACGGTTTCCGCATCAATTTTAATAGATGTACCAGTAGCGATGGCTGCTGCCATAAGTGCTACTTTCAACCATTTATTCGTCATAAATCAAATCTCCTTCTGTGTAGCGAGTACTCCCTACTCGCGAAATGAACTGTTTTATAATACTCTCTTATTCTGACACTTTTATGAAATGTTCATATGCTCAATAGTATAATTATATCATTTGACTATTATTTCGCAACTGGCTTGGTTTTCCCTACCTTAGGTAGACTCCAATTGTACTTGATTGCTAACAGACGAATAATGAGTACCACTGTGAAAGCACCATAAACAGCGGCACTCTCCCAACTAGATGTAACCATTAGATAGTAAACAATGCCGCCAATAATACTAGGCAATGCATATACATCCTCTTTTAAAACAGATGGAATGCGCTGTGCTAGCATATCTCGGATAATACCGCCACCTACTGCGGTTATCGTACCTAAAAGCACAATAAAGATAGGTAACTCAGGATAGAGTTTAAAGCCTGCAGAAGCACCTGTAACGGTAAATGATGCTAACCCTAATGCATCGGCTAATAAATAACTAGCTCGACTACGAGGGCCCATCGCATGCTTGCGGTATCGGCTATTGTAAATCAAGAACACAATAACGGTTACAGCTAAAACAACCGTTACGTACACCACATTTCGCAATGAGTTCGGCGGAAAATAGCCAAGCAATACATCCCGTACAATACCGCCACCGATAGCCGTAGCCAACGCCAATACGGCCATACCAAATATATCCATCTTCCGAGCTACCCCGACAAGCGCACCGGATACTGCAAAGGCAATGGTGCCAATCATATCAAACATATACCATATAATATCCATAATTCCCCCATATAATCTATTCGCATAACTGCGTACACTGTGATAGACTTTATGTAAGATATTATACATGAAGAGGTATGCCAATGACAAAAGACATTACACCTGTAGACATTGAAAATATGGATGAACGCACCCGCGACGAATATTTTATGGCCATCGCTATGGAAGAAGCACGCAAGGCTTATGATCTTGGAGAAATCCCTATCGGCGCCATTCTCGTAAAAGATAATACCATCGTTTCACGCCATCACAATCGTCGTGAACTCGATCATGATGCAACGGCTCATGCAGAGGTCCTTGTAATCCGTGAAGCATGCGATGTCCTCAAGCGCTGGCGGTTGACTGGTTGTACCCTGTATGTTACGATAGAGCCGTGTCCGATGTGCGCTGGAGCCATTATCAACAGTCGTATTGATCGCGTTGTATATGGTGCAAGTGATTACAAAGGAGGCGCCGTAGAATCGCTATTCAATGTGCTCTCTCATCCAGGTTTAAATCATGAACCTGAACTGGCATCTGGTGTGCTTGGTGATGAATGTAGCCAAATCATGAAAGACTTCTTTAAGGAGCGCCGTAAAGCACGGAGGAGTACCCAAGAGGCTGAAGGGTCCGCACTCGAAATGCGGTAGGTCGGGCAACCGGCGCGGGGGTTCAAATCCCTCCTCCTCTGCCAACTAAACTATATAAAGCGCTAACCATGGTTAGCGCTTTTTTTGTATCTATATTGACTCAACTTATATAACTCTATTGTTACCTATATGATTAGTCTATATTTATCAATACTTTGGTAACTTTATGAGTTATAATATACACAAGATATAATTACTGCTATTAAATAGACTCAAGGGGACACCACTATGAAAAAATATTACCCTTATCTCATCACATTGAGTCATATGATTAATGACTCTTGTCAAAGTGTATTGCCTGCCCTCTTGCCACTGTTCATTTATACCTATGGACTGAGTTTGGAGCAAGCAGGTTTTCTCATCTTAGCTAATACAGCATTATCTTCATTATTACAGCCATTATTAGGCTATATTTCAGACAAAATCAATCAGCCGCGGCTCATTGCCTTCGGTGTTTTATTATCCGCCTGTAGTACAGGTATGATGGGCTTTGTTACCTCTTATGAAAGCCTCCTTGTTTGTGCCACCTTAGCAGGTGTAGGTTCCTCTATCTTCCATCCAGAAGGCGCTAAAATTATGAACCGCCTCGGTGGTGGCAAAAAGGGTAAAGCCATGGGTACCTTTGCCATTGGTGGCAGCTCTGGCTTTGCCTTTGGTCCACTCTTTGCAGGCACCATCGCCTATACAGTAGGTCCACATGGATTAGCTGCTTTTACCGTAGCAGGTATTATTATATTTACTGCCCTATTCGCCCTCATGCCTCGCATCGTAGCGCATGCGCGTACCATCGATCAAGCAGTAGCCACAGAAAATCCGGCTGTAGCCGCAAAACCACTAAAAAACTATTGGAAATACTTTGGTATCTTGTTCATTATCATCCTAAGTCAGTCAGTAAACTTCCGCGTTATCAATGCGTTCATTCCTATCTTCTGGACTCGTGAACTCGGTACTAGTCCAGAACAAGGCAGCTTTGCCTTAACTGTATTCTTTAGTATTGGTATCTTCATGACATACATCGGTGGCCTATTAGGTGATAAATTTGGTCCGATTAAGATCATTAGACTATCCCTATTAGTTTGGTTACCAGCTATGTTCCTATTAACTGAAGTTCCTAATTTCTCGCCAGTAATCATGCTACCTGTAGGCTATCTCCTACTACTCATGATTGGTGCTGCAAAAGCAATTAGTTACAGCCCAGTTATCGTACTAGGCCAAACCTATCTTGCTAAAAGCATTGGCTTTGCATCAGGTATCACCCTCGGCGTAAGCCAAACCATCGGTGGTGTTATCGCACCTGTTGTGGGTAACCTAGCAGATACCTACTCCCTACCGGTCGCTATGATGACACTCGTGCCATTCCTCGTAATGGGCCTTGGGGCATCATTACTATTAAAAGATCCTAAAAAATTACAATAAAGAAAAAGCAGCTGTTTCAAAATAGAAACAACTGCTTTTTCAAATTTATAATCCATTAATTAATTCTTGCAAAAAAATTCCTACATTTGTACACTGCCGATCAAAACACAACTCTCTAATAGAGCTTGTATTATTATTAGCAGTATCTATAGGATGTTCAGCGGAATTAATTATTTTATCAATCTGTATCGAATTGCCTTTTTGATACGCTTCACCCAAATGCCGTGATAGTTCACGTATATTTCTATCATTATCAGCACTAGAATGTACTGGCCTCGATGTCATTTGTTGATAATAAGCCAATAACCAAACTTCAATTGCAACATTAGAAAATACTAGTCTCGTATCCTCATTTTGGTTGATCTCACGCTGTATTTGTTGATATTCTGAGCTAGTTAAATTATCTCGGTCAATAATAATATAATAACTTTCATAACTTCTATGATTAGTCGTTTCAAAAGTATGTGCCTCAGATAAACCAAAAGAAACCGCACTACCACCACTTGGAGCTACTCGTTTTATAGTTTTGGCAGATATCTTGAATCTTTGAAAAATAGTTTTAAAGTAAGCTTCTTCCGTCTGACCATCAACAATCAATAAGTATTTTAATTGCTTGGGATTATTTTTAGATGCTCTCGCCAAAATGAACACTCTCACTTTCAATACTTATATATTATGACTCTAATATATTTTTCATCAACACATCATTAATAATCTGGTCTGCTCCATAAACCCCCTCTTGATAGTTTTTCTTTATATCACTAATTTCTAATTCATTAAAATCAAAAGCACTATCTAGTCTAGACACCCCATAATAATCCTTATCAACAAACCAAATTTGATCTGTTCTAAGCTCATAATCTAATACATCATTATTATGAGTCGTTGCAATCAATTGCGTACAAGTATTATTCCATTCATTAAAAATACGGAATAAAATCTTAACTAATTTAGGATGTAATGAGCGGTCAAATTCATCAATCAAAAACACTTTAGGTGTATGACTATTTTCTAAAATAGTCATAGCAAGTAATAAAAAAATTCTAGTTCCAATACTTTCAGCATCATAATTAATTATAAAGGACTCTCCATTTTCACCTTCATGTGTACATTTCACTAATAAAATAGGTTCCGGTTTTTCACCATCATTCGGAATAGGAACAATAACCTCTTCCGTTATAATATCTGTAATATTAAAATCTGCTGCTTTCAAAAAATATAAAACATTCTTTGTTAACTGTGCATTTTTATATAAAGGTCTAAATAGCTGTTGACTATGTAAAGTATTAGATAGGAGCCCTGGCATAATTATATCTAATTTAAACCATTCATAAGCCTCTTTGGCCTCTTTTACATTGTTATTTTGAGCAAAATACAATAATGGTTGATTACTTCTTAATGCATCAACCAAACTTTCAATAGTTGTAGGCATAATGATATTATCTATATCTCTTTTAAAAATAACATCACCATTTACACTTAAACATTCATTTATAATGCTCGCAAAATTATATTCAATAGTATAGATATATATTTTTTGATTCTTATAAAATCTAACTTTAAAGTATACATTACCGCCTTCATTCGCGTATGTATCTGTAGGAAGCATCTCAAAGTCTGATGAAGTGCCTAAAAGAACAAGACTTCTAAGTAATTGAAACGCCTTAATCACATTAGTTTTTCCAGACGCATTTCCACCAAAAATAAAGGCAGATTTCACTAAAGTTATATCACCTATATCAACCGTATTCTCCTTAGCATACGCCTCTATAAGCTCACCAGTCTCCATAGATAAAGTAGCTTCATTCTTAAAAGATCTAATATTCTTAAATGAAAAATCAATTAACATCTAATCACCTCCAAAAGCAATCAATTGTTAATATTACCGTACATTTAATAATACTCTAATTATAACATGATAGAAATAATATTTAAGAAATATATCGCTTTAAATACGCGTATCCTTAATATACTAAATAGTTTATCTGTTTTCTAAATCTTTTAATCTATCTTCCATAATCAAAATTCTAATTAAAGCTCGTTGCTTCTTTAAATCAGCTACAGTCCCAAGTAAAGTAGCAATACAAAATGTATTTAGTAGTAAAAATACAAAATCAATAATTATCGTATGTTTCCATTTCATACTTAATATCAATATTACTAGCATAACAATAAATATACCATAAAAAAATCTAGACTTCTTTCCAGGTATATTCATAAACATAGCGCAAATCCAGCCAACAAAAGATACACCTAAGGTAAAGAAAATAATCATTAGCATAAAATCCATATATACTGTACTTAACATATATACTTCATAATATTTACCAAATTCGATAACTTTGGTAGCAAGTTCTAATCCATAAGTGAAGATTCCCGCACTAATCACACCAAATACAACGGAACTCCATATAAAGGTAAACTTACTTTCTAATTCGGCCTTCACCTTAATCAATTCCCATCTCAACTCAATATATGAAAGATGTTTTATTTCATTAAAAACAGTTGATTTGTATGTACGCCAATATCTTTCATCCGCCCGAGGAAATACTTTATGATAAAAATTAACAAGCGTTTTAGGAATGCCTTTCTTTTCAGGTAATAACACACTCAAACTAACTCACCTCAGACCATACCACTGATTAAAATATTTTGTTTTTATTATCCCTCTAAATGCAACCAACCAAATGATAACGTCATAAAATTTCTTAAGAAAGCAACCCCCGATGCAGACTTAGTCTGCATCGGGGGGTACTTTATATTAAAACTTAGTGTTTTAGCATTTCATTCAAGATAACTACGTCTGTTTCTTTCATACCTTGAGCCACAGTACCAATACTGCGGATGGTATCGTCAACGGTATATGCTACAAGGCCATCGCCTTTTTGGTAGTTCTTGTTAAGGCGAGCTTGTTTATATCCCATAAAGGCACCATCAAGGGAGATAGCAATTTTACCTGCACAGGATGGTTTTGCTCCGTCGCAAACGATGCCAGATAAGCTGGCAAGACCATTTACTAAGGTATTCTCAATAATATCCTTGCTATCACCTTTCAAGAAGGCAATACCTGCTACACTGACTACGCCGGCAGATACAACACCGCAGTAGGCGGACAATTTACCAATACCAGATTTAACGTACAGTGTTAACAAGTTGGCAAAGACGAGTGCACGGTACAATTCATCATCACTTTTACCAAGTTCCTCGGCAGTTGTAATGATAGGCACCGATACTGTTAATCCTTGGTTACCAGATCCAGAGCAAATTACAACAGGCAATGGACATCCACTCATACGCGCATCGGATCCAGCCGCTGCACGAGCCTTACATTTCGTTTCTAGAGACGGGTTGTCTTCATCCAACAACAAGAGCTGGCCAATATTGGAGCCATAATCATTAGATAAACCTTCTCGAGAAATAGCTGTATTGTATTCTACTTGCTGTTTGATTTGAGGAATAATGCCAGAAATATCTGCCGTTTTAGAAAACTCGTAAATGCTATCAAAGGTCATAGCATATTCTGTTTTTGCGACCTTCTTAATTTCATTGATTGTTTCAGACACAATCTCACCATCTACAGCAACATAGGTTACATTCGTATGGTCATTTTCAATGCGAACCACCGCCGTATGTTCATCTGTTTCAGCAGTGATTTCGATATAAAGATTATCTACACCTTCAGCAAGTGAGACCGTACAGAAGTTAGCATTCAACAATGTGCCAAGCCATTTACGATCTTCATCTGTAGCAGATTCTAGTACCTCTAACTCACGCTCAGGACGACCTACGATGGCCCCAAGGGTAGCAGCCGCTTGAAGGCCCTTTCGCCCACCAGAGTTAGGAATTACTACGGATTTTACATTTTTAATAATATTCGCGCTGCATCGTGCGTGAATATGGTTAGGAAACTCATCTAAAACAGAGACTGCCTTCGCAGCCGCATAAGCCAATGCAATCGGCTCAGTGCACCCGAAGGCAGGACGCATCTCTGATTTTAATAAGGAAATATAATCCATCTTATACTTCCGCAATAATTTCCACTTCTACCAAAGCACCCAATGGAAGATCTTTTACTGCTACGCAAGAACGAGCTGGTTTAGAAGTGAAGTATTTAGCATACACTTCGTTAAATGCTTTGAAGTCAGCGATATCAGCCAAGAAACAAGTTGTTTTAATAACTTCGGAGAAGTCAGAACCTGCTTCAGCCAATACAGCATCAATGTTTTTGCATACTTGCTCAGTTTGCTCTACGATACCGCCTGCAACAATGGAACCCGTTGCAGGATCGAGTGGAATTTGACCAGAAGCGAATAATAAACCGCCTACTACTTTAGCTTGAGAGTAAGGACCTACTGCTGCTGGAGCTTTGTCTGTGTGAATTGTGTTCATAATAATTCTCCTTTAAAATATAATTGAAAATAATATAAATTATTCTAATGCCGCCATACTCACATTAGTAATTACCTTGTAAATGACATACTTCGTGAAAGCATATCTATAACAAATTATTTAATAGATTTGAAGGCATTGTCAAATATCGTTTTGAAATAATCCCGTTGTACATCAGTTGTTACACCTACGTATAGTACCGGTTTACCTGGCTTTAACACAAATGCAGCATTTGCATAAAGCGGAGTTTGTACATTTCCATCCGCATATAACAAGCGAGAACTTGCTGCATAAGTTTGATATTTAGTGCCTGCCACAGGATGTACTTGTTCCGCATTTTCTACGGTAAGCGTTCTAGGTTTTATAAGCAGTTCACCTGACCGAGTCTTAAGATTAGCATAGCGTTTCGGATCATTTAAAGGTACTACAGTTGTAGTTGTGGGAATTTGCTTGTTAATAGCACCTAACATGAGTTGTTCTGTAACAGGGTCAATTTGGCCTTTATCAAGAGCTGCCATTGCAGCCACAAACATAGGGTCATTAGCCTTATCTTTAGCTACTTTTTGCGCTATTTGTTTAACATCTACAGCTACTACTAACGCATCCTTTTGACCTGTTTTGTCAGCACCTTTTAATTGGTATACGTCAAAAGTAGTGCCAAAGTTTTGAAGAAGCTCCTTGGCCATCATATTTGCCATTGAAGATTTTGAAGGATTCTCATTCAGTTGTTTTTCTACAAAATCACGTGTATTTGTTTTAGACGCAGAAACAATATTTACATTATTAGGCACTACCATGGATCCTGCAATTGTTTGTACATCCTTAGCAAAACCTACGCCAGATACAGTACCTAATAAACAGGCTGCACAAGCCAATACTTTCAAAGATTTCATATTATTTACCTCCCTTGAGAGATTGTGTTTGATACATATGATTCAACTCATTAGCCCAATAATCATAGCTAGAATCATCAGATGATAAAATCTGTAAGGATACACCTTTATCTGTAGGAACGGCATAACCAATCAAAGCATAAGAATTTCTAAAACCATCATAGCTAAGACCACCACGCAAATCGCCTGTTACAGCCGTACCATAACGTGTTTGAACAGGTTTATATCCTACATGAGTTGCATCTAGGCTCACTTGTTTTGCCATAAAGTCTACATAAGAACGGAGCTCTTCTTTACTTTTAGGAGATAAATTCTTTTCTGTAGCAAGCATTTTATCAACTACCCCCATAATGTGAGCAGGTAACTTGTCATTTAGCATCTTCAAATCTTTCGCTAATTTGGCACCTTCAATCGTATTGCCCTTCAAACCTTGTAATTGTTGTTGAGCCTTCTCTTTAGAGTAGGAATCTACATATTTAGAGATAGAGCTTTTTATTTTAGCTTTTTCTGCGTCTGGAACCTTTTCTAAAATAGTTTTATTCATATTAATCACTTGATCTATGGCATTTTTAGAATAGTCTACAACAACTAACTGCCCTACATGGTGACCTTGTTTGTCAGTTCCTTGTAATTGATAGACGGAAAAACCATCTAACACATCGCCCTTCATAGGATCAACTTGTACCGGTGCTTGTAATTTTAAACTAGTATTAACAGCATCAACAGCCGCTTTATTTGCCACTGAAATCATTTGGCTTTGCTCATTATTACGCAACTTAGCATCCGTAGGAACGCGCATGACTTCTACAGCTTTCACCGTAGGAGACGTACTGCCATATAAACCATAGCCTAAATCTACTGTATCAGCATATGCCACTGCACCCATGCCAACAGTCAAGCACGTCGCACAAGCCAATGTCATCAATTTTTTATTGAGAGCTCTCATAAGACACCTCACGATTTAACAATACACTATGTATACAGATTATATTCATAACCTGTACTGCATCTATAAGATTTCAAAAAGATAATCTATACTGCATATATTAATTATTATACTATATAGAGATGTATAACTGTATAGTGTAATTTACAACCTATCAGTTCTGCTATACAATACTTAAATAGATATGTAAACATAGAGTATGAGAAATAGAAAGGAGTGCACACTTGGTGTGCTTTTATTATGATACAAGAAATAATTCCACTCACTAGGCCTCGTACATTAGCGGCCGCTTTAGGGCCTACCATTTTAGGTGCAGCCTTTAGTTATTATGCATTTGGTGCTGCACAAGGTACAGGTCTTGCCATTTTCCATACAGTTTTAATATTCTTAGCCGTTGTAACAGCTCAAATTGTAGCTAATTTATGGAATGAATATAAAGATTTTAAATCTGGTCTCGATGCGGGGCAAAAGGTTGGTAATGCTGGTTCTATTACGCGTGGTGCCATTACGCCAGAGCTTATCGTTACCATGATTAAGGTACTCATGGTGGTACCTATTATCATCGGTCTTTACCTATCGGCCACCATCACTTGGTACTATATTCCAGCAGGTTTCCTTTGCATTCTAATTAGCTTCCTCTATTCTGGTGGTCCAAAACCAATTTCCCGTACACCATTTGGGGAAATTTCCTCTGGCATCGCTATGGGTTTTGCCATCGTACTCATTACAGGCTATGCATGGACACGTGACTTATCCTCAGCATTATTGATACCTGCTATTCCATCTACATTACTAGTTGGCTCCATTATGCTCACTAATAACATTCGTGATATTAGAAATGATGAAAGCCACGGTCGTCGTACATTACCAATCGTTTTGGGTCGTGAACGCGCTCTCAGTTTGATGAGCATTATGTACCTTTTTAACTTTATTTGGATACTTGCATGGATCATCGTAGGTCACATGACATGGTTCTCCCTATTAGCCTTCTTCGCAGCACCACTAGCTTTCAAAACGCTACACACCTTAAGTACTAAAACAGATGAATTCCTTCTGGACAAAGCGATGGGCACCACTGCGGGAGCAGCTATGATTTACCAAATCATGTGGTCCATTGGACTTATCATCGGTAAATAAGGGTCCATAGCTTAAAGTTATGGAGAACCTACAATAATTCCTTCTTGATAGATAGGAAATAATTTAGTACTATTAATGTAATATTTTATATGAACTAATTGTAAAAGGAGTGTGTCTAATGAGAAAATTTTTAGCATTAGCGGCTACTGTAATCCTTGGCGGTGCTTTACTAATCGCAGGTTGCGGTAACGACAACAGCAAACAAGCTGCTAGCAATGGCAAGCAAGTATTAAAAATCGGTGCTACAGCAGTACCTCACGCAGAAATCTTGGAACAAGTTAAACCTATCTTGGCAAAAGATGGTATTGATTTACAAATCACTGAATTCACTGATTACAACACACCAAACCTTGCTTTGGGTGATAAAGAAATCGATGCAAACTTCTTCCAACATGTACCTTACATGGATGAATTCGCAAAAGCTCACAACCTTCCACTAGTATCTGCTGGTGGTGTTCATCTTGAACCAATGGGCTTATACTCCCGTCAAATCAAAGATTTGAAAGATCTTCCTAAAGGCGCTAAAATCGCTATCCCTAATGACCCTACAAACGGCGGTCGTGCATTATTGTTATTACAAAAAGAAGGTCTTATCACATTGAAAGACTCCAGCAATATCTTATCTACAGTTCAAGATATCGCTTCCAACCCTAATGGTTACCAATTCGTTGAATTAGAAGCAGCTCAAGTACCTCGTTCTCTTGACGACGTTGCTTTAGCAGCTATCAACACTAACTTTGCATTGAATGCAGGTCTTAACCCTGGTAAAGATGCATTGGCAATCGAATCTAAAGATTCCCCTTACGTAAACATCGTTACTGTACTTAAAGGTAACGAAAGCGATCCTCGCATCAAAAAATTAATGGAAGCACTTCATAGCCCTGAAATCAAAAAATTCATTGAAGAAAAATACAAAGGTGCAGTTGTTCCTGCATTCTAAGGTATAAAGTAAAAGAGACCACATATGTGGTCTCTTTTTTCGCTATAAGCTATCAGCGCCAAATCTAAATGGTAATAACTCATCAAGACTAACAAGTCTATAATTGCCTTTTAAATTAGCCAAAATAATCTGTGATATTTCAAATTCAGAAATCACCTGGCGACAAGCACCGCATGGTGCACAAGGTCCTTCCGTATCAGCAACTACGGCGAGGGCCTTAAATTTTGTATGACCTTCTGATACGGCTTTAAATATAGCAGTTCGTTCTGCACAGTTCGTTAAGCCATAGGAAGCATTTTCTATATTACAGCCTTCATAGATACTTCCATCCTCACATACAAGGGCTGCACCTACACCAAAATGGGAGTAAGGACTATAGGTTTTCTCACGAGCTACTATGGCACGTTCAATAAGCTTTTGAATTTCCTGTTCTGTCATATGAGTTTCCTTTTCTATCATATGGATCTCCTCATTCCACCATATCAAGAATCGTATCCACTACAATTGGTGCAGTTTCGCCAAAGGTAATCGCCTCTAAATACGTTTTACCAGCATTAGCGAGTAAGCTTTTATCTGAAGCATACAAGGTGGCAATACTTTCGCCGGCTATTACAGAATCGCCTGTTTTCTTATGCATTACGATGCCTGCACTATAATCGATAGGACCATCCTTAACGGTGCGACCAGCTCCAAGCATAACAGATGCAATACCACATTGTTCTGTATTCATGTGTGTAATGTAACCATCTTGAGGCGCTGTAACATCATAAGCGAATTTGCCAATGGCTAATAAGCTTTCATCATCAAGGACTCGGCTATCTCCACCTTGAGCATCAATCATCATGCGCAATCGATCTAATGCGGCTCCAGAGTCGAGTGCCTCTTGTACGCGGCTGAGGGCAGTTTCATAGTCACATATATGACTCAATACGAGCATATGGGCTGCCATAATAAGACATTCATGAGTTAAATCCTGTGGGCCATGCCCTTTCAACGTATCAATAACCTCGCGAATTTCCAAAGCATTACCAATAGCATGCCCTAATGGTCTATCCATATCGGTTAAAACAGCCTTAACAGAGCGGCCATTTTCCTTACCGATATCTACCATTGCTTTAGCTAATGCACGAGCATCGTCTATGGTTTTCATAAAGGCACCACTGCCAACCTTTACGTCTAGCAAGATCGCTTGTGCCCCAGAAGCTAATTTTTTACTCATCACAGAGGATGCAATGAGAGGAATGCTATCTACGGTACCCGTTACGTCTCGCAAAGCATAGAGTTTTTTATCTGCTGGTGCTAAACCTTCAGATTGTCCGATTACAGCAAGCCCTATTGTATTCACCTGATTAATGAACGATTCTTGGTCCAAGGATACCTTTAGGTTTGGTATGGATTCCATTTTATCAATCGTGCCGCCCGTGTGACCAAGGCCACGGCCCGACATTTTTGCCACCTTGCCTCCACAAGCAGCTACGAGAGGTCCAATGATGAGCGTTGTCTTATCCCCTACACCGCCGGTGCTATGTTTATCTACTGTTATACCATCGATGTTGGATAAATCTACCATGTGACCCGACTGTGCCATCGCCATGGTCAACGTACCTAGTTCACGAGCATTCATCCCATTAAATACAATGGTCATCAACAAAGCACTTACTTGATAGTCGGGAATTTCACCATTTACATAGCCAGAGATAACAAAGCGAATTTCCTCATCTGTTAATGGTAAATTGGAACGTTTTTTTAGAATAATATCATACATGCGCATGGTTATACCGCCATTCTAAGAAACCACCTAAGCACTGCCTAGGTGGTTTTCTATTACACTTCTCCGTCTAAATGATCTTTAAGTAGTTCTACTGCTGCGCTGGCGCCAATACGGCTGCAACCTTCTGCAATATAGGCTTTCATGTCAGAGATAGAACGAATACCACCGGCAGCCTTAATTTTCACATTAGGGCCGATGTGTTTCTTAAAGAGTTGAATATCTTCAATACTAGCTCCACTACTACCAAAACCTGTAGATGTCTTAATATAGTCAGCACCACCGTCTGTAACACATTTACATAGAGCTACCTTTTCAGCGTTAGTTAGATAACAGGTTTCGATGATAACCTTTAAGATTTTATCTCCACAGGCTGCTTTAAGAGCTTTAATTTCACCGGTAACCGCATCAAAGTCCCCTTGTTTTACATTGCCTAGGTTGATAACCATATCAATTTCAGAGGCACCTTCCGAAAGGGCTTGTTTTGTTTCAGCTACCTTCACCTCTGTCGTTTCATAGCCTAAAGGGAAACCAATAACAGTGCAAACATTAAGGTCTGGATATGCTTCATGGGCAGAAGCCACAAAATCTGGTGGAATGCAAACAGATGCTGTTTTATAGGCTACGCCGGCGTCACAAATTTCTTTAATATCATCCCATGTAGCTGTAGGACGCAATAGTGTATGATCCACATAGGATAATAATTCTTTACCTAACATAGTGTCTCTCCTTACTAAAAGAACGACATTTGCTCTGGCTCAGGTTCTTTATGCAAAGCCTCTTGAGCAGCACGATTTTTGTCATCAATAAATGGTTCTAGTGGTACACCTGTTGCCTTCAACAAATCTGGCAAGCTATTAACGCCCTTAGCCTTAGCCGCCTCTAACACAACCTTAGCACATGTTTCCGCATCATCTAATGCGTAATGATGTTTAAACTCAACCCCGATGTATGCAGCCATTGTGTTTAGCTTATGGTTTACTAAATCTGGCCATACAGCACGTGAAAGTTTTACAGTACATGCATAATCTAGCTCTGGCCAAGGAATTTTGTAGTAATCCAGTGTAGCACGCAATACATTCATATCGAATTTTGCGTTGTGAGCTACCATGATATTGCCTTTTAAATGATTTTCGTAGATTGCATTCCACAATTGATCAAAGGTTTTCTCATGGATAACATCCTTCGGTTGAATACCATGAATTTCAATACATTCATCATCAAAACTCATGAACGGTGGTTTTATAAGGCTATACGCCTTTTTTGTAATCTGTCCATCCTTTACGGTAATAACCGCCAAGGAGCACGCACTATTTTTAAATTTATTAGCTGTTTCAAAGTCTAATGCAACAAAATCTAACATAGGACTCCTTTCAAATCTATATGTTTTTTAATTTATATATAAGAATTGTATTCATTTTCTCCATTTATTATAGCATGAAACACTCTATAATCTACTATTCAACGGTGACTATTAGTCACCTCTTTCACATCAAATTTAATTGACAGATAGGCCCTCTGTATGTGAAAATTATTTAGATATATATGTAGTATGGAGGTTGCAAGATGGCAGATGACAGATTAATCGTTGCCCTTGATGTATCCACTATGGATGCGATGAAAGAAACCGTAACAGCCCTTGGTGATGCGGTTAGCTTTTACAAGGTCGGCATGGAGCTATTCTACGCCGAAGGAGAGCAAACAGTTCGCTATTTACAAGAGCAAAACAAACAAGTATTTCTTGATTTGAAATTGCATGATATTCCTAATACAGTAGCACATGGCGTATCTTCCTTAACACGTTTAGGTGCTAACTTGATCACTATGCATGGTCAAGGCGGTCCAGTTATGATGAAAGCCGCTGTAAAAGCTGCTCGTGAAACAGCTGAACAATTGGGCGTTGAACGTACAAAATTATTGGCAATCACTGTATTAACTAGCTTTGATGATGAAGCTTGGACTGCAACTGGTGGTCAATTGCCTATTTCTGACCAAGTTATTCGTCTAGCAAAGCTTGCTAAAGAATGTGGCATGGATGGCGTTGTATGTTCCGCGTTAGAAGCTAAGATGATTCGCGAAGCATGTGGTGATGATTTCCTCATCGTAACACCTGGTATTCGCCCATCCTTTGCAGCAACAGACGACCAAAAACGTATTGCTACACCTGCTAGTGCTTTACAAGATGGCGCATCTCGCCTCGTTATTGGCCGCCCTATTACACAGGCTGAAAATCCTCGTGAAGCAGTTCGTTTAATTATTGAAGAAATGGAGAATGTATCCAAATGATGACAGAACAAGAAGTAAAACAATTACTTATCGACACTCAAGCTATTTTAGAAGGTCACTTCCTTTTGACATCTGGACTCCACAGCCCAATGTACGTTGAAAAATTCAATGTATTGCAACACCCAAAATATACCGAAACTCTTTGTAAAGAATTGGCTGAACGCTTCCGCGATCAAAATGTAGAACTCGTTATCGGACCTATGACTGGTGGTATCTTACTAGCTCACGAAGTAGGTAAAGCTCTTGGTACACGCGCTATCTTCACAGAACGTGAAAAAGGTGTTATGACATTGCGCCGCGGCTTCAAAATCGAACCAGGTACACGCGTACTTATCGTTGAAGACATCGTAACTACTGGTGGTTCTGTACAAGAAGTAGTAAATGTTGTAAACCAATCTGGTGGTGAAATCGTAGGTGTAGGCCTTCTCGTTAACCGTTCTGGTGGCAAAGCAGAATTTGGCGTACCTCACGAAAAAGTACAAGCATTGCTTAACCTTGAAGTTCCTACATACAAACCTGAAGAATGCCCTCTTTGCAAAGACGGCGTAGCTATGACAGAACGCGGTTCTAAACATATCAAATAAAATGACTAAAGACCTATGCCTATGCATAGGTCTTTTCTTTTAATATTTAAGTTAATAAAAGTATTAGTTAATAAATATATTCCCAGTCTATCAAATACAATCAACGTTCATCACCAGATACAAAAAGAGCTCCTTCACGAAGGAGCTCTTTTTGTTTGTGTGTAGTTATTGTGTGTAAGAGAGAGATTCTGATACGAATGTATCACATAGAGTGTGTGGCTCTATGGTGGCCATGAATGCACTTTCACGGCCACGTTCTCTATCATTTTATGAGAGTAAGGGGCTCATAAAATATGGTTAGTTTTGTGTAGTTTGTGGTGCACCTTGTTCAGTTTGTTGTTGTGGCGCATTACCATTAGTTTGTTGAGGTGGTTGACCTTGCATAGGCATTTGACCTTGCGGAGGCATTTGGCCTTGCGGAGGCATTTGACCATTATTTGGACCCATACCATCCATCATTTGGTTTTGACAATTTTGGTACATATGTTGACCATTATTTGGCCCCAGACCATTTTGAGGCATCATTTGATTATTTCCATCCATCATATGTTGGTCCATATGCATATTAGAACCATCATGTCTATGTGGTTTTCTAAACTGTTGTTCATTGGTTTTCATCCATTCACCAAAATTTGGTAGATCATTTACTGCAAATGATGTACCTACCCCTACAGCACTGATTACAGTTAGAATAGCAGCAATTATAATTCGTCTCATAGCTCCTCCTTAATCTACATTGCTGAAATAACGTTCGCGTACACCACGAAGTTCAATACCAATAAAGATACATGTAAGGCCCCCAAAGAGACCTACACCACCAAGTGCAACTAAAGTTACTAATGATAATGCAGGAAATG
>OGXE01000909.1_pt1 | contig 26891 bp, 20 predicted proteins | sample 1576181 | NCBI WGS metagenome assembly OGXE01 (sample SAMEA3541478, study PRJEB24748) | human gut metagenome | biome: human gut; feature: human-associated habitat; material: faeces | place: China | collected 2012 | reverse complement strand
GGTCTATTCCATGGCCATAATAAAAAAACAGCGGGCCTCTTTTGAGGCCCGCCGAAGCTTCTGCGGAGATCCGGCCCTTACTCCGCCAGGGCGGCGGTGATGATGGCCATGGAGTAGACCTCCTGGGCGTTGCAGCCGCGGGAGAGGTCGTTGATCGGCGCGTTCAGACCGAGCAGGATCGGGCCGTAGGCGTCGAAGGAGCCGAGGCGCTGGGCGATCTTGTAGCCGATGTTGCCGGCGTTGATGTCGGGGAAGATAAAGGTATTGGCGTGGCCGCCGACCGCGTCGGTGATGTGCTTGGTCTTGGCGACAGCCGGAGAGACCGCCGCGTCGAACTGGAACTCGCCGCCGATCGGGGTGTCGGGCATGAGGGCCTTGGCCTTCTCGCAGGCATTGCGCATCTTGTCGACGTCCTCGCCCTTGCCGGAGCCGAGGGTGGAGTAGCTCAGGAAAGCGACCTTCGGGTCAACGCCGAAGATCTTGGCGCAGGAAACGGTCTCCTTGCAGATCTCGACGAGCTCGTCCTCGTTGGGCTTGATGTTGATGGCGCAGTCGGCCATGGCGAGCACTTCGTTCTCGCCGGAAGCGGCGGGACGGACCATGATGAAGCAGGAAGAGACGATCTTGTTGCCGGGCTTGGTCTTGATGAGCTGCAGCGCGGGACGGACCGTGTCGGCCGTGGAGTAGGTAGCGCCGCCGAGCAGGCAGTCGGCCTTGCCCATCTTGACGAGCATGGTGCCGAAGTAGTTGCTCTTCTTGAGCGCGGCGCGGCACTCGTCGGCGGTCATCTTGCCCTTGCGCAGCTCGACCATCTTGTCGACCATCTCGTCCATGCCGTCGTAATTCTCGGGGTCGATGATCTCGGCACCGCGGATGTTGAAGCCGATGTCCTCAGCGGCGTCGGCAATCTCATCGGGGTTGCCGACGAGCACGGGCTTTAAGAAGTTACCGGACAGCAGACGGGCGCTCGCTTCGAGAATGCGGTGGTCGGTACCCTCGGTGAAAACGATCGTCTTGGGGCTCTTTTTCAGCGTGCTGATCAGTTGTGCAAACATGTTGATTCCTCCTGATATATGATGTGCCGGTCAAGCGGGCACAGATTTGCAGATATAGTATACACCCACTTTTTCACCCTCTCAAGGAAAAATAACGCAAAATTCATGCAAAAGTTTACAAATTTTCCAAACTCTTACAACATATTAGCAGTATCATTTCCCCAAAAGGCTTGACGGAGCCTTGAAAACCAAGTATACTGGTCAATGGTTACAAATTGTAACTTTTATTTTTACTTGCATCCTTTAAGGAGTTTTGATATGTCAGAGCAAAAACTATCCACCCCGCAGCGCAGCGATGCACCCACGCAGCGCCGCCGTTCAAATGCCTCGCCGCGAAGACGGCCGAGCAGGCGCGGCGGCATGCCGCAATGGCTGAGCGGCTGGCTCGAGCACATGGCGCTGGTTTTTTCCACGCTCGGTGCGCGCATCCGCCGCATCGGCCCACGCGCCCGCACGGTCATGCGCGAGAGCAGGGCGCGCAACTTTCCTGAATCCAACCGCTTTTTGGTGCAGGTCTTTCTCGTCATCGGCGGGATGTTCCCGATGTGGCGCTCGCTGCTGCATGAAAGGGTGATGGCACACCGCCGCCAGCGCAGCCACGCTGCCGGCGAGCACGAGGATCGCTGGCGCAGGCACGCGCGGCGCGTGAATCCGTTCTACTTTATCGGCGGCGCAGCTGTTGTGGCCGCGATTGCGCTGTTTTTCTCGTTCTACACGCTGGGAACGACCGTAGAGTATAACGGCAGCGTGGTCGACACCGTCGCGAGTGCCGCGCAGGCACGCAAGGCGGCCTCCAAGCTCGAGAGCATCACGACCGAGACGCTCGGCAAGTCCTACGAGATCGCAAAGGATGCCATCCATTATTCGACGGCTTTCGTCCGCCGCAGCGATGTGACGGATTCGACGACCTTCGAGCAGGATCTCGCCGACGAGCTCGGCCAGGTGACCTACGGCTACTCGCTCTATGTCGACGATGAGCTCATCGGTTCGACGCAGTACGCCGGCGCGCTGGACGAGCTGCTCAAGCAGATCAAGCAGGTCTACGCCTCGGCGGATACGCTGAGCGTCGACTTTGTCGAAAATGTCCGCATCGCGGAGGGCTACGTCCCGACCGACAGCGTGATGAACCTCGGCGAGATCGCCGAGATCCTGAATTCGACGAAGTCGGGCGAGGTGACCTACACCGTCGTCAAGGGCGACACCTGGGGCCAGATCGCCAACAACAACGGCATGACCGCCGCCGAGCTCGAAGCGCTGAACCCCGGCTACGACATCAACCGCATCCACATCGGCGATGCGCTGACGCTCTCGAACGCCGTGCCGTATCTGACCGTCAAGGTCACCGAGCGGCAGAACTATGTCGAGGACGTCAACTATGACGTGAACTACGTGAGCGATTCGTCCATGTATCAGGGCGACGAGCGCGTGATCTCCAAAGGCTCGTTCGGCAAGGCCGATATTGTGGCCGACGTCACCTATATCAACGGCGAGGAGCAGGAGCGCACGGTCATCTCGTCCGTCACGCTCTCCGACCCTGTGGCCGAGACGCGCGCCCGCGGCACGAAGGTCCGCCCGACCTGGTACCCCACCGGCAGCTTCCGCTGGCCGTGCTCGGGCCGCATCACGTCGTACTTCGGCTACCGCAGTACGGGTATCCGCGGCGCGACGAGCAACCACAAGGGCATCGACATCGCCTGCTCCTACGGCACGCCGATCTATGCCGCCGACGGCGGCCGCGTGACCTACGCGGGCTATAAGGGCGCGATGGGCTACGTCGTCATCATCGACCACAACAACGGCTATGTCACGTATTACGAGCACAACTCGTCACTGCTCGTCTCCGCGGGACAGACGATCTACAAGGGCCAGCAGGTCGCCAAGGCGGGCCGCAGCGGCGTCGCCAGCGGTGTCCACTGCCACTTCGGCATTCAGAGAAACGGCAGCTACGTCAACCCGCTCAACTATCTAAGTTAAAATCAAAGGGATCCCATCCGATGGATGGGATCCCTTTGATTTTAGGGGATCGCACTTCGCTTCGTGCCTTGCCGCCGTAGGCGGCTGCGACACGCGCGAAGCGAGAAGAATAAATCGCCACGCGCATGTCGCGGCGATTTATGATTAAAATTATTTCGCGTCTGCGGACGCGAAAGTCTGCGACGCTGGTGCCTGTTTTCTGCCCGTGGGGGCAGAAAATGCGGCGGGTGGGGGACGGAGGATGTTGCTTCTGGCCTGTTCGCTGCCGGAGGCAGCGAATGCGGCGGGCAAGATGCCTCTTTGTGCCGATTTTGGGTGTGGGGGCCTGTTTGCCGCTGGTCGCGGCAAATGCGGCATGGGGATCATGAAAAGACCGCTGCGGCGTTTCGCAGCGGCCTTTTTTATCGTGTTTACTGTTCCGTCAGGACGCGGCGGACCTCGCCGGTGAAGTAGAGCGAGCCCCAGGAGCAGATGGCGTCATCCTCGCCTGCCAGCTCCAGGGCGCGGCGGACGCCGTCGTCGGTGTCCTTGGCGGGGACGGCCTGCACGCCCTGTGCGTTCAGCCACGCGGCGAGCTCGTTTTCATCGAGTGCGCGGGCGGAAGGCGGCGTGATGACGACGAACGCCTTGGCGAGCGGGAGCGCGCGGCGCAGCATTTGCTGCCAGTCCTTGTCGCGAAGCACCCCTGTGAGGAAGATGAGTTTTTTGTCGCCGTAGAGCGCGGCGAGCGAATCCATCAGCGCGTCGACGCACTGAGGATTGTGCGCGCCGTCAACGATGAAGTCCGGCCCGCGGCGCAGGAGCTCGAGCCGTCCGGGCCACTGGGCGTGTGAAAGCCCCTTGTCAATGGCCTCGTCCGTGAGCTTGTCCCAGCCGCGCGAGCGCAGCGCGCTGCACACGTCGATGACCGTCAGCGCGTTCAAGAGCTGATACTCGCCGAGAAGCCGCAGGTGGTACGGCCCGCGGCCGCGGTATTTGAACTCTTGACCGTCGAGCGAGGACGAAATGCGCTCAAGCTTTTCCTGCGCGGTGATCGTGAGAGCCACGTCCTCCTGCGCGCACTTTTCGCGCGCGACGTTCTCCACGCTCTCGCTCTGGCCGAAGAGCACGGCGTGCGAGCCATGCTTGATGATGCCGCACTTCTCCGCGGCGATCTTCTCGACCGTGTCGCCGAGAATGGCCGTGTGCTCCAAGCCGATGTTCGCCACGACGCAGACCTCCGGCGCGGGGATGACATTCGTCGAATCCATGCGCCCGCCGAGACCGACCTCGAGCGAGACGATGTCGCACTGCTCCTGCACAAAGTACAAAAAGGCGATGGCCGTCATGATCTCAAAGCCCGTGGGCATTTCGCTCATGCTCTCCGCCGCGTTCCGCACGGTGTTTGTGAGCGAAATGAGGGACTCATCGTCGATCTCTTCCCCGTTCACGCGCATGCGCTCGTGGAAGCGCAGCAGGTGCGGCGAGGTATAGAGCCCTGTGCGGTACCCCGCGCGCCGGAGCACGGAGGCGAGCATCGCGGCGGTAGAGCCCTTGCCGTTCGTGCCCGCGATGTGGACGAATTTGAGCTTCTGCTCGGGATTGCCGAGCAGACCCAGAAGCTCGCGCGAGCGCGCAAGGCCCGGCGCGCTCTGCTCCCAGTTGTCGAATTGCAGATATTTGAGGGTCTCCTCAATGGTTTGCAGGTCTTTCACATTGTTCACCTGTATTTCCTGTAGAATAAGGCAAAGGCGTCGGCCCTCGCCTGCGGGATTTGATCTATCGGTCGATCTTGCGCAGCATGGCGGTGAATTCCTCGGGCAGCGGGCATGTGAGCGAGACGAGATCCTTCGTCCGCGGGTGGATGAACTGAAGCCCCACCGCGTGAAGGCACTGACCCGTCAGGCCTGGAACGGCCTTTTTTGCGCCGTAGACCGTGTCGCCCAGGATCGGGTGGCCGAGGTAGGCCATGTGCACGCGAATTTGATGCGTGCGGCCCGTTTCGAGCCTGCACCGCACATGCGTGTAGCCGGGATAACGGGCGATGACCTCCCAGTGCGTTACCGCGCGGCGTCCACCCGGAACGACGGCCATGCGCTTGCGGTCGCGGCTGTCGCGCGCGATGGGCGCGTCGACCGTGCCGCTGTCCTCACATAAGTTGCCGACCACGATACACTCATACGTGCGTGCGAGCGTGTGGTCGGCCAGCTGGGCGGAGAGGAACTGGTGCGCGTAGTCGTTTTTTGCCGCGATGATGAGCCCGCTCGTGTCGCGGTCGATGCGATGCACGATGCCGGGGCGCAGCGCGCCGCCGACGCCGGAGAGACTGTCGCCGCAGTGATACAAAAGGGCGTTCACGAGCGTCCCGTCCGGATGGCCCGGCGCGGGATGGACGACGAGCCCGCTCGGCTTGTTGACGACGATGACGTCGTCGTCCTCGTAGACAACGTCCAGAGGGATGTCCTGCGGAACGGCGTCGATGGGCGCGGGCTCTTCGGGGGTGAATTCGATCTGCTCGTGTCCCGTGAGCTTGTAGCTCTTGTTCGGCGCTTTGCCGTTCACGAGGACACGCCCGTCCTCGACGGCTTTCGCCGCGGCGGAGCGGGTCAGGTCTTCAATTGCGCGGGCGAGGCAGGCGTCGAGCCGCGTACCGGCATCGGCTTCACTTGTTTGCAGCAGGATCGGTTCCATCGACCTTGTTCCCCCAGTTTTTCTCGTCGCTCTTGCTGTAAAAGGCGAGGTAGTAAATCAGCGCGCAGACCGTGCCGCACACGACGAACACATCCGCCACATTGAAGACGGGAAAGTCCATGAACATCGTGTCCAGCATGTCAACGACGTATCCGAGGCGCACGCGGTCAATGAGATTGCCGATGCCGCCGCCAAGGATGATCGCAAGCGACCACTGGCCCAGCGGATGGCGCACGATCTTGACGAGCAGCCATGCGATGGCGCACATGCCCGCCGCCGTCAGCGCGATGAGCAGCCACCGTGCGCCCGAAAAGCTCGACCACGCCGCGCCGTAGTTGTGCACGCGCGTGAGCTGTAACAGCGGCGGCAGCAGCGGCTCCGATTCGCCGGGCGACATTGTGTTCACGACGAGGAATTTGACGGCCTGATCCGCCGCCACGCAGAAAACCGCCGCGAGGGCAAGGCAGACCGCCTTGCCCTTGCCGCGTCGGTAAAATGTAGCGTATAAAATCACCATCAGCGCCAGCGCGCCGAAAAAGATCCACAGGATCGGCCCTCCGATGCTGCCGGAAACGACGATCTGTGTCGTGCCGTCCGCGCCGCCGATCACGCCGATATCGTTCATTCGCTCTCCTCTTCTCCTGCGGGGGTGTTTTCCGCAGGCTCTTCGACCGCCGGTGCGGTCTTGGCGACCTCGACGATCAGAATATCGTCTGCCTGACGGAGCGCGGTGCGCTCAGCCTCAGGCAGCTCCATGGCGTCTGCTAAGTCATGTGCCGCTTCGGCCACGACGAGGTAGCTGACGTACTCGTCATTTTCCGCGTACACGGCCATGCCGCGCTCGTGCAGAAACTCCGCCGCCGCGGGCACATCCAGCGTGATGATGGCATAGCCGCCGCTTGCGTCGGCGGAGCGGTCGTCTGCGCCGTCTTCCGTGTCATAGGTGTCGAACGGGCTGGCGTCGGCCTGCACGCCCTCCTTCTGCACGGCGGAATAGCTGTAGGTAAAGTCCTCCGCCGTGTCGCCGGACGCAGCGGGCGCACTCGTCGTGTCATTGCCGCTGGTAGTGCAGTCCGCGGCGCTGTCGTTGCTGCTGACCATCGCGGGCGCCAGCTTCCACGCCGCGGCCGTGACGACAAGCAGCGCAAAGCACGCGGCCAGCATGCGCGGCCATGCACGGCGGTGGCGCGATCTCTCGCGCTTTTCCTCATGCACCCGCTCGAGCACGCGCTCGGAAAAGCCCTCCGGCGCGTCGAGCTCGGGCATTTCCTCGAACATCGTGTGCACGATCATCAGTTCCGAGAGATACTCCCGGCAGTTCTGGCAGTGCTCTACGTGCGAGAGCACCTCTTCCTTTTCGTTTTCGCTCAATTCTCCGTCCACAAAGGCAGAGAGCGCGGCGGCGTACTGTTCACAACATTTCATTTGGCGCTCATCTCCTCACGATTACATTCTGTAACTTTTGACGAAGCGATTTCAAAAAAGTTCCCGTTTCCGGATAAAAAGTTGCGCAAAAGTGATCGGCCCCTGCTGATGCGCGATTTGACCGTGCCCAGCTCGATCGACGCGCTTTCTGCGATCTCGGTGTAGCTCAGGCCTTCGATCTCGCGCAGGATGAGCACCTTACGGTACTCCTCCGGCAAGGCGGAGAGGCCCTCCTGCAATAATTTCTGTGCCTCGCGGTGCTCGACCGTCTCCTGCGGCTGGGGCGAGGTGTCGACCGCGTCGACAAACAGCTCCTCGTCGTCGAGCGAGACGCTGCCGCTCTGTTTTTTTCGCCGCCGCAGCGTGTCGATGCAGGCGTTCGTCGCCAGACGGTAGATCCACGTCGAAAGCGATGACTCCTGTCGGAAGCGGTCGATCCCGCGCCAGAGCGCAAGAAAGGCATCCTGCGCGGCCTCCTCGGCGTCCTCGCTGTTGCCGCACATGCGAAAGCACAGCGTATACACTTTTTTCTCATATTGGCGGATCAGCTCTTCGAAGGCGGCTTCATCCCGCTTTTGAAGGCGCGCAATGAGTTCCCGTTCGTCCATAGCTTTTTATTGATCCTCAGCGCAGATCCCGCTTGATCGACGCGCTGAGCGCGTGCAGCTCGGAAAGCGTCGAGAGCTGCACGATCTTCTCCTTATAATAATTCGCGTGGCTGATGCCCTTTAAGTACCAGCACAGGTGATGGCGCGCCTGCAGCATGGCGACGCGCTCGTTTTGATACTGTGCGGAGAGCTCCACCTGACGCACGGCGGTGTCCCACCGCTCGGCAAACGGCGGCAGCGGCGGAATGTCGCGCCCTGAGAGCGCGGCGGCGGACTGCTCGAAAAGCCACGGATTGCCGAAGCTCCCGCGGCCGATCATCGCTATGTCCGCGCCCGTGAATTTAAGGATGCGCACCGCGGCCTCGGGCGAAAAAACGTCGCCGTTGGCGATGACGGGGATGCTGACGGCCTGCTTGACGTCGCGGATCGTGTTCCAGTCGGCCTCGCCGCCGTACATCTGCATGCGCGTGCGCCCGTGCACCGCGACGGCGCTGACGCCCACTTCTTCGAGCATTTTGGCGAGCTGGACGGCGTTGATGCTGCCCTTGTCCCAGCCGCGGCGCATCTTCGCCGTGACGGGGACCTTGACGGCGCGCACGACCGCCTCGGCAATGCGCGCGGCCTTTTCGGGATCCTTCATCAGCGCGCTGCCGTCGCCGTTTTTGACGACCTTGCCCACGGGGCAGCCCATGTTGATATCCAGGATGTCCGCGCCGGAAATTTCGATCGCCATCTGCGCAGCCTCGGCCATGCAGTTCACATCGCTGCCAAAGATCTGCGCGGCAAACGGCTTTTCGCCCGGAAACGGACGAAGCAGCTGCGCGGTCTTCGTGTCGTGGTAGCACAGCGCCTTGGCGCTCACAAGCTCTGTGACGGTGTAGCCCGCGCCTTTTTCGGAGCAGATCTGGCGGAATGCAGCATCCGTTACGCCCGCCATCGGCGCGAGCGCGAGCTTCGATTCAATTTTTACCGTTCCGATCTGCATAGTCCGCCTCTTTTCGATAACAATACAAGCATAGTATAGCATAGCAAGACCGGCAAGTCAAAGGAACAAAACGCGGACGGAGAACTTTTTTTGCAAACAGGTGTTGACATCACGGCAGAGGTATGGTATATTATCAGTTGCCGATATCTGCCGGTGTGGTGGAATTGGTAGACACAGGGGACTTAAAATCCCCCGGTAGCGATACTGTACCGGTTCGAGTCCGGTCACCGGCACCAGTATTCCCTTAATTTCATATCGCGGAGTGGAGCAGTTGGTAGCTCGTCGGGCTCATAACCCGGAGGCCGTAGGTTCGAGTCCTGCCTCCGCAACCAGAAAAGTCCTGAAATCGTAAGATTTCAGGACTTTTTTCTAACCTTTTGGCAGTAATTAGAAAACGCAAAATAATGCTTTCTAACACTTTTCTAACACATTCCGGCAAAAGGCTGTTTTTGGGCACAAAAAGCAATCATAATAGAGAAAGTAACGCTCCCAAGATCAAGATGATCTCGGGAGCGGTTTTTCGTTCAGATGACGGCGGTATATGGCCATAAGACAGGATGAGTAGAATGCTTCTCTTTCTACTCATCCTACGTTGTGGGACATTTAATGGGAAGTGCCTGCCTACTTGGTCAGAATATTCGGCAGCTGCGCGCGCAGGGCGGCCACGCCCTCGGCGGAGCCGAGGTCATAGCGCTCCACCATGCTCAAAACCGCCTGCAACGAGGTCTTCGGATCGCACCAGAGGTCCGGCTCATAGCCTTTGCCGTCTACATTCTCCATATTGTAGATGAAGTGGAACGCCTGGCCGAACTGGAAGTAGTAAGCGCCGTAGGAGTAATGCAGCGCGCGGAAGAACAGATCCACATCCTCAAGCGCTTCCGCGCGTGTAAGAACCGCCTTGCCGGGATTGTTCAGATTTTTCAGGCTGTCGATCTCTGCCTGCGTGATCTCGACCTCGCCGCGGTGATGCTGTAAATATGCTTCAAAGCCGTCGAACGACTCTTCCCTTGCCATATCGGCGCGGCGCTTCTCGTTCACGTCCTTAAGCAGTTTTTCAAATGCGTTTTGGTAGACCGCTGTGGAACCCTTGCTCAAAACGATGGCAGTATTGCTGTCGGCATCATAATCGACGCTAAAGCCGAGCGCATCGCCGAGGTCGCGCAGCTTGAAATAGTTGTTTCCCCCGATGTTGTAGACAGAAAGACCGTCCGCAGCCTTTCCGTCGATCAAAACGGACTGCTTGCTGACAACGGCTGTTTTGGACTGCTCCCGCCCGCGCTCAAGTTCGCCGCCGACAGGGGTATATTCCTTCCCGGAAACGACCGTGACCGCATTGCTTTGCTCATCGAACGAAACGGAAAAGCGGCTGTCCGTCTTGCTCAGAAGCTGCGCAAGATCGCGCAGCTTGAAATAGTTGCTGCCGTCGATGTTGTATTTGTCACAGTCTGCATCGACGCCGTCGACTGACAGGTTTTGCGGCGAAGCCACCACATTCGCGGCGGAGGCATAAGACACGGCAATGCAAACCAGGAGCAGCGTCAAAATGATGGGCAATAGCTTTTTCATGGATGATTCTCATCTCCCTTATCACGCTTTCAGTGCGCCGCTTTCAAAGAAGCGTTCCCCGTCAGAGCAATTTTTCACTTTAAGGGTAGCATACTCCATCATATGCTGCAACGCAAATTTTGCATAAAAGCGGTATCGCCCGTCTAAAGGCGACCGATAGCTTCATCCGCGGCCTTTCAGCCGAGCTTCTGCGCAAGGTCCTCGAGCGCGGCGGTCATCGCCTCTTCAAATGAGGGGTGCGGACGCATGGCCAGCAGGAATTGATCGACCGTCATGTGGTTGGCGAGCGCCTGCGAGACGCCGCCGATCATATCGCTTGAATGCTCGCACATGAGCTGCGCGCCGAGAAGCTCGCGTGTTTCGGCGTGGGCGACGAACTTCATAAAGCAGCGGCCCGGGTCGGCGATGAGCGTCTTGGCGTTGTCGAACATGACGTGTTTGCCGACCTTGACGGGGATGCCCGCCTCCTTGGCCTCGGCCTCGGTGAGGCCGACGACCGCGATCTCCGGACGGCAGTAGATGCAGCTCGGCACGACGGACATGGATGTGTGATTTTCCCTTCCGTAGAGCAGGTCGACGCAGGCGATGCCCTGCGCGGTCGCCACATGGGCGAGCTGAATTTTGGCCGAGACGTCGCCGATGGCGTAGATGTGGGGGATGCTCGTCTCGTAGCGCTCGTTCACGGCGATGCTGCGGCGGTTCATCTCGACAGAAATGCCATCCGCGAACAGGCCGTCGCAGTACGGGCGGCGGCCGATGGCGCAGAGCACGGCCTCGCCGGAGACGGTCTCGCTCTTTTCCTTGCAGGTGAAGTTGACGGCGATATCCTCACCCGTCTTCTCGACGCTCTGGACCATCGCGTTCGTGAAGACCTTCACGCCCTGCTTTTTGAGGATGAGCGCGAGGCTCTGGCCGAGCTCCTTGTCCATGTTGGGCAGCAGGCGGTCCATGCCTTCGATGACGGTCACTTCACAGCCGAGGTCTGCGTAAAACGTCGCAAACTCGATGCCGATGACGCCGCCGCCGATGATGACGATGGAGCGGTACAGGTGGTCGCACCCCTCAAGCAGCTCGTCGGAGGTCATCGCGAACTCAAGTCCGGGAATCGGCGGGCGGGACGGGACGGAGCCGGTGGCGATGAGGATATCGTCGCAGGTGTAGTCGTTGGCACCGCCCTCGGCATCCGTCACGCGGACAGCGCCGGGTGCGGTGATGAGTGCCGTGCCGCGCAGAAAGTCGATCTTTGCGGTCTTGAAAAGCGATTCAATGCCGGAGGACAGCTTTTGCGAAATTTCGCGCTTGTAGGCAAAAATCTCCGTCATGTCGGCGCGGATATCGTCGGTGTGGATGCCGGCGTGTGCGCCGTGCTTGGCGTCGTGGAAGATCTGAGAAGAGTTCAGCAGCGTTTTCGTCGGGATGCAGCCGCGGTTTAAGCAGGTGCCGCCCGCTTCGCGCTTCTCGACGACGGCGACCTTCTTGCCGAGCTTGGCCGCATGGAGCGCGGCTTCGTAACCGCCGGGGCCCGCGCCGATGACGATGAGTTCATAATGAGCCATAATAGTTCGTTCCTTTTTGAGAGCAATGCCGCCGACTTTTCGGCGGCATTGCGTGATGTTAAGATATGCGCTGCCTTCGTCAGGCAAACTGATAACGTAAAACCATGTTGCGCGCCGCGCCGACCTCGTCGAGACGGCGGACGGGCGTGGAGTGGGGAGCGGTGTGGAGCGTCTCGGGATCGGAGTGCGCGAGTTCAAAGAGCTTGCAGTAGATGCCGCAGACCTCGTCCATGGTCGCCTTGCTCTCAGTCTCGCAGGGCTCGATCATGAGCGCCTCATGGACGATGAGCGGGAAGTACATCGTGGGCGGGTGCAGGCCAAAGTCGAGCATGCCCTTGGCAAGGTCGAGCGCGGAGACGCCCGTCTCCTTGTGGAGATCGACGAGCGACATGACGAACTCGTGCATGCAGATCTCGTCATAGGCCATGGTGAAGGTATCCTTGAGCCTGACGCGCATGTAGTTCGCGTTCAGCACGGCGTTCATCGCCGCCTCGCGGATGCCGGACTTGCCGAGCGTGAGCACGTAGGTCAGCGCGCGCACGACGACGTCGAAGTTGCCGTAGAACATCTTTACGCGGCCGATGGACTTTTCGGGGGATGCAAAGCCGTACTTGCCGTCCTTTTTGACGACCAGCGGGCCGGGCATGTACTTTTTGAGAAATTCCTTGCAGCCGACCGCGCCTGCGCCGGGGCCGCCGCCGCCGTGCGGTGTGGCGAACGTCTTATGCAGGTTACTGTGGATGCAGTCAAAGCCCATGTCACCGGGACGGACGACGCCCATGACGGCGTTGAGGTTCGCGCCGTCGTAATAGCACAGGCCGCCCGCATCGTGAATGATCTTCGTGATCTCGAGGATGTTCTTGTCGAAAATACCGACGGTGTTCGGGTTCGTCAGCATCAATCCCGCGGTGTCGGGGCCGACGGCGGCGCGCAGCGCGTCGAGGTCGACGCAGCCGTCCACGCCGGACGGGATGTTGATGACCTGGAAGCCGCACATCGCGGCGGTTGCGGGATTTGTGCCGTGGGCGGAGTCGGGCACGATGATCTTCGTGCGGTTAAAATCGCCGCGGTCGGTATGATAGGCCTTGATGAGCAGAACGCCCGTGAACTCACCGTGCGCGCCCGCCGCGGGCTGGAACGTGACAGCGTCCATGCCGAAGACCTCGCCAAGCTCAGAGCCTAACGTGTGCAGCGCCTCGAGCGCGCCCTGCGCGGTCTCGATGGGCTGGAGCGGGTGGAGCTGGGTGAAGCCCGGCAGCGCCGCCATGTCCTCGTCGATCTTGGGGTTGTACTTCATCGTGCACGAGCCGAGGGGATAGAAGCCGTCGTTCACACCGTGGATGCGCTTGCAGAGGGCGGTGTAATGGCGGGTGAGCTCGTTTTCACTCACGTGGGGCAGGTGCAGCGCCTCGCTGCGCTCTTCGGGGAGCTGATATTCGGGGACGTCACACTCCGGCATGAGGGTCATGCCGCGGCCTTCGACGCCAAGTTCAAAAATGAGCTTCATTTACAGCACCTCCTTCACGATGGCGGCAGCTTTGTCGAGCTGCGACCTGGAGACGAGCTCCGTCACGCACCAGAGAATGCCGCCCTCGACCTCTGCGCCGCCGAGGATGCCCTCTGCTTCGAGCGCGTCGAGGATCTTCCTGCGGCAGTTGGGGCATTCGACCTCGGTGACGAACTCGTGGAAGAATTCACCCTTGTACTTCAAGGTGCAGCCGATCTTTTGGAGCTCAGAAGCGAAATAGTGCGCCTTCGAGGTGCAGAGCCGCGCGCATTGCTTCATGCCCTTTTCGCCCATCGCGGCCATGTAGACGCCGGCGGCGAAGGCGCATAGCGCCTGGTTGGAGCAGATGTTGGAGCTGGCCTTTTCGCGGCGGATGTGCTGCTCGCGCGCGGACAGCGTCAGCACGTAGCCAACCTCGCCGTCCACATCCTTCGTCTGGCCGACGATGCGGCCGGGGAGCTTTCTCGTCATGGCGGATGTCGTGGCCATGAAGCCGAGGAACGGGCCGCCGAACGCCGTGTCGAGGCCGAGGGGCTGACCGTCGCCGACGGCGACATCCGCGCCCATCGCGCGCGGCGTGGGCAGAATGGCGCAGGCGATGGGGTTCACGCCCATGACGAACTTGGCGCCCGCGGCGTGGACGATCTCACCGGCCGCCTTCGCGTCTTCGATCTGGCCGAAGTAGTTCGGCTGCTGGAGGTAGAAGCACGCGGCGTCATCGCCGAGTGCTTCCTTGAGCGCGTCGAGATCGGTCTTGCCGTCCTTTGCGGGGACGACAAAAAGCTCGGTATTCGAGGCAAAGCAGTAGGTCTTCATGACCTCGATGACCTGCGGATGGGCGCAGGCGGAGACATAGGCCTTCGTGCGCTTGCGGTCCTTGCACATGGGGATCGTCTCGGCTGCGGCGGTCGCGCCGTCGTAGTGCGAGGCGTTGGAGACGTCCATGCCGGTCAGCTCGCAGATCATGGTCTGGAATTCGAAAGTGCCCTGCAAAACGCCCTGGCTGATCTCAGCCTGATAGGGGGTGTAGCAGGTGAGCAGCTCTTCGCGGGAGGTGACAGACTTGACGACCGACGGGATGAAGTGGCGGTAGGCGCCCGCGCCGCGAAGAACGGTCTTGAAGACCTTGTTCTTTTCGGCCATGGCGGTGACGGCCTCGCGCACTTCAAGCTCGCTCAGCCCTTCGGGAATGTTCAGCCCGCCATCCGGCAGGAGCATTTCCTGCGGAACGGCTTTGTACAGCCCTTCGAGACTGTCGACCCCGATGGCGGCGAGCATTTCTTCCCGTTCCGCAGCCGTGGTGGGAACGTAAGAGCCCATGTTAGCCCTCCTGCGCGCAATGCGCTTCGTAAGCGGCGGCGTCAAGCAGCGCCTCAGTGTCGGTCACGGGGGAGACCTTGATGATCCATGCGCCGTAGGGGTCGGAGTTCAGCGTCTCGGGTGCGTCGGCCAGCGCTTCATTGACCTCGCAGATCGTGCCGCTGACGGGGCAGATCACGTCGGAAACGGCCTTGACGGACTCAACGTCGCCCAGCGCTTCGCCGACGGTGACGCTGTCGCCCTCGGCGGGCAGGTTGATAAAGACTACATCGCCCAGCGCATCCTGGGCAAAATCAGAAATGCCGATCACGGCGATGTCGCCGTCCATCTTGACCCACTCGTGGGACTTGGAATACTTCAGCTCAGCAGGGATGTTCATGGTAATTTCCTCCTCAAAATCGTTCTCAATGAATGTTGGTTGTTATTTACGGTCAAATGGTTTCCGAATATTCGGTCAAAAATCTCTATTTCAGCGTTCGAGCTTGTAGAACGGCATTGGTACGATCTCGAGCTCGACCATGCGGCCGCGCACGTCGGCGTTGAGGTGCTTGCCGATCTCGATATCTTGGGCGGGGATATAGCCCATTGCGACGCCGCAGCCGATATAGGGTGCGAACGTGCCGGAGGATGCCCAGCCGATCTTTTCTCCGTCCATCGTGTAGAGGTCGCAGTGCTCGCGCACGATGCCGCGGCCGACGACCTTCATGCCGATGCGCTTCATTTTCGGCGCGCCGAGCGCGACAAGCGCGTCGCGGCCGATGAAGTCCTTGCCCGTGAGCTTGCACGGAAGTCCCGCCATCTTCGGCGTGATCTCGTCGTTCATCTCGTGGCCGTAGAGCGGCATCGAAGCCTCGAGACGCAGCGTGTCGCGCGCGCCGAGGCCGCAGGGGATCAACCCCTCGGGCTCGCCCGCCTTCAGAAGCGCTTTCCACAGGTCGACGGTGTCCTCGGCCTTGCAGTAGATCTCAAAGCCGTATTCACCGGTGTAGCCCGTCTGGGAGACGAGGGCGCGGATCGTGCGCTCGCCGAGGTTCAGGGGCACGTCTTCGGTGAAGGTGTAGTACTTGGCGGGGATGTACTGCTCGTCGCAGAGCTTTTTGAGAATGTCGCCGGACTTGGGGCCCTGCAGGGCGATCTGGCCCCAGTCGTTGCCCTCGTCGCGGTAGTCGACGTCGCCGGAGAGATGGCTCTCGACCCAGGCGGCGTCCTTTTCGCGGTTGCCCGCGTTGACGACGAGCCAGTAATTGTCCGCTGCGCAGCGGTAGACGATGAAGTCGTCGATGATGCCGCCATTGTCGTTGCAGAACATCGAATACTTGATCTCGCCGTCTTTCATGTTCGAAATGTCGGCGGTGATGATCTTCTGCACGTTGACGACGGCGTCAGGGCCCTTGAGGCGAAGCTCGCCCATGTGGGAAACGTCGAACAGACCGGCCTTTTCACGAACGGCCATGTGCTCGGCAATCACGCCGGTGGGATACTGCACGGGCATCAGAAAGCCGCCGAATTCGACGATCTTGCCGCCCATGTCCACATGCGTTTGGTAAAGTGGGGTCTTCTTTTCCATAGTGCGCATCCTCCGAAAACAATAATTTTAATGAATCTTATAAAAATTATTAAAATTAAGCATCAAAAAAGAGGCACAAAACTCCCTTTTGAGCTTTGTGCCTCCGTTGATCACCTGAGAGATTCCCCGCCCGAGTCATCGCGGCGGGTTGCACCTTCGGCGTGCGTAAACGCACTTTTCGGAGCGTCGTCCGAGTTCGGCCCTTTTGCCTGAGAGCTTCTGCGTTCCCCTTCGGCGCCGCGGCAGAATATTCCGCGGTCTCTCCCGAACTCATCATCCGATCGGTTGATTCATTTTACTTTTTAAAGCTAACATAAGAATAGGCCTTTGTCAAGAAAGAAAAAATAATATTTTGTTAAAATATTTCAAGCGGAAATTCGGCAAACCGAAAACTGCCGAAACGGGTCAAAATTTGAAAGCATCCCGTTGTTATGACTGCGTTGCCGGCCAGGTTCCATTTCGCTTCGGCATAGCTTTATTTGTATTTCGCATTTGCATTTTGCCTAAAGCGGCGGCGGAGAAGTGATGGGGCGTCTATTTTCTTCGACGAAATCCGTCCTGCGCGGACAAAATTGTATTGACAACGGCGGAGGATGGGTCTATTGTACACACATCATTCGTCAAATGCTTTGAGCAGGACACGACTTCCCCGGATCACCGCTTTCAGAGAGCCGTTGGTGGTGCAAAACGGCAGCAAGGAACGGGCGGGCCATCCCCTGTGAGCAGCCGCGGTGAAAGGCGCAAACGCTGAGTAATCGCAGCCGGTCCCCCACCGTTAACAGGGTACGCTCTCCGATCCATTCGGGCAGCGGTCGAGCGGCCGGTTTTCCGGCAAGCAAAGTGGTAACGCGGAAGTTGAGATCTGCGGCGGATATCGCCGCGATATTGGCCTTCGTCTTTGCGATGGGTTTTCGTTGTGGAAAATCCGCAGCAGAGGCGGGGCTTTTCTTTTTGCTCCCGGCATTGACGAAGAACACAGCTTTTTTAGGAAAGAAAGGGAAATCACATGAACACACTCGTCATCGTGCTGATCGCGGCGGTCGTCCTCGTCGCTGCCTACGCACTCTATGGGCGCTGGCTCGCCAAAACCTGGGGCATCGACCCCAAGGCGCAGACGCCCGCCGTCAAGTATAACGACGGCAAGGACTTTGTCCCCACCAACGGCTGGACCGTCTTCAGCCATCAGTTTTCCTCCATCGCGGGCGCGGGCCCTGTCACCGGCGCGATCCAGGCCGCCGCGTTCGGCTGGCTGCCGGTGCTGCTGTGGGTGCTGCTCGGCGGCGTCTTCTTCGGCGCTGTGACGGACTTCGGCGCGCTGTACGCCTCCGTCAAAAACGACGGCAAGTCCATGGGCATGCTGATCGAAAAGTACATCGGCAAGCTCGGCCGCAAGCTGTTTCTGCTGTTCTGCTGGCTGTTCTGCCTGATCGTCATCGCAGCGTTCGCCGACATGGTCGCCGGCACGTTCAACGCCTACACCGTGGTCGACGGCGTGACGCAGCTTGCTGACGCCGCGCAGACCAACGGCGCAGCCGGTATGGTGTCCATCATGTTCATGGTGTTCGCCGTCGTCTTCGGCCTTGTGCAGAAGAAGCTGAACCTCTCGGGCTGGAAGGAGGCCGTGCTCGGCATCCTCTGCATCGTTGCCTCGTTCGCCGTCGGCATGAACTGCCCGCTCATCTTCGGCAAGGCGACTTGGAGCTACATCACGTTCGTCTACATCTTCTTCGCCGCCGTTCTCCCGATGTGGCTTTTGAAGCAGCCGCGCGACTACATGACCACCTTCATGTTCATCTGCATGATCGCGGGCGCGGTCGTCGGCCTTCTCGTTGCGCATCCGACGATGAACCTCCCCGTCTTCACGGGCTTCAACAATGAAAAGCTCGGCACGATGTTCCCCATCCTGTTCGTCACCGTCGCCTGCGGCGCGGTGTCCGGCTTCCACAGCCTCGTCTCCTCCGGCACGTCGTCCAAGACGGTCGAAAACGAGAAGGACATGCTCAAGGTCGGCTACGGCGCGATGATCCTCGAGAGCCTGCTTGCCGTGCTCGCGCTCTGCGTGGCCGGTGCGGCCGCCGCGGCAGACGGCACTCCCGCCGCCGGTACCCCGTTCCAGATCTTCAGCCGCGGCGTTGCGGGCTTCTTCGAGATGTTCGGCGTGCCGAACTACGCCGCCACGGTCTTTATGACGATGTGCGTCTCCGCCCTTGCCCTCACGAGCCTTGACGCCGTCGCGCGTATCGCGCGCATGAGCTTCCAGGAGCTTTTCAGCGTGGACGACATGGCCCACGCCGAGCCCTGGCGCAAGCTCCTGTGCAACACGTATTTCTCCACGGTGCTGACGCTCGTGCTCGGCTACGTGCTCACGAAGATCGGCTACTCCAACATCTGGCCGCTGTTCGGCTCGGCGAACCAGCTGCTCTCCGCGCTCGTGCTCATCACGCTGTGCGTCTTCCTCAAGGTCACGGGCCGCAGCAACAAGATGCTCTTCCCGCCGCTCGTCATCATGCTCTGCGTCACGTTCACGGCGCTTGTCCAGCGCCTGATGGCCATGGTGAGCGCCATCCAAAATGCCGCTGCCGTCACCATCCCCGCGGGCGAGACGACCTGGGGCGCGGTGTTTATCGCCAACGGCTTGCAGCTCATCATCGCGGTGCTGCTCATCGTGCTCGGTGCGACCATCGTCGTGAACTCGATGAGAAGCTACGTCGCCAGCAAGCACAACAGCGAGGCCAAGGTCTAATTTTGAAAAATGTGCAAAAAAGGAGGCCTTCCGTCGGGAAGCCTCCTTTTTTTGCTTTATTACCAGCTTGCGACCGTGCCGTCGCATCTCGGTTCGGTGCCCGCGGCGTAAACGCCGTTTTCGCACTTCCAGATGATCTCGCCGCGGCCCATGGCCGTGCGGTCGTCGACGATCTCGACCTCGTGCCCCATTGCTCGCAGCTGCTCGGCGATCGCCTCGCCCGCCTCGCGCTCGATCTGGAGCTTTTTGCCGCCGATCCACTGGATGCGCGGCGCGTCGAGCGCCTCCTGCGGGTTCATGGCATAGTCAATGGTGTTTGTCAGCACCTCCACCTGCCCCTGCGGCTGCATGAATGCGCCCATCACGCCGAACGGGCCGACGGCCTCGCCGTCCTTGAGCAGAAAGCCCGGGATGATCGTGTGGTAGGACTTCTTTCCGCCCTCCAAATAGTTATCGCTCTTCGGGTCGAGGGAGAAGTTCGCGCCGCGGTCCTGAAGCGAGATGCCCGTGCCGGGGATGGCGATGCCCGCGCCAAAGCCGCAGTAGTTGCTTTGGATAAGCGAGACCATGTTGCCCTCTGCGTCCGCGGTGCAGAGGTAGATCGTGCCGCCGCAGTGCGGGTCGCCCGCTTTGGGCTCGAGCGCCTTGTCTGTGATGAGTGCGCGGCGGGCGGCGAGATAGTCGGGCGAGAGCAGCTCGCTGACCTTTGTTTTCATATAGCGCGGGTCGGCGACGTAGGTCTTCGTGTCGGCAAAGGCGAGCTTGATGGCCTCCATGACCTTGTGATAGTAGTCCGCGTCCTCGCGCTTTTCAGGCAGCGACAGCCCGTTGAGCATGCCGAGTGCCATCAGCACCGTGATGCCGTGGCCGTTGGGCGGGATCTCGCAGACGGTGTAGCCGCGGTAGTCCTGCGTGATGGGCTCGACCCATTCAGGGTGATAGTTTTTAAAGTCATCCTCGCAGAAGTAGCCGCCCGTGGCGCGCGAATGGGCGACGATCCTTTCCATCAGCTCACCGCGATAGTAGCTCTCGCAGTTCGTCTCAACGAGGGAGCGCATCGTGTCGGCATAGGCGGGGAAACGGAAGACGTCGCCCGCGCGGTACGGCGAGCCGTCCGGCTTCATAAAGCTCTTCCACCAGTATTCATAGGGGGCGGGGTCCTGCGCCATGACCCTGGCGATGCGCCTGCTGTCGCGCGCCCAGAGCTTGCCGACATTGACGGGCACGGCATAGCCGTTTTCGGCGTAGGAAATGGCGGGGGCGAAGAGCTCGGAGAGCGGCTTTGTGCCAAAGCGCGCATTGAGCGCCGCCCAGCCCGCGGGTGCGCCCGGGACCATCGTGGGGAGCCAGCCCTCTTCGGGGACAGCGGCAAAGCCTTTTGCGCGAACCTCGTCCGCGCTCAGCGCCATCGGCGCAACGCCGCTGGCGTTCAAGCCGTAGAGCTTTTTCTCCTTCTCGATCCACACGAGCGCGAAACAGTCGGACCCAAGGCCGTTGCCCGTCGGCTCGAGCAGCGGCATCGCGCCGGCCATGGCAACGGCGGCATCGACGGCGTTGCCGCCATTTTTCAGCACGTCGAGGCCGACCTGTGCGCCGAGGGGAACGGACGTGCAGCACACGCCGTTTTTGGCGTAGACCACGTTGCGGCGGGAAGAATATCGGTAAGTTAACGGATCAAAATTCGGCATGATCGTTCTCACTTTCGTCGTTTTTCCCAGTATAGCGGTCCGCGCGCAAAAGCGCAAGAAAAAAGCGCTGTGCGGCGCGGACAGAGCAGCGTGACGGAACCATACGGAAAGCTGGATATTCGCCCTGCAAAAGGGCGATAAATTTACGCTTTCCCGCTTGACATCCTATAAATATGCATTATAATACGATCAACTTCATCATCAATGCCTCCTTTGGCACCGGCCGGGGAGAAAAGGCATCCATGACTGAGCCGTAGGTATTCCGGGCGACCGGATAAGGCTGGGTCGTGGGTGCTGTTACTTTTTTATAGAGAAAAGGAGAGCGATATGAACATCAAGCCCTTTGCGGTGGAAGAATGGATGAACGAGTACGAGGTGGGTGCGCTATACAACATCGCCGAGACCTGCGTCGACTCCGTTTCGCTCGACGAGCTTTTCGAGCTCACGGGCGAGAACAAGGAGGACTTTTTGAAGGACTTCTATGCCCAGCGCTTGACCTATGACGATATCTGGGGCAGCAAGGCGCTGCGCAGCGGCATTTCCAAGCTCTATCACACGATCAAAGCCGACGAGGTCGTGCTCACGCACGGCGCGGCGGGCGCGAACCATCATGTGTTCTGCTCGCTCATTTCCGCAGGCGACCGTGTGGTCAGCATCATGCCGACCTATCAGCAGCTCTACTCCATCCCCGAGGCCATCGGCGCGGACGTCGCCATCATGCACCTAAAGCAGGAAAACGACTATCTCCCCGACCTGAATGAGCTCAAGAGCCTCGTCACGCCCGAGACGAAAATGATCTGCATCAACAACCCCAACAACCCCACCGGTGCGCTGATGAGCAAGGAGCTGCTGGGGAGCATCGTGGAGATCGCCCGCGGCGTGGGCGCGTACATCCTCTGTGACGAGGTCTACCGCCACCTGACGCAGGAGGACGAGTGGTGCGAATCCATCGTCGACCTGTACGAAAAGGGCATCTCGGTCAGCAGCATGTCCAAGGTCTTCTCGCTCGCGGGCCTTCGCATGGGCTGGATCGCCACGCACGATGAAGCGGCGCGCAAGGCGTTCCTGTCGCACCGCGACTACAATTTAATTAGCTGCGGCATGTTCGACGATGCGATCGCGTCCATCGCCCTGCGCCACAGCGACGTGATGCTCAAGCGCAATCAGCGCATCGTGCGCGAGAACCTCGCCATCCTCGATGACTGGATCAAGGAAAATCCGCACTTTTTCTACACCAAGCCCAAAGCCGGTACGACCGCGCTCGTTTACTACGATTTCGATATCCCCTCCTACGAGTTTTGCAAGCGCATGTACCACGAGACCGGTGCGTTCGTCACGCCGGGCGACTGCTTCGAGCAGCCCCACAGCATGCGCGTCGGCTACGCCTGCGACGTCAACACGCTCAGAGACGGCCTTGCCGCGGTGACGAAGTTTGCCGCGACGCTGTGAGCGGCGAAAACACGCGATAAATAAAAGAAATCCGTCCGGTCATCGACCGGACGGATTTTTGACTTGTAAGGGGTTCACGCCTTGGCCCTGTTCCCACGCATGAAGTGCAGAATAAGGCCGATGGCCGTGCCGATAAGCGTCGGGCAGATCCAGCCGAGGCCGAGGTCGGCAAACGGTAGGTACTGCTGACCGAACGCCTTGATGGCCGGACCGTGGATGGCGTTGAACACGCTCTCGGGCAGCGCGATGATCAGATCGTAAACGGCAGCGATGAGCGTGAAGCCGATCGTCCAGCAGTACACCGTGCGGTCGTGGCCGAAGAATTTACCGAGCAGCGCCAGCGCAATGAGCGCGATGGAGAGCGGATAGAGGAACATCAGCACCGGCAGCGAATAGCTGATGATGGCGCTGAGGCCGAGGTTCGCAAACAGCAGCGACACGAGGCTGAAAATGATTGCCCAGATGCGGTACTTTGGCCCGTCGGGGAAGAGCGCGCTGAACGTCTCGGCGCAGCTCGTGATGAGACCGACGGCGGTCTTGAGGCACGCGAGCGTCACCGTGGCGGCGAGGATGAAGAGACCGGCGGAGCCGAGGTAGTGCTGTGCGATCTGCGCGAGCGCCGTGCCGCCGTTCTCGCTGGCTTCAAGCACGCCGCGGCTCTGCGTGCCGGCGATCGTGACGGCGATGTAGATGAACGCCATCAGAAGGCTGCTGAAAATGCCCGCGCGGACGGTGCTCCCCGCCACAGCGGTGGGATCGTCCACGCCGAGGTCACGGATGACCTGCACGACGATGATGCCGAAGGCAAGACTCGCCAGCGCGTCCATGGTGTTGTACCCTTCGAGGAAACCAGCGAAAAACGGCTGGGACGCGTAGTCGCCGAGCGGCTCGACATCCGCGATGGCCGCACTCGGAGAGAGGAGCGCGACGACGACCAGAATGCCGAGGAAGACGAGAAAGCAGGGGTTCAGAATTTTGCCGACCCAGGTCAGGATCTTGCCCGGGCGCAGTGCGAAAAAGAGCGCCGCAGCGAAAAACGCTACCGAGAAGAGCAGCAGGTACAGTGCGTTACTGCCATTTTGCGGAAGCACCTGCTCAAGTCCCACGGTGAATGACGTCGTCGCGCAGCGGGGAATGGCGAAAAACGGCCCAATGGTCAGATACAGCGCGCAGGTGAAGAACATCGCGTAGGGGCGGTTGACCTTGCTGCTCAGGTCAAAAAGACCGTTGGAGCGGCTGATGCCGAGCGCGGCCACGCCGAGCAGCGGCAGGCCCACGCCCGTGATGAGAAGCCCCAGAATGGCCTGCCAAACGTTGGAACCGGCCATCTGGCCGAGGTGCACGGGGAAAATAAGGTTACCTGCGCCGAAAAACAGGCCGAAGAGCATGCTGGCAACATAGGTGTATTCCTTGGCGGTGAGCTTGCGTTTCATGGTAAAAAATTTCCTTTCATGGCGGTGGGGCAAAAATGCCCCGTCCTGAATGATTCGGGTAACAAAAAAACCGGTCTGTTCCCGCGCTCTGACATTGCAAGGGGATACTCCCGTGCTTGTGGAACATTCCACAAGTGCTTTGCCAGATCAATGGAGCATACCGGATCCATGCTGCCGATCATTGCAGGCAGCGAATCAAACCGAGCCTTGGAAAATGAGGTCGATCAAACCGCTGACGACTGCTTCGACGACATAGATTCGGACGAATGCCCCTCTACGCCAACGATCAGTCGCCAGCTTACTCCAAAATTGACATTTTTGGACGTAACCATGGTGTTCAAACGATCGCCTCCTTTGCTGCGGAAATTGGCATCATCATACCATACCACTACATTTTGTCAAGTATCAATGAGAAAATGATATGTTAAAATCGGAAGCGAAAAATTGGGCCGATGGATGAAGCTTCATTCGGGCCACGCAAAGAAGCATGCGGCGCGATAATGCGCCACCTTGCGGTAAAGGCGCGAAAAAGGCGCGAAAACAGGCTTCTTTCGCACCTTTTCGGTAAATAAAAAGATCAGAACACCACGACGAGCAGCATCTTGAACTGCTCCTGACCGTACACCGCGTGCGGATGGCGCGCGGGCATGACGATGCTCTCACCCTCGTGCAGGATGTGCTCGACGCCGTCAATCGTGATCCGACCCACGCCGTCGAGGCAGGTGACCATCGCGTCGCCGCCGGATTCGTGGGTGCTGATCTCCTCACCCTTGTCAAACGAGAAGAGCGTGACGCTTACGTGCTCGTTCTGCGCCAGCGTGCGGCTGACGACCTGACCGGACTGATAGGCGACCTGATCGCGCAGGGTCAGAACCTCTGCCTTGCTGATATTTTTCATACCGTCCATGATAATTTCCTCCTGTTGAAACGCGCGGCGTTTACCGCCGCGCGTGATATGACTTTCTTATCATGCCCTTTTTGCGGAAAAAGGCAACGATTATTTTGCTTTGTGTGCCAGCACGCAGTACCACTCGGTGTTTTCGATGTCAAACGCGCCGAACTGCACGGGAAAGGCCTTGACCTGAATGTCCTGATAGCCGAGCTGCGTGAGCTTGTCGAGCAGTAATTTCTGCGGCACGGGGTGGTAGTGCTCCTCAAAACGCTCTTTTTGGAAGATTTTGTTATCGCGCTCGAAGGTGTAGACAAGATTGAAGACAATGGAGCCGTCGGATAAATGGTCCCAGACCTGCATGAGGTTCACGCGGTCGCCGTTTGGCAGGAAGGCGGGATTGTAGCAGTAAAAACGCTTTTTCTGCCCCACGATACGGTCCCAGTTGCGAAGGTCGAAGTAGAGGCAGCCTCCGGACTCCACGAGCGCGTCCATCTGCTCCAAAACGCCGGTGATCTCGTTGTTTGTCACGTAGGCAAGCGAGTTGCCGGTGCTCATCACGCAGTCGAAGCTGCGGTCAAAATGAGACGTCAGGTCGCGGAAATCGCTCTGCCGCAGGTCGATGGCGATGCCACGCTCGTCCGCCTTTTTGCGGCAGCGCGCGAGCATGCTGCCGCTCAAATCGGAGCCGTACAGCGAGACGCCGAGCTGCCCGAGCGGCAGCGTGAGCGAGCCCGTCCCGATGCTCACATCGAGCGCCGAGCGAATGGGCCTGCCGTCGAAAACGGTCTGCCAGTGGGAGAGGGTCTGTGCATCCTTTTTCGGGGAGTCGAAGAGGTCGTAGATGTCGGTGCGATCGTAGACGCTGGCCATAGAGCATGCTCCTCCTGATAAAATATTGGATCGCGCCCTGCGCTCAGCGCTTTTTGCGCTGGGACGAGGACGGAATGTCCATTTCCGCGCGGTACTTGGCGACGGCGCGGCGGCTGACCTCGATGCCGAGAGCCGAGAGCGTCAGACGAAGCGCCTCGTCCGAGAGCGGCGCGGCCGGATCCTCTGCGCGAATGAGGCTTTGCAGCCGCTGCTTGACCGCGTGGGATGAGACTGCCGCGTCGGGGCGGATCGCCGTGGTGAAAAAGCTGCGCACGGGGATGATCCTGCCCTGGAACTGAATGTATTTATTCTGCGCCGCACGGCTCACGGTGGAGGTGCTGACGCCCATTTTTTCGGAAAGCTGCTGCATCGTCACGGGCAGCAGTGCCTCGCCGCCACAGAAAAAGCCGTGCTGCTCGCGCCCGATGAGCGTGAGCATCTGTATGAGCGTGTCGCAGCGGGTGTGGACGCCCTTGATGAGGGCCTGTGCTTCGGAGAGCTTTTCTTTCACGTAGCGCTGGACCTCGGGGTCGTCGCTCGTGTTCATCAGCGCGGCGTATTCGGCGTTGACGGACAGGCGCGGCAGAATGCGCTCGTTGAGCTCGATGACGAGCTGGCCCTGCTGCACGGAAAATTCCGCGTCGGGGGCGACATAGGCGATCTGCTCGCTGCCGGCAAAGCTGCGCGAGGGGATCGGGTTGAGCGCGAGCACCTTGGAAGCGGCGGCCTTGGCTTCGTTGACGCTGACGCCGAGCAGAACGGCAAGGCCGGAAAAGTTGCGCTTGCCGAGCATTTCTAAGCCGTCGCGCGCGATCTTCAGTGCCAGCGGGTCGAGCGAGCGGTCCTGCGCAAGCTGGAGCGTCAGGCATTCCGACAGATTCCGCGCGCCGACGCCCGGCGGGTCGAGCATCTGCACGGCAAACAGCGCCTGCTCGAGCGAGAAGAGCGGGATGTCGAATTCGCGTGACAGCTCTTCGAGCGGGCAGTCAAGATAGCCGCGCTCGTCGAGGCAGTCGATCAAAAAGCGGCACAGGCGCAGAAGCTCGTCGTCGACGAGCTTCATCTGCCCGATCTGCTCGGTCAGGTGGTCGCGGAACGTTTTTTCGCGCGTCAAAAAGGCGGTGAAGTCCTGCACCTCCTCCATACCGGAGGAGGTGACGCCGCGCCACGAGTCCGTCTCGCGAACCTCGAGCGGTTCACGCTCGGCGGGAGCGGCCTCGCTGGGGAGCTCGGTCTCGTAATAGGTGGGGGACTGTACGTCGAGCAGCGGGTTTGAGAGCGCGACTTCCTGCACGTATTCGGCAAGCTCCGGCGCGGAGAGCTGCAAACAGTCGAGCGACTGGCGCATCGTCTGCGTCAGCACGAGCTTTTGGCTCAGCGTCTGCCTCTGTTCAAGCTGCACGATAGATTCCCTCCCCAAATGATGCTCATTCAGTAAATTAAAGTATAGCAGTTTTCGCCTTTTTTCGCAACACACAGATGCGCGGGAATGGCCCCAAAAAAGCAAGGGGGCATTCAGATCGCGCAAAAAAGCAGGGCGGCCCAAGGCCGACTCCGCATAAGAAAACATGTTTTCTTATGCG
>OGXE01000895.1_pt1 | contig 27106 bp, 30 predicted proteins | sample 1576181 | NCBI WGS metagenome assembly OGXE01 (sample SAMEA3541478, study PRJEB24748) | human gut metagenome | biome: human gut; feature: human-associated habitat; material: faeces | place: China | collected 2012 | reverse complement strand
TATAAATTCCTCCAAAAATAGATGTACATAAAAATACAAGTTATTATACCATGCCCGCAGAGAAAATACCAGCCTTATTTCAAAAATTTTAACAGGTTTTGGGCAAAAAAGTCTGGCAGTTTTACGCTTTTGTGCGTTTTCACCTTATTTTATACGGGCAGAACGCCAGACCATCGGCAGAAATGAGCCGGTAGGTGATGCCGTCACGCTCACCTTGCATGGCATAGCGGATGGATTTTCCGTGCAGATGGCCGTAGTAGCACTCTGTCACGCCGAAGTCGTGCAGCACATCCACAAGCTCCTGCGCCGCAGCGCCCGGGTAGATGGGCGGATAGTGCAGAAATGCGATCCTATGCGCGGCATCCCCGGCTGCCTGCAGGCTCATCCGCAGACGGCCGGCCTCACGGGCCATCAGCTTTTCACCTTGGGCGGCCAGATCGTCAAACGGCCAGCCGCGGGTGCCGCACAGCGCCGTATCGCCCACAATGCAGGCATTGTTGTGCAGGATATGCAGGGTGTCAAAGCCATTGGCGGCGAGGAAGGTTTCCATCTTACGGGTCGTGGTCCACCAGTAGTCATGGTTGCCCTTCAGCAGCCATTTTTGTCCCGGCAGACTTTGGATAAAGGCAAAATCCGCCTTTGTGTCGTTCAGGTTCATGGCCCAGCTGGTGTCGCCTGCCAGAACGACCGTGTCATCCGGGCCTATCAGCTTGCGCCAGTTGGCTTCCAGTCGGGGCAGGTAACCCTCCCACCCCGGGAAAACATCCATCGGCTTGTCTGTTCTCAGGGAGAGGTGCATGTCCCCGATTGCAAAGATGGCCATACAGCCTCACTTTCTAGTTGTTGTTGCTTATTTCAGGGCTGCGGTACGGATCTCAGCAGGCTGCAGCACCGTCTTGAACCGCACCTCCTGCTTGTCCAGCTCGCGCAGGGAGGCCGGTGCCTCCGCACCGGTTCTGGCGGTCAGCGCAGCCATGGCAGCGAAATCGCTGGCCGGGGCCTGCTGCCCCAAGGCTGCCAGCACATCGCGCGGGAACTTGAAGGGGCTGGCAGTGGACAGCACCACCATCGGTGCCTCGGTTCGCACGGTCTCAGCCACACGGAAGGCCACGGCGGTGTGCGTATCGCAGAGATAGTGATCCTCATCAAAGCGGGCCTTGATTTCAGCGCCCCCCTCGGCGTCATCGGCATAGCCTGCAGCGAAGGTCTGCCGGATTTTTTCCAGCGTCTCGGCATCCACCGTGTACTTGCCGGTCGTATTCAGTTCCTGCATCCAGCCCGCGACCTTTTCACTGCTGCCGCTGACATGGCAGAGCAGACGCTCGAGGTTCGAGGAGATCAGAATGTCCATCGACGGGGAGGTCGTCTTATAGAAGGTGCGGCGGGCATCGTAGGTGCCGGTCGTCAGGAAATCAGTCAGAACATTGTTCTTGTTGGAGGCGCAGACCAGCTTGCCCACGGGCAGGCCCATCTGCTTGGCATAGTAACCGGCCAGAATATCGCCAAAGTTGCCGGTCGGCACACAGAAGTCCACGGGCTTGCCCCATGCCACTGCGCCCTGCTCCGTCAGGCGGAAGTAGGCGTAGAAGTAGTAGACGATCTGCGGCACAAGGCGGCCCCAGTTGATCGAGTTGGCGCTGGACAGGCGGATGCCGCGCTTTTCCAGCTCGGCGGCCACAGCAGCATCGGCAAAGACCTTCTTGACGCCGGTCTGGGCATCGTCAAAGTTGCCCTGCACGGCGTAGACCTGCACATTGCCGCCCTTTTGGGTGGCCATCTGCAGATGCTGGATCTCGCTGGTGCCGTCGTTCGGGTAGAACACCTCGATCTCGATGCCGTCCAGATCAGCATAGCCGGCCAGTGCAGCCTTGCCGGTATCGCCGGAGGTTGCCACAAGGATGCGGGTGGTCTCGGTGCGGCCCAGCATCTTCTTGGCCTCAACCAGCAGCTTGGGCATCAGCTGCAGGGCGTAGTCCTTGAAGGCGCAGGTGGGGCCGTGCCACAGCTCAAGGGAATAGAGACCCTCACGGACCTTGACCGTGCGGCCCGCCTTGCCGCCAAAGGCTGCACCGTAGGTGGCGGCGGTGGCATTGTGCAGGAAGTCAGCGCTGTAATCGGTCAGGAAACCCGCCAACACCTTCTCGGCCAGTTCCGGATAGGAAAGGTTCTTCCAGCCCTCCAGATCAGCCTTCGGGAAAGCTTTCGGTACAAACAGGCCGCTCTGCGGTGCCAGACCACGGACGATCGCCTCCTGTGCGGAAACGCGGAGCCGGGAATCTCTGGTGCTAAAATACTGCATACATGTACACCCTTTCTCTTGTTCTCTTTCCTCTATGTGTATAAGCCTTGTCGGCGCTATACCGTTGCGTGGGGCGCGGGGTGCGGTCGATGCTCGTCACCACCCCGGAAAGTGTGCGGCCGCCGCGGCGCCGCCCCCCCCGTCACAGCTCAAACGCGCCGGGAATACAATGCACCTGCCAGCCTCTGCCTGCGGGCGTGACCTCCACCACATCAAAACGAATGTCAGCCTCCCCGTAGGGGCTGCGCTGCAAATACTGCTGGGCGGCCAAAATCAGCCGCTGCTGCTTGCGGGCATCCACCGCAGCCGCCGGGCGGTCCAGCATGGCTCCTGCGCGGGTCTTGACCTCGGCAAACACCAGCGTGTTTTCCTTATATAAAATAAGGTCGATTTCCCCCATGCGGGTGCGGTAATTGTGGTTCAGCAGCAGCCAGCCGCGCTGCTGATAGTATTTGGCGGCAACGGCCTCGCCCTTATGGCCGACTGCATCAGTCATGCCAGTAGCCCTGCTTTTTCAGGAAGCTGCGGCGATAAAACGGTTGGATGCCATACTGCGCGATCAGCTCATAGTGCAGCTTTGTGGGATAGCCCTTGTGCTTAGCCAGCTGGTACTGGGGATATTGCTTGTCCAGCTCCAGCATATAGCGGTCACGGCTGACTTTGGCCAGAATGGACGCTGCGCCGATGCTGGCGCTGGTGGCGTCGCCCTTGACCACCGGCTGCGCGGGCATGGTCAGCCCGGCCGGGATGCGGTTGCCATCCACAAGGACGAGGTTCGGCACGATGTCCAGCCCCTCCACGGCCTGACGCATCCCGCCCATGGTGGCATTCAGGATATTGTCGCGGTCGATGATGTCGGGGCCGACGAAGACGATCTTGTAAGCCAATGCCTTTTCAACGATTTGGTCGAAAAGAGCTTCCCGCTTTTTCTCGCTCAGCTTCTTGGAGTCGTTGATGCCGTAGACCGGAGCCTCGGGGTCAAGGATGCAGGCGGCCACGCAGACCGGGCCGCACAGCGGGCCGCGGCCTGCTTCGTCCACCCCGGCAAAACAGCCGTACTGCGCCCGGATGTCGGCATCGTAGGCGTAGAGCGGCGCGGAGATCTCCTCATCCGTCCGGCGCTTCATTCCTCGTCCTCCTCGGCAAAGTCGGCCATGTCGTCCCGCTGGGGCGGGCGCTCAAGGGAGATGCGGCCCCACTTGCAGGCGCGGAACTCATCCATCAGCATCACGGCGCACCGCTCGGTGTTCACCTCGCCGCCCCGCACCAGCAGACCGCGCTTGCGGCCGATGGCTTCCATCAGCTCGTAGGGCGGCAGAGCCAGCGTCTCGGCATCCAGCTTGTAGCGCTGGGCCACGAGGTCGGGATAGTTGCGGCGCACCTCATCCAAAAGGTTCATGGCCAGCTCCTCGACATCAAGGATGTCATCCTTGATGGAGCCGATGAAGGCCAGATTCGAGGCGATGGTCTTGGAATCAAACTTCTTCCAGAGCACACCGGGCATATCCAGCAGGTCGAACTTTTCGGTGCTGACCCACTGCTTGCCCTTGGTCACGCCGGGACGGTCAGCCGCCTTGGCGCGGGCAGAGCCCGCGAAGGTATTGATGAAGGTGGATTTGCCCACATTGGGGATGCCGCAGAGCATGACCTGCGTCTTGGCACCGGCCATGCCGCGGTTCTGGCGGCGTGCCAGCAGGCCGGACAGTTCCTTTTCGATCGCGGCCTTGACGGCGTTCGCGCCGCCTTTCTGCTTGGCGCTGATGGCGACACAGCCCGCATCCGCCTCGTGGAAGTAACGTATCCACTCTTCCGTCACGGCGGGGTCGGCGAGGTCCGCTTTGTTCAGCGCATAGAGCTTGGGCTTGCGGGCCGTGATGCGCTCGATCTCCGGGTTGAGGCTGGACAGCGGGATGCGGGCGTCCAGCAGTACAAGGCTTGCGTCAACGTGCTGGATCTCCTGCTCCATCATCCGCAGAGTCTTGGCCATATGGCCCGGGAACCACTGGATGGCATATTGGTTTGCAAACCGGGTGTCATGATTGTTCATTTTACTACTCCAAAATCCGAAAAGGGCAAAAAGCAGAGCAGCACTTTGCCCAGTATATCCTGTTCGTCGATGCAGCCGACATAGCTCGAGCGGCTGTCCAGCGAGGCGTTGCGGTTGTCGCCCATCACGAACACTGTCCCCTCAGGCACAGTGTACGGGAACCCCACATCATAGCCCAGATAGGTCGGCTCTGCGATGTAATCCTCTTCCAGCACCTTTCCATTGACCTCTACCGTTCCGGTGGCATAGTCGATGGAGATGGTGTCGCCGCCTTTGGCGATGACGCGCTTGACCAGAGGGCGGCCATAGCTGGTGTAGCTGTCCACGATGACCACATCGCCCCGCTGAGGCTCATAGCCTGCGCCCCAGACGACAAGCTTATCGCCGTTTTCCAGCGTAGGCACCATCGACTCGCCGTCCACCTGAATGATGCGGAAGAAAAAGGAAAACACCAGTACCAGCACCAGCGCCGCCGAAATAAGCGCTTCGTACCATTCCAGCAGGCCCTGCCCACGGACAGCAGGCTGTGACTGTTCCATATCCGATGCACCTCTTTATCCGGGCTTCTGCCCGTTTTTATTTTCTCTGTCTCTGCGCCAAAAGCGCCGTATAACAGAAAAAAGGGGACAAACGAGTTGTCCCCTTTTCTCCCGCTTTGAAACGGGGAATCATCAAATATCGCTCTTGACCTTGGCAGCCTTGCCCGTACGGCCACGCAGGTAGAACAGCTTTGCGCGGCGGACCTTGCCCTTGCGGACAACGGTGACCTTCTCAACGAAGGGGCTGTTGATGGGGAAGACACGCTCGATGCCGACGCCGTAGGAAACGCGGCGAACGGTAAAGGTCTCTGCGACGCCGCCGTGCTTCTTAGCAATGACGGTACCCTCGAAAGCCTGGATACGCTCGCGCTCGCCTTCCTTGATACGAACATCAACGCGGACGGTATCGCCGACGTTGAACTGGGGCTTCTCAGCCTTGATGCTGCCTTCAGAAATAATCTTCAGTGCGTCCATTTTGAATTCCTCCATTTGTTTTTAGACGTTCATACACGGCGAACTGCCGTCAGAGGACCGCCCGTTTAATGATATGTGTCATTAACCCCGCTGTGGTCTCAGCGGACACTAACGCCTTAATAGGATAGCACAAACCGCCCGTAAAAGCAAGCGTTTCGGGCAAATTCATGCAAAAATTTTCGTTCTCGCTCTGATAGACCGTTCTTATTCGAACTTCTGCTTATCTGCCGTCAGAAATTCGGTGCGCAGGATGGAGGCGTTCGCCGCCGGGACGCCGAATTTTGCTTCCAGCGCCGCCGTCAGCAGCGAGGGGTTCAGGTTCAGGTCCTGCGAGGCAGGCAGACAGACCGCAAAGCTCACGCTCTCCCCTTCCGTCGCAAGCTCGAGAGTGGGGACATATTCCTTCATCTCGACCATCTTAACGCCGCGCTTGCTCTTTTTCTCCACCGGCACGCTGTCGAGGGCGTTGTACTGTGCAAGCTTTTCCGCGGCGTCCGCCGGGTAACGGATGCGGTAGCAGGCGTAAGCGATGGCGTCGGCCTTCATCTTCACCGGTTCCACGCGGTAGACCTCGATCCCGGCAGGCATGATGGCGTTCAGCACCGTCTGCCACTGGGCAAAATCGGGATTTTCGGCCTCGGTCTTGACATCCACGCACTCGCACTGGCTCTCCTGTCCCAGTGAGAGCGGGCAGGCAAAAGTCATATAGATGTGGGGATTGAAGCCCAGCGTATGCCACACCGGCAGGCCGCTGCGCTTGAGCACCCGCTGCATCACCCGCTGCATATCCAGCAGGGAGATGTAGGAGGCTTCGTTCATCTTCTTAAACGAGATCCTTACTGTAATCAAAGCACGGTCCTCCTAACAGATGGTTTGCGCCGCAGCCGTGGCAGGCACGGTTGCAGGGCTGAGTGGTCTGAGCCGCGAGGGCCTTGTTGTACTCCCGCACCAGATATTCGTGGGTGACGCCGTAGTCCATGTGGGACCAGGGGGTCACCTCGTCCAGGCCGATGGCACGCTGGCAGTAGAACGCCGGGTCGATGCCCAGATCCACAAAGGTCTGCAGCGAAAGAGGATTTCTTGGCTGATGTAGCAAAACGCAGGGCTGAGAAAGAGCAGGTGCCTACGGAAGAAGCGAAACCTAAAACACTTACGGTACAGGTAGACGGGCAAGCTTACCGGGTGACAGTTGCTTACGGAGACACGGAACTGCCTGTTGCACCGGCTTCACAACCGTCTGCTGCTGCAGGTGAAGGGAAAGAGGTACTTTCGCCGCTCGAAGGAAAATTCTTCCTGGTAAAGAATGCGCAAGAGACTCCGCTCAAGGTAGGCGATGCGGTGAAAGAAGGTGATGTGCTTTGCTACGTGGAAGCAATGAAAACCTATAATGCCATCCGCGCCGAATTTGGTGGAACGGTAACAGCTATTTCTGCAAATCCCGGTGATACGGTTTCTGAAGATGATGTATTAATGAAGATAGGATGATGAACGGAATATTTGAAAAATTATATGATATGACTGCCTTCAGCAATATTGTTGCCGAACCGCAGTTTCTGGTGATGTATGTCATTGCCTTCGTTCTCTTGTATCTGGGTATAAAGAAACAATACGAGCCTCTTTTATTGGTGCCGATTGCCTTTGGAGTGCTGTTGGCTAACTTCCCCGGTGGAGGAATGGGAGTGATACAGGCTGACGAGAATGGCATGATCCTGGTGAACGGAGTAATGAAGAATATCTGGGAGATGCCTCTCCATGATATTGCTCATGAATTGGGACTGATGAACTTTGTGTATTATATGCTTATAAAGACAGGGTTCCTTCCCCCGATCATTTTTATGGGAGTGGGGGCCTTGACGGACTTCGGACCGATGCTTCGCAATCTGCGTCTGTCTATATTCGGGGCTGCCGCTCAATTGGGTATCTTTACTGTGTTGTTGGTAGCTATCCTGATGGGATTTACACCCAGTGAAGCAGCTTCTTTGGGAATTATCGGTGGTGCGGACGGACCTACGGCCATCTTTACCACCATCAAGTTGGCTCCGCATCTATTGGGCCCGATCGCGATTGCCGCCTATTCTTATATGGCATTGGTTCCGGTTATCATTCCACTGGTCGTTCGTCTTTTGTGTACCAAGAAGGAACTGAGTATCAATATGAAAGAGCAGGAGAAGAAATATCCATCGAAAACGGAAATTAAAAACCTCCGTGTATTGAAAATTATTTTCCCGATTGTGGTGACTACGGTCGTGGCTCTGTTTGTACCGAGTGCAGTGCCTTTGATCGGTATGCTGATGTTCGGTAACCTGGTGAAAGAGATCGGTGCCAATACTTTCCGTCTGTTTGACGCAGCTTCGAATAGTATCATGAATGCGGCAACCATTTTCCTGGGTTTGTCGGTAGGAGCCACGATGACAAGTGAAGCTTTCCTGAACTGGACGACTATCGGTATTGTGGTAGGAGGATTCCTGGCTTTTGCTTTGTCGATAGCAGGAGGTATCTTCTTTGTGAAACTGGTGAATCTGTTTACGAAGAAAAAGATTAATCCGCTGATTGGTGCTACGGGACTTAGTGCGGTTCCTATGGCCAGCCGTGTAGCCAATGACATTGCTTTGAAATATGATCCTAAAAATCATGTATTGCAATATTGCATGGCCAGCAATATCTCGGGAGTGATCGGGTCTGCCGTAGCGGCAGGGGTGCTGATCTCTTTTCTGTCTTAATCCGGGCTGACCGGTTGCTATTTTGTTTGGCTATATTCTGTTGGCCTTTATTTCCTGGACCATAACAGATCAGGCTGAATCTTAAATAGGAATCTGCATAATTAATTTGTATAAAAGCTTCCGGTTCCTTTTTTTAAAAGAAGGACCGGAAGCTTTTTTTATACTTTATCGTTGAAACATTTGGTATGAATCTTTCATTTTAAGGTTGAGATTGGTGACTTGGACGAGATAGTCTTTAAAGAAATTTTCGGATTGGATCTTGAATCACAAGTTGTAGAATACGGGCATAAAAAAATGTTCCTCCGACCACGCCTGGCCGGAGGAACACACACAAACAAAACAAATAAAAGCAGTCACGATTCGCATCGGGACGCCCCTACACCCGGTATTATAACCGGGATTTATAAATATTGAAAGGGATCAACATTTATTCTTTTGAGAAATCTTTAATTCGTTGCTCTTCTGATAACTGGCATATTAATAATATATTGTCTTTTTCGGCTATGATGTAATCGTTCAGCCCTTGTATGACTACTCGTTTTTCCTGTGAGGCATGCACCATGCAGTTTCGACTTTCATACATCCGGATATCCGGTCCTACTGTTGCATTTCCTTCTTTATCTTTTGGCAACAAGGTGTGTAATGCTCCCCAGGTACCTAAGTCCGACCACCCCATTTGGGCAGGTAATACATAAATCTCTTCCGCTTTTTCCATCACTGCATAATCTATCGAGATACTTTCGGCAGTGGGGAATAGCTTCTTCACGCTTTCTTCCTCGCGTTCTGTATAAAAGTCGGGATATATCCGGTCAAAAATCTGAGCTATCCCCGGTGCATATACCCGCATTACGGCTGTGATCGTTCTCACATTCCAAACGAATATTCCTGCATTCCAGAAGTAGTTGCCTGCTGCCAGATATTTTTCAGCAGTTTCTTTATCAGGCTTTTCTTTGAATGCTTCTACGTGGAATATTTCTTTGTCTCTCGTTATCGGTTCACCTGCGGCGATATATCCATATCCGGTTTCCGGACGGGCAGGTTTTATTCCCAATGTGATGATGGCACTGCTTTTATCAGTGAACAAAAGCGCTTTCTCAATCACCCTGCGAAATTCAGTGGTATCGATTACCACTTGATCGGAAGGAGTCACGACAATGTTGGCTTCCGGATATTTCTTTTTTATTTTCCAGCAGGCATACGCAATGCAGGGAGCTGTATTTCTGGGACAGGGTTCTGCCAGTATATTACTTTCCGGGATACCCGGCAGTTGCTCCCGAATAGTATCTATATACTTTTCCGAAGTGACCACCCACATGTTCTCCTGTGGACAAACATTACCGAATCTCTCTACAGTTAGCTGAATCAGTGTTTTTCCACATCCCAATATATCTATGAATTGTTTGGGACATTCCGGTGTACTCATGGGCCAAAATCGACTTCCTATGCCACCGGCCATAATTACTACATGATTGTTCATTGTCAACCTCTTTCTTTATTTGTTACGTTTGCCGAGCAGTTTCTCTATCCAGCTTAAATCGCCGGTCGGTTTCTGCCTGTCACATAGAACAGGTTCGTATGGCTTTTGTTCATGGATCATCTGGTAGATGGTTCCCCAGTCAGGCAAACCTCCCAGGTTCCGGTCATCAATAAACAGGTCTGCTTTCAGTTTACGGGAGAATCCGTTATGACTCTTTTCTTCTTCCGGATAGTCCTTGTTGACAGAATAGAAAAAGACTCCCCGTTGGCGGCACCATTCAATCGCTTCTTCAAGCAATTCTCCTTCGCGTACGGTCCATAAGATAAGCTTATGTCGCTCCTGAGCCAATATTTTCAGGGTTTCTGTTGCGAATGGAATTTCTTCTCCGATCTTCGGATAGCGGTGTTCTACGATGGTACCATCAAAATCAACAGCAATCGTCATGTGATTAGTGTGTGTGAATTGTGATTATTATTTGTTTTCAGGAATGTATACAATCATTGCATTACATCCCGTTTTGTTTTCATATCCCATCGCTTCCGGTGTCGATTCCGAAATGCGTTCGGGAGAGATGTGATATTTCTCTATCAATATCTTCCGGATGGCTTCCGAACGACGTTTACGCAGCTCCTGATCCGCTTTTTTGTCGGTCAGGTTATCACTGAAAGCAATGATCCGGATACTTGCGTTATTATTCTTCATCCATTCGCCAATTCCGTCTATTTTCTGTCCCTGCTCTTCGCTAACGAACGAGCTGAATTCGTCGAACATAATATCGATGGAGAGTGCATCCTTTTGCGGAACAATCATCAGGTTTTGCCCGTCTGTTATTTTCCGGCGTTCCTTTAATTCCTGCTTCATTTGCATTACCTCTTCACAGAGCATCCCTATTTTCTCCTTTATCTCCAGCAGATCCACTTCCGGTAGATAGAGGGGATGGATGCTGTTGTCCACGCTCTTCCGATATTTATCTCTGAAAGTATATGCAAGTCCTATTGTGAGGTTGCTTTGCATATAAATTTTGTTGTTCAGTTCTTTGCTGTAGTATTTGGGTAAAACCTTTAATCCCGGTTCTATAAATATGCTGAATTTTCTGTTTACATTGTACGAAGCCTGAATCGAGAAGTTACCCGAAATAGTGTTGACCCTTGTATATTTCGGATCATTGTCCCCAAAGTCATAATAGTTGAAACCGGCACCCAGAATAGCCGCCAGATTAAATCTTTTGAATCCATTGTTTCCTATCAGAGTCAACATATAATCCAGGTTTGCGCTGAGTTGCGTGGCTTCTGTGTCATTCCCTATCCGGTTCTTACCGATCTCTGCAGTGGCTCTGAATCCCGAAAGAGGCGTCAGATATACACCTCCGGAGATTTTGCCGCCTGCATATACGTTACCGATTGTCTTGGTCAGCCATTCTCCATTCAGGGCACCGGATACAAACCAATTTCCTCTTTCAAACTTTTCCCTGGCGTTTGGCTGTTCCTGTGCCTGTAAGTTACAGGTTATCAGCAGCAGTACTGCCCCAACGATCCATCTGTTTTGTTTCAATCCCAATATATTTGTCATGGTTGTGTTATATTAATACGACATTGATTGATGCAATCTGTTTCTTTTTGTTTCCCGGACCGGTCACAACAATCGAAGTGATATAGAATTTATCTCCTTTCTCCAATTGTCTGATCAGTTCCATTTGCCTGGCCGAGAATTTGTTCCCGGTGTTGGGTATTGAAGTTACCGCTTTACTGCTTCCTTTGATCAATACCATTTCAAAGCTGCTGATCTCGTAGTTGGCTTTCGGACCATCGCTGATTGAAGCTCCCAGCTGTGTCATGTTGGATACCAGCCGTTTGTTAATGGGCACATTTCCCCGGTATTGCACCGTTCTCCCGTTTTCATCCGTGCAGAGTATATAAGGTGTCGGATCGGGCAGTGCCTTTACGGTATACCGGTATTCGGCCAGTTGCCTTGCCACCCCGTTTTTTATCTGTGTGGCGGTAACTGTCGCTGTCTGTGCTTTTTCGTCGGGAACGGCTATGCAATGGTTTCCTCTTTTGAGTATCTTTCCGTTCGTCATCCGGAATGTCACCTCGTTGAACGGTATTCCCGCAGTCAGTATATTTAGCGGGTTTTCATAGTCGGTATACAAGATACTTGTTAAGGCGGGTGTGATCTGTACTACAGGCAGGTCCACCGTTCCATCTTTATTTACTATCATCTGGTCTTCATTGATGAATACAAAAGCTCCGCCTTTTCCATCTTCTGCCTCTTCGTACAGCAGTGACCGATATACTTCATTCACGCACATCAACACCTCTTCCTGCATTTTATTGATAAATGTCACTCCACCGATGGCAGGAAGATAAGAGAAGGTTTCCTTTTCCCAGGATATTCCGGTACCCGGACTTTCCGTATTGAGGTAAGTGCCTACCAGTTGTCTGTGTGCATCATTCTTGATCAGCGATAAAGCGTCTTCTTTGAATGTATCCAGTGAGAGCCTGAGTGCTTTCCCTTTCCCCCCGGTGACCGACAGAAATACCTCCGGCACAGCGTTCAAGTCATCTTTTGCTTTTAGCTTGCCGGCTTCATATTTCTCTTTGTCCGCTTTCCTGGCGATATCTTCTTTCAGTTCCTCCAGTGTATCCATTAGTTTTCCTGCCGCCGCATCTATGTTCTGTGCAGATAAAGCCGCTTTATGATTTCGGCTGTTAATTCTTTCCAGTAAAGTCCGGTTATATTCTTCCAGCTTTTTTATTTGTGGAAGGTAGTCGTTGTTCATTCGTCCATACCCCTCTAAGACATCCGACGATATATTGATGGCCAGCATAGCAATCAATACCACGTACAGCAGGTTAATCATCTTTTGCCTTGGCGGCAATGTATATTTAGCCATGTCTCTTCGTCTTATTTCCCGGTTTTTACATTCATGGCATTCAGCATCTGACTATATTGCTTGTTCAGTAATTCTATGTATGCTGCCATTTTTTCTGTCTCCTTTTTCAGTTCCTCCGAATTCATCTCGTTCAACGACTTAGCATGTTCCGTCATTCCCTTTATTTGCGCTTCGTACGTTTCATTGAGTTTACACACGTTGTTTTCCAGTCTTTTCAGCTGCTGTATGTACTTTTCTGTCATCAGTGTATCCGATACTCCTGTATGGGGATTTATGTTTGCGTTTTTATCATTCAATAGCGGAAACACCCTTTCCCATTTGTACTCTCTAGCCGGTTCGTCAAATCCGGAGATGAAGAAGATGAATACCTCCGTAAATAATCCGATCATTAAAAACAGATTATCATAAGGCATGTGAGCGATTTTGAATACGGCTCCCAAAATAACCAGACAGGCTCCCCAGCAATAACAGAGGTTATAGAAACGTTTTCCTGTTCTGCTCGATAAGAATTTACTTAATTTCATTGTAGTCAATCCGTTTTTTTTGATTTCCCCACGGAGTTTACACAGATCGTTTCACGGATTAATCTCGTGGAATGATCTGTGCTAATCTGTGGTCAATTTTATGCTATTAGAATTTGTATATCACACCTACGGTCATCATTCCGCCGGCAAACACATCATCTTTGTTTTCGATGTCATAGAACTTGGTACTGATTTTGATTCCCGGTTCAGCAAAGATGCTCAGATGCGAATTCAGCCTGAAAGCAGCTTGCAGAGAGAAGTTACCGCTCATGGTATTCGTCTTTGACAGTCTGGGATAATCATCACCAAACGAATAGTAGTTGTACCCTAATCCGAAAATGGCGTTCAACCGGAATTTTCTGTTTTCGTCGGTATAATTCTTCATCAGGTTCACCAGGATATCCGCTCCGGCACCGACTGTCACGGCATTGTATCCGCCTTTCAGCCATACGTTGCCGGCTTCTGCATCGACGCGCAGACCGATGATCTTGTTTAACCACACGCCGCCGGAGACTTTCCCTCCCAATATGTTGTTTGCCGAACCATTTAAAGCTGTGACCCCGTTAATACCTCCCGATACAAACCATTCCGGTTTGAATGGATTATCCTGTGCCTTTACATTTCCGAATAGCAGCAGCAATCCGGCCAACAGCAATCCTGTTTTTATATTATTCAGCTTCATGATTTATTTGTTTTTTAGTTAGTGTTTATCGGACAACTTTTAAATCTTACCTCCCGAGTGCTGGCTTGCTTCCACGTTGGTGTAAGTAATCTGCATTCCTGTATAGAATTTCAGGGTGATGGTCACTGTTCTTCCGCCACTGATTTTGAATGTATATGTCTTTTCGCAATATTTAGCCTGATTCAGGTAATAAAGGATATGGTTACCGCTGATACCCGCTATCAGTTCGTGAGCCACTTTATAAGTTCCCGTCGTTCCTTCCTGCGCTTCAATGGCACTGTTGATCGTCGTGGCCATGCCTTGGGCATCCGCAGCGTCTACGCCTGCATTCATCAGCGCCTTTTCCGGACTGACAGTATATTCCCATCCGGCCGTAGCCTCAAAGTTGATTTTGTATTCCGGAATGGCAGTCATATTGCCTTCATTGCTTTTTTTCTCTTCCTTGTTTGTCTCGCCTACCAGTTCTTTTCCTGTGGTCTTGCTACTCTTGACACGCATCGAATATTTTCCGGACAGTGATGCACCTGCGGGCAATGTGAACTTATAGCTGTTCGTTTCCGAGTCATAAATGGCATCTGCCACTTTGTTCCAGTTTTCTCCGGCCCTTGTGGTTGTTTTCTGATTGTACACTTCCACATTTTCGAACGTTGTATGTTCCGAAGCTTTGTTTATGATTGCCAGTGTTACCGGTTTGGCCAGAGTGACCTCTTTGGCTGTTTCCACTTCGATGTTTGCGATCGCTACCGGAGTCTCCACATTATTTCCCGGTGTCACGGTTGTTGTCACGGCAGCCGGTTCTTCATACGGAGTCACGCTTACGGTTGTAGTTGTTTCTATGGCTTTGGGAGGAATAATTACAGCTGCTTCTGCCTGAGAGATATTGCTGTCTCCTTTATCGGTTACCACCACTTCTTCTTCCGCATCGGCCTTCACTTCTTTTTCCGGAGCTTTCTTGCTTAATTTCACACTCAGACTCACCATACTGCGGTTTGCCGCATTGTCTGCGATGGTTGCCGTTGCATTGTCTATGCTCATATACCCTTCTTTGCTGAATGTCACGGTGTACACCTTCTTGCTGTCCACTGTCAGTTTATAAGCCCCTTCCGCATCCGTCGTAGCCGTTACTTCACCGGCTTTCACTTCTACACCGGACAGCGCGGTCGTTCCTTCCGTTACTTTACCTGCAATGTAGTATTCTATTGTTTTTTCGGCAGGATCCACTACAATTTCCGGTTTCTTCTCGTCTTCTCCGAAAGAGCATCCGGTTGTTCCCAAGGTCGTTGCCATCAGCAACACACCTATCTTAAATAAGTCACTCTTTTTCATAATCATTTTTGTCATTAAGAAAATATTAAAACTGTTTTTTGTTTCTCTCTTTTTCGATACTTTTTATCAGGAAATGCCGTATATATTCCGGCTGAAAGAATCCGCTGCTCTGGTTTTCTGCCGGTCGTGTCTGATAGGTATATCCCATTTTCCTATCGGCATACTCGCCCCACGACACCATGCTATATTCGGCGGCAAAAAACTCAGCCGGCTTCATCCTGACAGCATGATTCCGGTTCCATTTCTTTCCGGGCAGGGGGATGGCAAAATGAAATCCTCCGTTAACTTCTCCTTCCACATACATGGCATACACTCCTACGGCATACTCTCCGAAGTGGCGTGTGCAGTCTCCTCTCAGCCCATAGTCTCCATACAAATATCTTCCGGCCTGTAGGTCGAGTTGAGTATTGAATTGCGGTACATAGAGCGAACCTTTCACGGCTGCATTGATTCGTTGACGGGTACCGATATACCATCCATCGTCCGTGATGGCCGAGTATCCGGTTGTGCCTATCTGCGCTCCCAGCTCCACCCGTCCGTTGCCGGTACGATATTTCACTTCAGCCTGTGCTCCGATCCGATGATCGGTGAAGTTGCCTGCCACGATGCGGGCCAGAAAATTATTCCGGAACCTTATTTCCTGTGAAATCGTCATTACCCCCGGACGTATCTTTTTGTATTCACCCTTCATATTGGTTGCGATGGGGAAGACCACCTGTGCCGTTGCTTTCGCTCCTTTCCACAAGTCCATTTCTACAGCCGGCGACAGATTGACTCTGTATGAATACAGTTTATCGAAAGTGGAGTTTTCCAGTGACACTTCCGGATACAGGACGATGTCCGCTTTCCATGCCGAGCGGTTGATCACCCCTGCGCTTCCTTTCAATAGTCCCATAGGGCGGTCGGTATCATAACTCATCTCCATCCGTTCGTACACCTCTTTCAATGAAATCCCACCGGATTTATAGCCCGCTATCAACGTATCCGGCAGGCTGATGCTGAGTTGCGGAATACCGTTTCCGTCCAGTGCCACCAGTTCCAGGTTGCCGTTGCCCATCCCTTCCATTCCTGCGATGATTGCTTTTCCCACTCCGCGGTAGGTTCCTCTGTATACATTGTCCTCAAAGGCGGCAACAGTCGTTCCTCCCGTTTCAATGGTCCGGATATTTTCCATACCCAGCTCCCTGAGCTTTTGGGCGACCTGTGCATGGACAGTGATAGAGGAGGAGAGGAGCAGGCCGATTATTATTGTCAATTGTTTCTTCATACAGCTTAATGGATTAAGACACATTCATATCGTATCCCTCCGGAAATACATTTAAACTCCCGGGTAAATACATTCAGTGAGAGATGTTTCCACAATTTGGCTGCTGCTCCTACGTTGAATCCGTCGGAGTCATATTCGGCCATGATGGACAGTGGCTTGCAAAAAGAGGGAGTATAGCTGAGGCCGCCGAATATGCCGTCCTGCAAGGTATACTTGTCTTTACTTAATGGATAGTAATATCCTGCGGTTGCTGCCAGCCGGTGTTCGCCTATCATGAAACTTTTTGTGGCCACTCCATATACGGATGCGAAATAATTGTATCCTTTATCTTTGAACGGATCGTTACTGCCAATGACAATTGCCGGCCAGTATTTACCCTCCTTCAGCGGGCGGAGCCTTACAGATAACGATCTGTCTTGCTGATTGAATTTAGGCTTTTTAGCCATGTAGTCACTTTTCAGCAAGATGCAACGGTAATTCAATTCCAGGAATGAAAAGAAGGTGATGTTCACGAAATAGTTTCCGGAGTTGTATTTAAAAGGATTCAGTTCTTCAGGCAAATAGTTACCGCCGATCATGAAGGTACCTGTCTGTTGCATCTCGGCGGTCGGAATGTTCATCATTCCTGTTGTCCCCATGGTATACTGTGCCTTGATTCCTGATGTTATCATCATTACACAGACCGTTAATACTGCTTTTTTTAGCCTCATTGATTGATGTTATATAGAGAATTTTTCTTTGGTGATGTTCCACAGGAACAAGGCATTCCCGATGATATACCGGCGCCACATGCGCCTAGGCTCTTTGATCAAGCGATACAGCCATTCCAGTCCATGCTCTTGCCACCGGACCGGAGCACGTTCCACCGTACCCGCAAAGAAGTCGAATACCGCTCCGATAGTTCCTATATGTCCGTTCACCTCCAGTGCATCCAGATGCGTATACGCCCATTTCTCTTGTTTGGGAGCCGTCATGCCTATCCACAATAAGTCCGGCTTTACCGCATTTATGGCATCTATCATCATTTGATTTTCTTCTTCTGTAAATTCCGGTTTGTAGGGTGGGGAGTAAGTCTCTATTCGAATATTCGGATATACGGTTTTAGCTTTTTCTTTGATCAATTTAAGTGTATTTTTGCTGCTTCCCAGAAAGTAGCAAATACCTCCTTTCCGGTTCAGCCGTTCCATTTCATATTCAAAGAGATCCCATCCGGCAGTACGTTCTATGCTCTCTTTTCGGAGCCATCTAAACGCCAATACCATGCTTGCTCCGTCAGGAATCAGTGCTCCGCCTTTGAGTAAGGCTTCTGCAAATTCAGCATCTTTCAGCGCTGTATTATATGAATGGGCGTTAATCGTGTTTATCAATAATTTACCTTCGGGCAATATAGATAAGTCGCTCCTGTGCTTCAGGAGTGAAACTGTTTTGAGCTTCAACATGTTTCTGAGATGGAATGGGTAGTTATAAGTACGCTACGCTGTTACCTGTCACGAAGAGCAGGCTTTGGAATTATGGGGTAAGAATTTCTTTGCAAAGGTATGCTTTTTCTTGTAAAGAGAAAACTATTCGATGTAAAAAAGATGTTTTTGAGCATCCCATTTATTAAAATGTGCTTACTGTGTGACTTTTATCTATACGTTGATTTTTCTCAAGGTATTCAATTCTTATCCTGTTTTTAAATTCTTGTATATGGCAATGGTAATTCGCTTTAAAGTATGGTTGTTGACTGTTGCATATATAAGCTTTTACAGAACTAAATTTCTTAAACGATGAAGTTTTACCTATGTATTCTATGGTGGCTGTCAGTTGGTTGCAACCGGTTTTTACCCAGCCACTGTATTGCCTGTTTTTCAACTCTACAAAAATAAGTTCATTGTCGTAATGGAGTGATCCATAACATTCCTGCCGGGTTTCTTCTTCTTTTCCGGTTTTCAAGACAATGATCTATGCCGTAAAAAGCTACTGATTTCTTTGGTTTTAGAATTCTATGGCTAATACTTCTTCTATTATTTTGTGCATATCGTAATACTTATATTCTGCTAAACGTCCGCCAAAAATGATATTCTTCTCTTGTTCAGCTAATGTTTTATATTGTAAATATAGCATATTGTTTTTTTCATCATTTACAGGATAATAGGGCTCCATGCCATCTTTCCATTCAGTTGAAAATTCTTTGGAAATTACAGTTTTGGCACATTTTTCGACTTCTGAATCAAACATTTCAAAATGCTTGTGTTCAATAATTCTGGTGTAAGGAACTTCTCGCTCTGTGTAGTTGATCACAGCATTTCCTTGATAGTTGCAACAATTATGAATTTCTTCCTCAAATTTTACAGTACGATATTCCAATTTTCCAAATTGATAATTGTAAAATTCATCGATTTTTCCTGTGAAAACAATTTTTTCAGCAATGTTTTCCCAATAATCTCTGTTGACGAAAAAGTCAGTGTTCACACGGGTCTCTATTCCGGAAAGGAGTCCTTCTATCAATTTATTATACCCTCCGATAGGAATACCCTGATATTTGTCATTGAAATAATTATTATCAAAAACTAACCTGACAGGTAATCGTTTAATGATAAATGCCGGCAGTTCACAGCACTTGCGCCCCCATTGTTTTTCAGTATAACCTTTAATGAGTTTTTCATATATATCTTTTCCAATCAGGCAGATGGCTTGTTCTTCCAAGTTACGAGGTTCTGTGACTCCTGTCTCATTCATTTTTGCTATGGCCTCTTTCCTTTGTTCTTCTATCTTAGCAAGTGCTTCTGTAGGTGATATCGTCCCCCACATCTGATAAAAAGTGTTCATATTAAAAGGTAAGTTATAAAGTTTGCCTTTATAACAAGCCACAGGACAATTAGTGTATCTGTTAAATTTTACAATTGAGTTAACAAAATCCCAAACTTCTTCATTCGATGTATGAAAAATATGTGCACCATATTTGTGTACATTGATTCCTTCTGTTTTTTCACAGTAAATATTACCTCCGAGGTGAGACCGCTTATCTATAACAAGACATTTTTTGTTTGCTTGCTTTGCTTTGTAGGCAAAAGTAGCACCATAAAGTCCAGCGCCTACTATGATGTAATCGTATGTTTTCATTTGGATGTATTATTTAGAATTTCTTGGTAAATAGTATTGAATTCTTCTACTTTATTTTCCCACGTTAAATGTTTGTAAACATATTCTTTGGCTTTATTACCTATCTTTTTTGCTTCTTCTCTATTTTCAAAAGCCCAAAGTAATTTGTTTGCAAAAGCTTCTAAATTACTACTGTATGAGCTTGTTACCGGAACTTTTAAAAGAACATCATCGGGAAAAGCATCTTGCCCGCCTGCGTTGAAACAAATGGTAGGACATCCTAATACAGATGCTTCTAATACAGACATTGAGCCTGAATCTCTAAATGCAGGGTAAACCGAGAGATTGCAGTTGATTAACATTTTTAGTAAATCAGGGCGTTGGATAAATGGAATTAGCTCTACATTTTTATCTAACTGTTGTTCTTTGACCCATTTCATAACAAGTTTTTGCTCATCTTCGAAGCGTATGCCTACTAATTTTATATTAAAATTTTGAATGCCTCTATCTATAAACGCTTTTTTAGTTGCTTTCAGAAAAATGTGTATCCCTTTCCAGTCTAAAGCTTTTCCTGCATATACAATTTCAAAAAATGCACTTTCATTTTCTTTGTAAACTTCATTGTTCTCAAAATCTTTGGGTTCAAATGCTATGGCCGGCATCAGTTGTACTTTATTTCCATTACAGTATGGAGTTAGTCTTTCTATGTTTTCTTGGGTAGAGAAAAGAAAAATCTTTTTATTTTTTTTCCTTTTACACCACCAACCAAATATTTTTAAGTCTTTACCTTTTTTTCTAATCTGTTCTTTTTTAGCAGTATGCTCCAATAAGTCTTGGTAGAAGCATGGGTTAATAGTCTCAGCTCCTCCAATGGGACCCATTACAAAAGGGAAATTCAAGAAAAAGCCGGGTGAGGGAGTTCTATATTGGTTGAAAGTTAAGTGATGAATTAAATCGAAATGGAGTCTTTTATGTTTTTTCTTAATGAATCCTTTTACTAACAATTGCCATAGAATATAATTAATCTGTTCTCCCCAATTACTTTTCATTTCGTTTTTGTAAAACAGCCAATGAGGAATATCATAAAAAAGGAAATGTAAATTTTTTATAGTGTGTTCTTCTAATTCATTTAGAATCTTCTCTTTACATCTACTTCTTGTAATCACATAAATTTCATATTGAGGATATTTTAAGGCTAATAGGGTAGGTACATTCCAACCCACTCCATATTCAGAACCTGCTTTAGGTTCACAAGCATAAGCAGATATTAAGATAGTTGTTTTATGATTGAGATAATTCTTCATAGATGTTTTCTAACTGTTTGTTTATTATTTGAATATTGAAAACCTGTCTGGCAAGTTGTATTCCTTCTTGTGATAATTTGTTTCTTAAATCAGTATTTTGAATCAGCATTGATAATTGATTGCTTAATTGTGAATTGTTATCAAAATCAAAGGTTAGGGCGTTTTTTCTTTCTATCACAATGTCTGGTAATCCTCCCACAAGGGTGGTTATTACTGGTATGCCATATGCCCAAGCTTCTAATACTGCCATCGGAAATCCTTCCCCGGAACTGGCTAAGCAAAAAATGGAAGCATTTTTATAAAGTTCCTTTATTTGTTCTTTTTCCATCCATCCTGTTAATTTTACTTGTTTTTCTATATGGTATTGCTTTATAAGGGTTCGTGCGGAATCTAATTCTCCATTTCCTGCTAATATAAGTTTCCAGTCCGGATAAGATGGTGCAATTTGTGCAAAAGCTTTGATAAGGCACTGATATCCTTTTCTTTTTATTAATGTTCCGGCAAATAAAATATATCTGTTGTCTTTTTTTTCATTGTCAACATGAACTTGGTTAATTTGTGGGCAAGGATTATACAATACATCTACATTTCCTTTTATACCCAATTGATTATAAAGTAATTTTTTCCATTCTTCAGATAGAACGAGTACTTTATCCGCTGTACTAAATAATTCTTTATATTTATGAGTATTTTGGGGATTAAAAAGCACATCTGGGGTGGGGGGATGAAAGTGTACTATAATTTTCTTGTGTGTGGCACGTGCTATTTTGCTGAAATAATATTTTCGGGTTAAAGAGCCTTGAAATGATACATGAAAATGTATAATACTATAGAACGGCAGATAAAGCATGAAGAGCATTGTACCCTTTATCGCGTAAATGATCTTTGTTATTTTATTGCTGTCTCGATGTGTTTCAATCCATTTGCAATGATACTTTTTCCATTGTTCGCCGGTTTCGTGAGCTTTTATAACAGATGTTATGCCACCACGAGTTTTCCGGGAAGTGGCAACAACCAAGACTTTTCTATTTTCCATTAGATGATTGATTATGATTGTGAATCTGATGTTAGAATTCTTTTCTATTATAGGACTTTTACTGAATACAACTTGATTAAGTGCTGCTATTTCAGACTTTTATATCATCAAATGGAATGTCTCCGACGGTAGCGGCAAGCAGGGCGTAATGAGAAATGGAATAAAGTTCAGGAGCGCAGAAGCGATAGACAGCGATTCCCCTTGCCATTACATACAGGTCAAGGAAAGATTTGAAAGTGGCATCCTCTTTAGTTCCTTCACTTACATGACCGATATTATCATGCGGCAATACCTTGACAGGCATATCTGACAAAGAATCAAGAAATATCTTGCTATCGGAGAAAACATAGACATCCTTCCCCTGATTCTTCTTCATCACTCGTCTGATACCCTCCTTACATCTTTCAATCAAGGCGTTTCGTTCTTCCTGTGTTTCCAAATAATTCTCAAAAAAAGTATTCTCAAACTTTTCCAAAGCATTCACAAAGCGAAGGTGGCATGACACATATCCTTTTTCCTTGATACCAAAATCAGAATACGCCTGTTTCAAATCTTCACATGGTTCAAACAACTCATGGAAAAGCTCTGCGAACTTATATCCTGTATCAGGAAATATTCTTGGCATGTGATGACCGTCGTAGTTATAACAATGATATTGTTTGTCTGGCATAAGTCTCAACAGCTCTTCCCGATAATGCTCATCAACAATCCTTGTATCCCGTAAGGAATATTCCAAATCCTCTAATGTAGCCTCCCAATCATATTTGGATTTCAGATATTTACTCAAATGAAATGGAGTCTCAAAGAAGAGTTTGAATTGATAACCATTCGATTTCGCCAAGTCATAACAAGATATAATCGCCTTGATTCTATCTGCCAAGCCCGGATGTTTTTTATTGGGTACAAAGACTAAATAGAATACATTCCTATACTTTGCCCTCCCCAATCTGCATTTTGCATAATATCTAAGGTTTCTAACCTTAGGACGGATAAAATGCAAAAGAGTTCTAACTACTGTCATGAATTTCGGCATATTCAGCCCATCTGTATCTTTTTGCATACTTGTTTTTGATAGATTGTTATTTTCCGGTTTTTATTAGCCTCCATATTCGTTTCACTAAGTATTTTCTTCTGTCTTTCTTGGCTTTTTTCTTTTGTTCCGCTTCCATTTTGTTCAATATTTTTTTTGTTTTTTCATTTCCACGGAATATCCCTTTATTTTATCATGCGCATTAATGTTATCAACTGTTCCTGTCCAAAAAGTGTCATCCAGGTCCCATATCACCAGCTTCAGTTTATTTATGTCTATCATTTCTGTATGTATTATTATTTACGATTTAATATACTCCTAATATCCATTTAGCAACCTGACCGGATCGTCTTACAATCTCTCCTAATAGGATGGAACAAAAAACAATAGTGATCATCAAAAACATGCTGACCATTAATTGGAACAACAGCATGTCACTTTCTCCAATATACCTCCAAATCCCAGATAAATCAGGAATGAAGAAATAATGAATCAAGTAAATATCAAATGTCCGTTTTCCTATAAATTTCAGACTATTGGATATAAAGTTTTTCTGTTCTAAATATTTTTGCGAATGATAAAAAGGCAATAAATAAGCAATACCCCGGAAATTCTCAGAAATAACTGATTGGATAATTTTATGGTAAAACTTGGCATCCATTCTTGATAAACAAGTACCAAGAATCCCATAAATATGACTAATGCCCATCCTCTTATATTGGAACTTTCTATCATTTTAGTAAAAGTTCCATGATATTTTTTTGCCATCAATCCGAAAACAAAAAAATAAAAGTTCATGAAGAACTCTCTTGAAACAAATACCCGGTACAGTAAAGGTTACTCATCCACAAAGAGACATATAGCCCTTGACAAACAGCAGATTATCAATAATGGTATCAAAAAGTGCGTTGAGATGCGGTTACTCATCCATGAAATCAGACCATAGACAAGTAACATTTGAAACAAAGCTTGTCCGAACCAATAACGGCTGACTCCTCCTTCTATAAAAGCTTCACTTATGTTTTTATGCTCAATAGCCATGGCAAGAACAAAGAATACAAATGTAGGTACTATCAAAACCAGAGATTTGCGTTTGACAAACTTCATGAAATACATACCGGTCCATACTTCGGTCTTCTTATAACTCACCATTCCGCTGATAAAAAAGAACAGCGGCATGTGGAAAGTATAAATGATACGATGTAGCAGTTCATTCTCATCATAGTTTCCGTCCAATATTCAAGATATGCCCCAAAACCACAAGCAATATGGCAAAGCCGCGGATGGCATCAATATATCCTACTCTTTCCCCTCTATGGGCGATTTTAACCATTTCCGTAACTTATCAGAACCAGAAATCAGGGAACAAAACTCTCATCAAATGGCGAACTTGACATTTGACTCTGATACTCAAAGAGTCCTGGCGGAATTTACCTGTCGCTAAATCCTTCGAAGTACGCATGCCTGTTATACCATTGAACAATACCTGATTGCGGAAACGGAAGATGAAACGTTTGTCTTGCCTATATTTCCTCGCCATATTCAGCAGGTAATGTTCTGCCCATTTACCCTCAGCGCAATCATTCATCTCCAAGTAGCAGTCGAGCATTGCTCTTTTGTAATATTCCACTTGACATACCCAGAAGCGGCTATCACCCCAATGTCCATAATTTTTAGAACCAATCATTTCATACAATCCCGTGTCCTTGATGTCACCCATGAAGACTTTATCATCAGCTCGCTTTTCTATCTCTTGCGTCATAGTCAGGATATTCACCATGGCATATCTACCCGTAATTTTTAGAAAATGCGTACACTCTTTCAGCTTTTCCGAACGCAGCACTCCTTCTTTAATCATCAGATATTCGTTGAAGCTCTTACCTTTGTGTGCATTAAAAGGCAATTCCTCTTCAGGTCGTAACTGAATCCATTCAATATCCAGTTTGTCATCAAATTCTTTCTTGAACCCGGACAAGTCATAGTCCGAATTCTCCAAAAACACAATTGGATATTTCTTGCCTACCCTATCGGCATAATATCTCAAAGTAGAGGCATACATTGCTGCCCTTTCCTCCATGTTGAAGTTTCCTCCAACAACCTGCACTTTGACGGTTGCTGTCAGTAATATTGCTAATTTCATAACTTTACTTTTTATATATACCTTTTATTTCATGTGCCAACCTTTTCGAATAAACCTCTGCACCTACCTGGTTCATGTGGTATGAATCTGAAAATAAATCTTTACGATAGATTATATCTTCATCATTGCAATGTGAGATGATTGGAACGTTGTGTTTTTCCGCTAATTCATAGATGACCGCATAAGTTTGGTGGAGATGCGTATTGCCGCCATAGAATGGAGAGAGGGTAAATACAAGCCGGGTTCCGTTATCTTTGCAATTTTGGATAAACTTCTCCATGAAATACATTTTTGTACTATCTATTTTTACATTCGAAGGTTCTTTTTCTTCCCTTACCTCATAATTCATGATACCTTCACCGGGGCGATAACCATTGTAATCTATTCTGATGTTTTTCACATTGTCAGTAAGCATTTGTAATATCTTGCCGTTATAACGGTACATCATCGAAACCATTTTATAACGTTCTTTCGGTTCAATTTTCCAAAAAATACTATCAATTCCGGCATTCTGATAATAAGGCTTCAACCATGTCAGATAACCATAGTTGTCATTCTCTGCTATATCAAATCCTGCAAGTGCATCATAGATGATTAACTTTGGGATATATCTTTGTGTTATCATCTTGTATCTGCCATAAAAGAGGACAATGCCCATGCCGTCTTGCCCACAATTGTAACAATCCACTTCAAGGCTGTCTTTGAATATTCTTGGGTCATAATGGTGAATGGCACGGCTGGAACCAAAAATCAATACCGGAGCCGTCACTTTGTTGGCAATATATTCATTGCGTGCAGTATCACCCCCTATCGCTGATTTTGTTAATCCTTGAAAAAAGAAACCGCATAAGGCATCGAGACCGGCAACCAAGGCAAGTAGCAAAACGAATCTTAGCAAAAATCTTTTCATTTTTTATGCGATCAAAATTTTACGTAAATAAACTGGGAGGAATCAAACACACCGCAAAGCATTATGAGGGCAATAACCATTAAATAGGAAAACCATCTCACAGTCGCACTCCGATTACAGAATAACCGGATTCCTGGGAAATATTCTTCACAGATTTCTTTGCTTATCACAATAGTGAGGGAAATCAGCATAAAGCCCAATGTGGAGTTGGAGGGTAAAAATAATCCGGAACCTTCCCATGTAAGGATTTTGCCAAACACAATCTTCGTAACGTCTAATGAAGGTAAGCGAAACAGAATCCATGCGATATTTACCAAGAGGAATGTAATCAATATTCGAACAGGCTTCAATTTTCGGTACAAAGGAAGATTGGCATATTTCCCCTTTGGGTCAATACCCAATATCTTTTCCGCGCATTGCAATAAGCCGTGCATCAGCCCCCAAAGAATAAAGGTCCAATTTGCTCCATGCCATACTCCACTGACCAAGAATGTTACCATAATATTCCAATACTGGCGAAGTTTGGAACAACGATTTCCACCCAACTCTATATAAATATAGGTAGTGAGCCAACGAGTCAAGGATATATGCCATCGTTTCCAGAATTCCGTAATACTTGCAGCAAAATAAGGACGATTAAAGTTGTTCACCAAGTCAAAGCCCATCAGTTTGCCTACACCTATAGCCATTAGTGAATAACCTGCAAAGTCACCATAAATCTGCATTGTGTACATAAACGAGGCAACCAAACAAGAAACCCCGGACTGATATTGAAAGTTGTCATATACGCTGTCAACATACAGTCCCAACCTATCTGCCATTACTGTCTTTAGAAACATACCCCACAGCAGCCACTTCAATCCTTGCACTGCCTGGGTTTCATCAAATGTACGCTTTCCCTTTATCTGAGGTAGTAAGTCAGAAGCCCGACTGATAGGACCGGACATAATCTGGGGGAAGAAACTTATGAACAGAGCATAATACAAGAAATTCCGCTCTGCAGGTATCCGCTGCCTATATACGTCCACCAAATAGCCTATAGCCTGAAAGCTAAAGAAAGAGATGCCGATAGGAATGGCCCAGTTTAATCCCGGTAGGTTTCCATGTCCTAACATTCCGTTTGCGTTATCAATAACAAAGTTATAGTACTTGAAGATTATCAATGGGGCAATGCCTGATATCGTTCCCAGCCAGCAAATTAATTTTTTACTTTTGTTTGAAACTGTGATGCATAGTGCCATGAAATAGGTTACCAAAGTTACCCATAACAATACGAATGCACACCAAGGCACATATTGCATGAAAAACAATCATTTAAAAATAATGAGAGAGTTATGAATATTGAGACTGGAAA
>OGXE01000868.1_pt1 | contig 27763 bp, 28 predicted proteins | sample 1576181 | NCBI WGS metagenome assembly OGXE01 (sample SAMEA3541478, study PRJEB24748) | human gut metagenome | biome: human gut; feature: human-associated habitat; material: faeces | place: China | collected 2012 | reverse complement strand
CATCATGATGTTGTCACTGGTTCAAATCCAGTATGACGCACCAATAAAGAATGCGAGGATGGCGGAATTGGCAGACGCGCTAGACTTAGGATCTAGTGTCTCCGACGTGAGGGTTCAAGTCCCTCTCTTCGCACCATTTAAAAATTAAGCTGTTGAGAAATCAACAGTTTTTTTATTTTTTGTTTTCCTACATATATATTAATAAAAAAGTACGGAGTTTTCCGTACTTATTTTTTAGGGATAGATATAATTTTGTTTGAAATGCTTTTCTCAAGTTTTAAAATATCAGATTTATATTCTTCATGAGTTTCTGTTTCTGGAATATAGATGTATATATTATCTCTTGAAATATTTAAAAACTTAAAATTTCCATTTTCATTTGTAACAGCTTTATCTAATAATGCTCCATTTTGTGAAAAAAGATAAACTTCTTGATCTCTTAATGGAAGAATTTCATCAGCTGCAGTTCCTGAGATAAAATAAGTTTTCTTATCTAAAGTGAATACATGAAGACTTATTGTGTCGTTTCTTGAAAATCTGCTTATAAATCCTTTTGAATTATACCCCTCTTTTGAAATTTTCATAGAAGTTATCCCTTCAGTAAGAAAAATTGTAAAGTTTCCATTTTTATCAGATTGGAATATTTGATCCTCTTTGTTATTTGAAACAAGTATTTTTGCATCTGGGATAGGCAGACCATTGTCACCTAAAACTTTTCCTTTTATTTTTCCCGGAGATTTCTCCATAGAAACAGGAATAGTATAGGATTTATCTGGTTCTGAAAAGTCAAAGCTCTCATTTTTTACAGTTTCATAACCAAATTGAGAACTCATAAGAGTATATTTTTCTGGCGGAAGACTGATTGAATATCTTCCATCAGCAGAGCTTACTGCTGAATATTCTCTTCCCATAGAATCTGCAAAAGTTATTTTTACATTTTTAAGAGGAGATTTCTTTTCTGATATTATTCCTTCAACAAAAATAGATTTTTTAGGAATAAATGAGATTTTAAAATCTCTGTTGTCAGTGATATAAAACTTTTTAAAAAGATATTTGTCTTTTCCGTCGAAAAATCCAAAAAGGTAAATCCCATTTTTTAAATTTATTTTTACATCTTTTTTGTTAAAATTCACTGTTGTAAGATTTCCGATGGAGTCAATATCTGCATTGCTGTAATATATAAGCCCTGAATCAACATCAAAATGAAATTCAATCTCTACCTGTTTTCCAAAAGTCAGGGCAGAAAAAATCATATATGCTAAAAAAATAAATTTTTTCATAAAATTTCTCCGATAACTGTTTTTTGTATAATAAAATTATATCATTTTTCCATCTTGCAACCAATTTTATTTTAAAGTTTATTGTTTTGTGTTATAATTGTTATAAAACATTAATGCTTACATGAAAGGATATAGTAAAATGGAATTGTTTGACGAAAAAGAGAAAGCAAGAATAAAATTCCAGCAAGTTCAAGTAGAAAAAAACTATTTCCTTGGAGAATTTAAAGAAAATATCATTCTTGCAGTAAGAAAACAGGAATTGGATGGAAAAATTTTAAGAGAGGTTGCTGAAGCTATGAAGAGGGAAGATGCTGTTCTTTTAAAAATCAGCAGAAATATTCCTCTTAAAAAAGTTAAGGTATATATAGATGAAGCAGAGAAAATAGGTATAAAGTACAGACTTGTTGACGGACTTTCTTTTGTGGGAGATGTAGGGCTTGTAGTTGTTTCTAAACTTTCTTTTGATAATGCTAAAAAAGATGTAATTCTTGAAAAAAGAAGCCAGCCTTATGAAGACCTAGGGCTTCCTGCCTGCTTTTCTGAGTATGAGGGTCAGAGAATATGTACAAGGCATTTCACTATGCTTATGGATAAGATACCTCTTTATGCAGAACGTTTTGATAAATTAGATATATTGGATAAATTGATGGGTAAAAAATGCCCTATATGCGAAGAGGAAAGGAAAGGTAAAAAGAAATAATGGCAGTAGAAGCTTTTAAAGTTAGAGGTGGAAAAAAACTAAAAGGAGTTTTAGAGGTAGAGGGAGCTAAAAATGCAGCTCTGCCTATTTTTATTGCAACACTTATTGAAAGAGGAACATATATTTTAAATAATGTTCCAGATCTTATGGATATAAGAACTCTTACAAAACTTTTAGAAAGTCTAGGACTTTCAATAGAAAAATTAGATAAAAACAGCTATAAAGTAGTAAACAGCGGATTGAAAAGTTTAGAGGCCTCTTATGATCTTGTAAAAAAAATGAGGGCTTCTTTTCTTGTGATGGGGCCTATGCTTGCCCACTGCGGAAGAGCAAGAGTATCGCTTCCTGGAGGGTGTGCAATAGGAGCAAGACCTGTTGATCTGCATTTAAAAGGTTTTGAAGCACTTGGTGTTGAAATAGAAATAGATCATGGATATGTTGAAGGAAAAGTTTCTTCTGGTGTAAAACTTAAAGGAAATAAAATTGTTTTAGATTTTCCAAGTGTGGGAGCAACAGAAAATATAATAATGGCAGCAGTGAGAGCAGAGGGAGTTACAATAATTGAAAATGCAGCCAGAGAACCAGAAATAGATGACCTTTGTCATTTCTTAAATAAAATGGGAGCAAAGATAGAGGGAATAGGAGGAGGAAGACTTGAGATAACAGGTGTTGAAAAACTTACTCCTTGTGAATATACAGTGATGGCAGACAGAATTGTTGCAGGAACTTTTATAATAGCAGCAGTAATGTTTGACGGAGAAATTGAAGTTAAAGGTGTAAATCCAGAATGCCTTGAAAGTTTTCTTATGAAGCTTAGTGAAATGGGAGTGACTTATGAAATCAATGACGGTATATTTAAAGTTACTTCAAAATTAAAAGACCTTAAACCTGTAAAAGTTACAACAATGCCGTATCCGGGATTCCCTACAGATTTACAGTCTCCTATGATGACTCTTATGTGTCTTGTGAAAGGAAGCAGTGAAATCAAAGAAACAATATTTGAAAATAGATTTATGCACGTTCCTGAGCTTAACAGAATGGGCTGTGATATTTCTACAGAGGGAAATATGGCAGTGGTAAACGGAATAGAAAACTTTTCTTCAGCAAAGGTTATGGCAAGTGATTTAAGAGCAGGTGCTTCTCTTATATTAGCAGCTCTTAAGGCTGAGGGAGAAAGTGTTGTAAATAGAATATATCATGTGGACAGAGGATATGAAAAACTTGAATTGAGACTTAAATCTATCGGAGCAGATATAGAAAGAGTTAAAGAGGAAATATAATAAGGAGAGCTGATGGAAAAAATAATCGGAATTAATCCAGTGATGGAAATTTTGGATAAGAAAGATAAAAATATAGAGAAAATAGAAATCTTTCAAGGGTTGAGAGAAGATAAAATAAATATCATAAAAAGAAAAGCATCTGAAAGAAATATCAAAGTTCAGTTCATAAAGAAAAAAGTTGATAATTCTCAAGGCGTTGTAGCTTATGTAAGTTCTTACGATTATTATGTAGAAATAGGTGAGTTTCTTGAAAAAGCGGCTCTTAAAGATAAAGGAATAATCCTTGTTCTTGATGGAGTTCAGGATCCAAGAAACTTTGGAGCATTAATAAGAAGTGCGGAAATTTTTGGAGTGCTTGGAATAATAATTCCAGAAAGAAATTCTGTTCATATAAATGAGACTGTTGTAAAAACATCAACAGGAGCTATTGAATATGTTGATATAGTAAAAGTGACAAATATATCAGATGCTTTAAATAATTTGAAAAAATTAGGATATTGGATATATGGAGCTGAAGGGGACGGAGCAAAAGTATATTATGAAGAAAAATATCCGGATAAGGTTGTAATTGTTCTTGGAAGCGAAGGCTTTGGAATAAGAAAAAAAGTTAAAGACAACTGTGACATTTTAATAAAAATTCCAATGTATGGAAAAATAAATTCACTGAATGTTTCTGTGGCTGGAGGAATTTTACTTTCTGAGGCAGCAAAATCAATATACTAAGTATATAAGGAGGTTGTTCTTGTGGATGCTGCAGAGATTGAAGCACTAAAAAAAGCAAAAGCCGGAGACGACGAGAGTTTTGAAATGCTTCTTAAAAAATACGAAAAATATTTATATATAAATACAAAAAGCTATTATCTGGCAGACGGAGACAGAGATGATCTTATTCAGGAAGGAATGATAGGGCTTCTTAAAGGTATTAAAAGCTTCGATTTCAGTAAGGATACATCATTTAAAACTTTTGTCATTATGTGTATGAGAAGACAGATAATAACAGCTATAAAAAATTCTAATGCAAAGAAAAATCAAATGCTTAATACAACATATTTCTCAGATGAAGAAAGTTCAGATGATAAAATATATATAGAAACATCTTCAAATGCAGAGGAAGAATATTTATATAAAGAGCTTTTGGAAGAATTTAAAAAATATTCAAAAGAACATTTCAGCGAGCTTGAAAAAGAGGTGCTGGATTATCTTTTGAAAGGATATAACTATGGAGAGATCGCTGATAAAATAGGAAAATCCAATAAAGTTGTAGATAATACATATCAGAGAATAAAATCAAAAGTTAAAAATTGGCTGAAAGATTAAAAAAATAAAATTAATAATAAAAGCGAGAGAGGTGTAAAATGAGAGAGTATAACTTCAAAGAAGTTGAACAAAAATGGCAGGAAAAGTGGAACTCTAACACTCTCTTTAAAACTAATGATAAGGTAGAAGGAAAAGAAAATTATTATGTTTTAGAGATGTTGCCATATCCATCAGGAAATCTGCATGTAGGTCATGCAAGAAACTATACAATAGGTGACGTAATAGCCAGATATAAAAAAATGAAAGGGTACAATGTTCTTCACCCAATGGGTTGGGATTCATTCGGGCTTCCAGCGGAAAATGCTGCTATTCAGCACGGAGCACACCCTGCAACTTGGACAAAATCAAATATAGAAAACATGAGAAGACAGCTTAAACTTATGGGTCTTTCTTATGACTGGGACAGAGAAGTTGCAACATACACACCAGAATATTACAGATGGAACCAATGGATATTCAAAAGAATGTATGACAAAGGACTTGTTTATAAAAAGAAATCAACTGTAAACTGGTGTCCAGATTGTCAAACTGTTCTTGCAAACGAGCAGGTTGAAGATGGTTACTGCTGGAGACACTCAAAAACTAAAGTAATTCAAAAAGACTTGGAACAATGGTTCTTCAGAATTACAAATTATGCAGATGAACTTCTTACAGGACATGAAGAATTAAGAGAAGGGTGGCCAGAAAAAGTTCTTGCAATGCAGAAAAACTGGATAGGAAAATCTTTTGGTACTGAAATAGTATTTACAGTTGCTGAAACAGGGGAAAAACTTCCAATGTTTACAACAAGAATAGATACAATTTACGGAGTAACTTATTGTGTTGTTGCACCAGAACACCCTATCATTGAAGAAATAATTAAAGTAAATCCATCAATAAAAGAAGCAATCCATAATATGAGAAATATGGATATGATTGAAAGAACAGCAGAAGGAAAAGAAAAAAATGGAGTATTTACAGGATGGCATGTAATTAATCCTGTTACAGGAGATAAAGTTCAGCTTTGGGCAGCAGATTATGTTCTTATGAACTACGGAACAGGGGCTGTAATGGCTGTTCCTGCTCATGATGAAAGAGACTTTGCTTTTGCTAAAAAATATAATCTTCCAAGAAAAGTTGTAATCAACGGATACAATAAAGAAACTAAAGAAGAAATTATAATAAATGCTGATGAAATGACAGCAGCTATGATAGAAGAGGGAGTAATGACAAATTCTGGAGAATTTAACGGAATGAATTCAAAAGAAGCTCTTGAAAAAATAGCTGACTATGTAACAGCAAAAGGTGTTGGAGAAAAAACAGTTAAATACAGATTAAAAGACTGGGGAATTTCAAGACAAAGATATTGGGGAACTCCTATTCCGGCTTTATATTGTGAAAAATGCGGAATGGTTATGGAAAAAGATGAAAATCTTCCTGTAATGCTTCCAGAAGATGTAGAATTTACTGGAAATGGAAACCCTATTGAAACTTCTGAAAAATATAAACATGCAGTATGTCCAGTGTGCGGAGGACCAGCAAGAAGAGAAACAGACACAATGGATACATTTGTTGACTCATCTTGGTATTTCTTAAGATACTGTGATCCTAAAAATATAGAACTTCCATTTGGAAGCGAAGCTGTTAATGCTTGGACACCTGTTGACCAATATATAGGTGGAGTAGAACATGCTGTAATGCACCTTTTATATGCGAGATTTTTCACAAAAGTTTTAAGAGATTTAGGACTTTTAAAAGCAAACGAACCATTTAAAAGACTTCTTACTCAAGGAATGGTATTAGGGCCATCATATTATTCAGAAAAAGAAAACAGATTCTTATTTGCACATGAAGTAAGAACTGCCGGAGATAAAGCATATTCAATTGAAACAGGTGAAGAACTTGTAATCAAAGTTGAAAAAATGTCAAAATCTAAAAACAATGGTGTTGACCCAGAAGTTATGATTAAAAAATACGGAGCAGATACAACAAGATTATTTATCATGTTTACTGCACCTCCAGAAAAAGAACTTGAATGGAATGAAAACGGGCTTGCAGGAGCAGCAAGATTCTTAAACAGAGTATGGAGAGTTGTCCTTGAAAACGTTGAAATGATAAAAGATGAAAAGATAGATTACTCTAAACTTTCAAAAGAAGATAAAGCTCTTGTAAGAAAACTTCATCAAACTATAAAAAGAGTTACTGAAGCAATAGAAGACAACTATCACTTCAATACATCAATAGCAGGAAATATGGAGCTTATAAATGATGTATATGACTTCAGAAATAATGTTTTAGGAACAGAAAAAGAAAGTACAGAATCTCAAAAAGTATTCGGAGAAGTTTTAAGAAACATTGTAATAATGCTTTCTCCATTTGTACCTCATTTCTGTGATGAGCTTTGGGAAGCAATGGGAGAAGAAGGATTCCTATTCAATGCTTCATGGCCAGAATATGATGAAAAATTAACTGTTGCAGATGAAATTACAATGGCAATTCAAGTTAATGGAAAAGTAAGAGGTTCTATCTCTGTTGAGAGAACAGCTTCAAAAGAAGATATAGAAAAAATGGCTCTTGCTGTTGAAAATGTACAAAAACATACTGAAGGAAAAACTGTGGCAAAAGTTATAGTTGTTCCAGGAAAAATAGTTAATATAGTAGTAAAATAAAAAAATAAAATATAGATATTTAAGGAGATGAAATTTTATGAACATTATGTTATTTGGAGCACCAGGTGCTGGAAAAGGAACTCAAGCAAAATTTATAATTGACAGATATGGGATTCCTCAAATTTCAACAGGAGACATCTTAAGAGCTGCTGTTAAAGAAGGAACACCTATGGGGCTTGAAGCAAAACAATTTATGGAAGCTGGAAAATTAGTTCCAGATTCTACAATAATCGGAATAATAAAAGAAAGACTTTCAATGGACGACTGTAAAAAAGGATTTATCCTTGATGGATTCCCAAGAACTTTAGCTCAAGCAGAAGCTCTTGAAGTTTTAATGAAAGAAATGGGTATAAAGCTTGATAAAGTTATATCTTTAAATGTTCCAGATGAATTAATCGTTGGAAGAGTTACAGGAAGAAGAGTATGTAAAGACTGTGGAGCATCTTTCCACGTAGAATTTAATCCATCAAAAGTTGAAGGAGTATGTGACTTATGTGGTGGAGAACTTATCCAAAGAAAAGATGACACAGCTGAAACTGTAACAAAAAGACTTTCTGAATATCATGCACAAACAGCTCCTCTTTTTGATTTCTATATGGAAAGAGGAATCCTTGCTGATTTAGACGGAACTAAAGATATAGACGAAATTACAAAAGAAATATTTAATATTTTAGGATAGTTTCATTTTATTTGTTCAGGCTAAAAGTTAATGAACAAATTGAAAATTTTTAATTTATCGGCTTTGCTGGAAGAAAACTACCCTGCATATTTTATATGCAGGGTAAATTTAATAAATTTATCTTAAATAAAAAAGAGAAAGGATAAGAAGAATGTCAGTAGTAATAAAGACTATGGAAGATATAGAGGGAATAAAAAAGGCAAATCAGATAATAGCCAGATTATATGAAGATATTCTTCCTCCTCATATTAAGCCGGGAGTTTCAACTTACGAACTTAATAAAATAGTAGAAGATTATATCAGATCTCAGGGAGCAGTTCCTGGATGTATCGGTGTGCCTGGACCTTACGGAGCTTTTCCGGCAGGAACTTGTATTTCTGTAAATGAAGCAGTTGTTCACGGTGTGCCGAGCAAAGATGTAATTCTTAAAGAGGGAGATATAGTAAGTGTTGATACAGTTACTATTCTTGACGGTTATTATGGAGATGCAGCAATAACATATCCTGTTGGAGAAATTGACGAAGAAAGCAGAAGACTTCTTGAAGTAACAGAAAAAGCCAGAGATATTGGAATAGAAGCTGCAGTTGTAGGAAACAGGCTTGGAGATATTGGTCATGCAATTCAAAGCTACGTTGAAAAAAATGGATTTTCTGTTGTAAGAGATTATGCAGGACATGGAGTAGGACTTGATATGCATGAAGATCCAATAGTTGCAAACTATGGAAGAAGAGGAAGAGGACTTAAAATCGAAAACGGAATGGTTCTTGCTATTGAGCCTATGGTCAATGTTGGAACATACAAAATAAATATGCTTCCAGATGGGTGGACTGTAGTGACAAAAGACGGCAAGAAATCCGCACATTTTGAGCATTCCATTGCAATCATTGATGGAAAGCCTGTGATACTAAGCAAAAAAGATTAAAAAAATATTAAAATTTTTTCAAAAAAATGTAGACATTTTTTGCTAGATATGGTAATATGATATGAATTTCTGTTCGGTAGGAGGAGTTATGTCAAAAAAAGATGTTATCGAATTAGAAGGTACTATTCTAGAGGCCCTTCCAAATGCGATGTTTAAAGTAAGCTTAGAGAATGGGCATACTATTTTAGGTCATATTTCCGGAAAAATGAGAATGAATTACATTAAAATCCTTCCAGGAGATAAAGTAACTGTTCAAATTTCGCCGTATGACTTATCAAGAGGAAGAATAGTGTATAGAAAGAAATAGTTTTTATGTTACACATCACGAAAAAGGAGGTAGAGATGAAAGTAAGAACATCAATTAAACCTATTTGTGACAAATGTAAAGTAATCAGAAGACATGGGAAAATCAGAGTAATCTGTGAAAACCCTAAACACAAACAAGTACAAGGATAGTTTGGTTATTTTACTGGAACAAATTTTAGTACTGACATTGGAAGTACTGTAAAGACATGTAGAGCTGTAGAGCCTGTTCTTACAAAACGTAAGGCATGTCGAAGAAAGTGTTGGCTGACCACAGATGTCAGCGAATATATAAAAATTTTTGTGAAGAGGAGGAAACAATTTGGCTAGAATTGCTGGTGTAGATGTACCTAGAAATAAAAGGGTTGAAATCTCTTTAACTTACATCTACGGAATTGGAAAGAAAACTGCTCAAGACATTTTAACTCAAGCAGGAGTTAACTTTGATACTAGAGTAAAAGATTTAACAGAAGAAGAATTAAACAAAATCAGAGGAATCATCGACGGACTAAAAGTTGAAGGAGACTTAAGAAAAGAAGTTAGACTTGCAATAAAAAGACTTTTAGACATCAGATGCTACAGAGGGTTAAGACATAAAATGAACCTTCCTGTAAGAGGACAAAAATCTAAGACTAACGCTAGAACTAGAAAAGGTCCTAAAAAAATGGTTAAAAAATAATAATTAATTCTATTGTTGAGAAATTAATTATTAATGCTTATTGTAGAGTAATAGACAAAGAAGTGAGGAGGTAGCTAAGTTGGCTAAAAAGAAAGTAGCTAAAGTTAAAAAGAAATTAAAAAATATTCCTAGCGGAGTTGCTCATATACATTCAACATTCAATAACACTATTATCGCTATCACAGATACAGAAGGTAAAGTAGTTAGCTGGAGATCAGGAGGAACTTCTGGATTTAAAGGTACTAAAAAAGGAACTCCATTCGCAGCTCAAATCGCAGCTGAACAAGCAGCAAACATTGCAATGGAAAACGGAATGAAAAAAGTGGAAGTTAAAGTGAAAGGGCCTGGTTCAGGAAGAGAAGCTTGTGTAAGATCATTACAAGCAGCAGGTTTAGAAGTTACTAAAATAACAGATGTAACTCCAGTTCCACACAATGGTTGCAGACCACCAAAAAGAAGAAGAGTGTAGTTCAGCCCTTTTGGGAGTACAATTATCGCGAAAAAAAGTTTTAACAAGAAGGAGGAATATTTAAGAAATGGCAAGAAATAGACAGCCTATATTAAAAAAATGTAGAGCACTTGGAATTGAGCCTATGGTTTTAGGAGTAAATAAAACTTCAAAAAGAGGATTCAGACCAAACGCAAACAGAAAACCTACAGAATATGCAGTACAATTAAGAGAAAAACAAAAAGCAAGATTTATATATAACGTAATGGAAAAACAATTCAGAAAACTTTATGAGGAAGCTAACAGAAAAGACGGTGTAACTGGTCTTAACCTTGTTGAGTACTTAGAAAGAAGATTAGAAAACGTTGTTTACAGAATGGGATTTGCAAAAACTAGAAGACAAGCTAGACAAATCGTTTCTCACGGACACGTTTTAGTAAACGGAAGAAGAGTAAACATCGCTTCTTACAGAGTTAAAGTTGGAGATGTAATTTCTATATTAGAAAACTCTAAAAACTTAGACTTAATAAAAGAAGCTGTTGAAGCAGCAAACGTTCCTGCATGGATGGAACTTGACAAAGCTGCATTCTCTGGAAAAATTCTTCAAAACCCAACTAAAGATGACCTAGATTTCGATTTAGATGAATCATTAATCGTTGAGTTATATTCTAGATAATAATTTTAGCCTTTTAATAGGAGTTGATCAAATGTTAAAAATTGAAAAACATGCTAGAGGTATAAACATTACTGAAGTAAAAGAAAACGAATTTAAAGGGCAATATATTATTGAACCTTTATACAGAGGATATGGAAATACAATAGGTAATGCTCTAAGAAGAGTTCTTCTTTCATCTATACCCGGTGCAGCTATAAAAGGTGTAAGAATTGATGGAGTTTTAAGCGAATTTTCAGTTATGGAAGGAATTAAAGAGCCTGTTACAGACATAATTCTTAACATAAAAGAAATCGTTGTAAAAACTGAATCAACTGGAGAGAGAAAGATGACTCTTTCTGTCAAAGGACCTAAGATAGTAACAGCTGCTGATATAATACCTGATATTGGATTAGAAATAGTTAATCCAGACCAAGTAATCTGTACAATAACAACTGACAGAGAATTGGACATTGAATTTTTAGTAGATGTTGGAGAAGGATTTATTGTATCAGAAGAGATAGATAGAAAAGATTGGCCAGTGGATTATATAGCTGTTGATGCTATATACACTCCAATTAGAAAAGTTTCTTATTCTATTGAATCAACAATGGTTGGTAGAATGACAGACTTTGATAAACTTATTCTTGATGTAGAAACTGACGGAAGTGTTTCTATAAGAGATGCTATTTCTTACTCTGTTGAACTTCTAAAACTTTACTTAAATCCATTCCTAGATTTAGGAAACAGAATGGAACATTTAAGAGAAGAAATTGAAGAAGAAGAAGAGGAAGTAGAAAGCACAGCTAAAGATGACAATATGTTAGAGACTAAGATAGAAGAGCTAGATTTAACAGTTCGTTCATTCAACTGCTTAAAGAAAGCTGGAATCGAAGAAGTTGGACAACTTGCGAAACTTACTTTGAACGATCTTCTAAAGATAAAAAATCTTGGAAGAAAGTCTCTTGATGAAATCCTTGAAAAAATGAAAGAATTAGGATTTGACCTTAATCAGAATGAATTTTCTGAATAATATTGAACAAGGAGGAAAACTAACTAATGAATCACAATAAATCATATAGAAAGTTAGGAAGAAGAGCTGACCACAGAATGGCTATGCTTAAAAACCTAACAATCTCATTAGTAAGAGAAGAAAGAATAGAAACTACAGTTACTAGAGCTAAAGAACTTAGAAAATTTGCTGAAAGAATGATCACTTTAGGTAAAAACGGAACTTTAGCAGACAGAAGAAGAGCTTTTGCTTTCTTAAGAGATGAAGAAGCAGTAGCAAAAGTATTCGGTGACTTAGCAGCAAGATATGCTGAAAGAAACGGTGGATACACTAGAATAATCAAAACTTCTGTTAGAAAAGGTGACTCTGCTGAGTTAGCTATCATAGCTTTAGTTTAATTTTAAATTAAAAATTTGATTATTATATATAAAGAGACTGTTACAGTTTAGTGACAGTCTTTTTTATTTATGTTATAATTTTTCTGAGGTGATAATTTTTGAAAATAAATGTAAATAATATTATAGTTTCAATAGAAAAAAATCAAGACAGAGAAATAGAAAAAGAGATTATTAAAAGAGGAATAAAAAAAGAAAATATAGATAGAATAGTCTGGTCAAAAAGATCCATAGACAGCAGAAAAAAAAGCGATATTAAATTTGTGTATAATGTGGAAGTGACTCTTAAAAAAGAGATTGATTTATCAAAAACTAAAAATATTTCTCTTGTAAAAGAAACAGAAAAAATAAAAAGAAAAGCTCTTAATAAAGATGAAGAAGTTTTAGTTGTTGGAACAGGGCCGGCAGGACTTTTTGCAGCATTAAGACTTGCAGAATATGGGTACAAACCTATTGTAATTGACAGGGGAGAAGCTGTTGATGAAAGAGATAAAATTGTTGATAGATTTATAAAAACAGGAGAGCTTAATGAAAATTCAAATATTCAGTTTGGAGAAGGGGGAGCTGGAACATATTCTGACGGTAAATTAAATACAAGAATAAAGAGCGAATATATAGAAAAAGTTTTTATAGAATTTGTAGAATGCGGAGCTCAGAAAGAAATTATGTGGGATTATAAACCTCATATTGGGACAGATGTTCTTAAAGTTGTAGTAAAAAACTTAAGAGAAAAAATAATTTCTCTGGGAGGAAGATTTTACTTTAACAATCTTTTGACAGATGTAGTTATAGAAAATGGAGAAGTGCAGGGAGCTGTAATAAGAAATAATAAAAATGAGATGGAAAAACTTCCTGTGAAAAAAATAATTCTGGCAATAGGGCATTCCTCAAGAGATACTTACAGAATGCTTCATAAAAATGGAGTGTTTATGGAGAATAAACCTTTTGCAGTAGGAGCAAGAATAGAGCATCCAAGAGAAGATATTGACAGAATGCAGTATGGAAAATATGCCGGAAATAAAAATCTTGGGGCGGCTACTTATAGTCTTACGTACAATAATAAAGAGGAAGAAAGAGGAATATTTTCATTTTGTATGTGTCCTGGAGGAGTGATTGTAAATGCTGCTTCTGAAAAAGGAGGAACTCTTGTAAATGGAATGAGCTATTCTGATAGAAACGGCAGATTTTCAAATTCAGCTCTTGTTGTAGGTATAAAAGAAAATGAATTTGGAGATGAATTGTTTTCGGGAATGAAGTTTCAAGAAGAACTTGAAAGAAAAACTTTTGAGCTTGTGAAAAATTATGGGGCATTGTATCAGAGTGTGCCGGATTTTTTAGAGGGGAAACTAACTGAAAAAGAGATAGAAACAAGTTATGAAATGAAAAAAACTCCTTATGATTTAAATAAGTTATTCCCAGAAGTAATTACAAGAAATATGAAAATGGCTTTAAATTATTGGGGAAAAAGATATGAGGGGTTTGTATCAGAAAGGGCAAATTTAATTGCTCCAGAAACAAGAACTTCTGCACCTGTAAAAATAACTCGTAATGAAATAGGAGAATCTGTAAATATAAAAGGACTTTATCCTGTTGGTGAAGGAGCAGGTTATGCAGGTGGAATTGTAAGTGCTGCTGTTGACGGATTAAAAATTGTTGACTTGGCATTTAGTGAGATATAAAATTAAATTTTATAAAATTATTATATAAGGAGAAAAATGAAAATAGAAAATTTTATAGGTAAATTTATAAACGAAGACAATTATACTTTACTAAAAAAATTACCTAAAGAATCAATAGATTTAATAGTAACAAGTCCACCATATGATGATTTAAGAGATTATGAAAATGAAATTGAATGGGACTTTAATACTTTTAAAAAATTAGCTCGTCAAATTTATAGAGTTATGAAAAAAGGAGGAACAGTTGTTTGGGTTGTAGGAGATAAAACAACTAAAGGAAATAAAAGTTTAACTAGCTTTAGACAAGCAATATATTTTCAAGAAATAGGTTTTAATATGTTTGATGTTATAATTTATGAAAAATCAGGAAGTTCTCCTCCTCACCCTAAAAGATACTTTAATACTTTCGAATATATGTTTGTATTAAGTAAAGGACCTATAAAAACAGTAAACCTATTAAAAGATAAACCTAATAAATATGCAGGAGTTGAAACTTATGGAGAAGTAACTAGAAGAGAAAAAGATGGAAGTTTGACAAAAAAAGGAAAAAAAACTGTTAATGAATTTGGAACAAGAACTAATATATGGAAATATATTAATGGAAAAGGATTTACATCAGAAGAATTAATTGCTCACGAACACCCTGCAATTTTTCCAGAAAAGTTAGCTCAAGACCATATTTATTCTTGGAGTAATGAAGGTGATATTGTTTTAGATATTTTTGGAGGAAGTGGAACAACTGTAAAAATGGCACATCTATTAAAAAGAAGATGGATATATGTTGAAAAAGTAACTAAATATTGTGAAATTGCTGAAAAAAGATTTAAAGAAGTTATAGAAAAGGAGAATAATGATACAAACTAATATAATTGAGATATCATCTTTTAAAGAAATAGAACTACAAGAGTTATATAATAGTTTAGAAGACAATGGAAATTTATTTTTAATTGTTCAAAATAATATGAAGAATGAAAATATATTTTCGATTATACAAAAAACATTAAAAATAGGATATTTTTTTATAAATAATATTATATGTATAAATAATCATATACTAGAAAATGAGAATCACTTAAAAAATTCTTATTATAACTTACTATGGTTTTCTAAAAAACAAGATAAAAATAAATTTTATAAAGATAATATTCGTGAAAAACATATTTGGAAAGATGTTGAATGGGGAAAGAGAGAGAAAAACTATAATCCAAAAGGAAAAGACCCAGGAAATGTTTGGATTCCAACAGAAGATAATGGAAAAGCAGTAATTACTCATCATATAATATTAGAGCAAGAAGAAGTTATAAATAGAATACTTCTTTCAACTACTGATGAAGGAGAAAACGTTTATATAAAAATAGGTACAAAATTAAATGAAGAACTTTTATTAAAAGAAAGAAATATAAAAATAGAGTATTTTGAAAAAGAGTATATTAAAAGAAACTTTTCTAATAAAATAAAAAATACTCTTAACTTAGTGGCTAATAATTCTAAAAAGAAAGCAGAAGTTTATTTTAAAACATCAGAAATTATGGAAGAAGTTAAAGATGGAGAAATAGATTTAGTTGTAACTTCTCCTCCTTACTGGGATTTAAAAAATTATTTTAAGGAAGGTCAAATAGGACAAGAAAGTTATGAAAAATATTTGGAGAGATTAAATAAAGTTTGGAAAGAATGTTATAGAATTTTAAAAGATGATGGGAATGTATTTATAAATATAAATACAAGAACAAAGGATAAAAACCCTATTTTAATTCCGGGAGATTTTATTAAACAATGTCAAGAAATAGGTTTTTCATTAAAAGATATAATAATTTGGCATAAATCTTCAGGAATACCAACTTCTGGCAAAAATTTAACTGACAAATATGAATATGTTTTATGGTTTACAAAAAAATATGAAAGAGAAATATTAAGAGATAGAATTTTAGAAGTAAGTGATTATAAAAATGAAGAATTGAATTATGGTAATATTTGGAATATTAATAGAAAAGCAGGAAGTGTGGGAAAAGACTATGTACACCCAGCTATTTATCCTAATAAATTAGTGGAGAGAATTGTAAATTTATTTACAAATGAAGGAGATACAGTATTAGACCCATTTTTAGGCTCAGGAACTTCTTTAATTGGTGCTATAAGCTTAAATAGAAACTTTAAAGGTTATGAATATAATGAAAAATTTTATGAACTAATTGATTATAGAATAAAAAATGAGCTTAACGGAATAGAATTTGATTTAGAATTTAAAAACTTAAATAATGTAGAAAATTTTCAAATATATAGAAAAGAAAAATAAAATTTTAGGTAAGGGGGGAATTTTATGGTTTATGAAAAATTTGAAGAATTTTTATTACCCGGAAATTATGCTTTAACTAAATCAATGGAAATGATGCAAATATCAAAATCTGGAACATTATGGTATATGAAAAAGTATTTAGTATGGTATTATTTTATTTTTTTAACTAATGAATTACAAACTAGAAGTTATATTAATAAAGTAAAAGATATTTTTGAAAGTTATGTAAATAGTATTGATGAAAAAATTAGAGAAGAAGCTAGAAAATATTTTTTTCCAGAATGTGAATTAATAAATTGTAATTCAGAAAAATTTAAAACTTTTGAGGAATTTAAAGGAAAGAAAGAGTTTGATGACTTAAAAGAAAAAAGTGATTATGAAGAAGATTGTAAAAAATATTATATGGCGTTTTTACTTGATTCAGGAGGACAAGGTGGAGCAAAGGCATATTTAAAAGAAAATATATATAAAGAAGATTTTAATATGACGAAGTTAGATAAACTAATTAGAGAAAATGAAGAATTTAAAAATAAAAAATTTAAAACTGAAAAAGAAAAAGATAAAAAATTTGTAGAGTTAAAAAATGATTACCACGCAATTGTGAGAAATCAAAGACAAATATTATTTTATTATGGATATTTTCATTCTAAATCTTCAGGAACTAACCAAAAAGAATTTAGTAGTTTAACTCCAATAGGAGAGTTAGCTTTATATTCAAATTACGATGAATTTTTTTGTATATGGGAACATCAAAAGATAAAAATGATATCTCAACCTCCAGTAGTAGCAATAAAAAATGTTCCTAGTTATTATAAAAATAAAGCAGATAGTTATTTTGGAATAAGTTATTCTCCTTATTTAGATATTTTAAGATACTTAAAAGATTACAATAAAATAACAAAAGAAGAATATAAATACATTGTTTCTAGAAATAAAAGTCAAATAAATATAAAAAAATGGAAAGAAAATGAAGATATAATACAAAATATAGAATTAATAGAAGAAAAAGTAAAAAAATTTAATAGAAAAAGTGATATAGAAGATAATGATTCAGGTAAAGAATTAAAAAAATACTTATTAGGAATGGTAGATTTGCCAAAAGATAAGGGAAATAACAAATTTGGATATTTAACAACTAAATATGAATTAAAAAAAGAATTTAAAGAAAAATTTGAAAAAATGTTATTAGAATATGAAAAGCTAGAAAAGTATAAAGAAAAAAAATATTTACAGATTTTTGAAGATAGTGAAAAAGAATTAAGAAAAAAATATAAAGATGAAAACTATAAAATAGATTTAAAAATTGAAGTTTCTTGGAAATTATATTCGATTAGACCAGAAAAAATTATTTTATTAGGAATAATGCAGTTAAATGAAGAAGATTCAAGTATGATATTTGAAAAATACAAAAATATTTTAAAAAGTTTAGAAATAAAAAGTAAAGCTAAATTAGAAAAAGAATTAAAAAAGTATAAAGATGTTATAGAAAATGGTAAAGAGTTTATAGAAGAAGAATGGTATGAAGAAACAGATATTTCTGAAATTACTAAAGAAAGTAAAGAAGATTTATTAAAGAAAATAAAAGAAGTTTCTGCTCTTTCTGATTCAGTAATTGGATATGAAATTGAAAGAAAAAGAAATATGACTTTAATTAGTCTTTTAAAAAGTTACTATATTCAAGTATATTCCTTAGAAAATAAACTATTAAAATGTGAATGCTGTGGAAAAACAACATTTATAACAAAAAAAGATGAACCTTATTTAGAATATCATCATTTAATTCCTTTTGGAAGTGAAAATCAAGGACCAGACCATTATTTAAATATTTTTGCTCTTTGTCCAGAGTGTCATAGAAAAATGCACTATCTAAAATTAGATGAGAAAGAAGGATTATACAAAGAATTAAGTAATAATAATTATTTTAATAAGACTATATTAAATAGATTAAGTGAATTAAAAGAAGAGAAAATATTAAAATCTTATCAAATAGATTATTTGTTATATGAAAATGCTATTACAGAATCAGAGCGTAATAATTTATTAAGTTAAGATAAAAATTATTGACTTAGCATTTACAGAGATAGAAAATTAAAAATAAATAATTTGAGAATAAGTAGGGGGAATATGATGAATGCAAAGGAATTATTAGAAACATTAGCTGTAGCAGAAAGATTAAAAGATACAACAAGACATTGTTATACATCAAAAGGTAGACATGAAAGTGTTGCTGAACACAGCTGGATGATGACTTTAATGGCATTTTTTATGAAGAATGAGTTTCCTGAAGCTGATTTTAATAAAATAATTCAAATGTGTATTATACATGATTTAGGAGAGTGATTTACAGGAGATGTACCTACTTTTTTAAAGACAAAAGAACACGAAAACTCTGAAGAAGAACTTCTAAATAATTGGATTAAATCACTGCCTGAGGCAACTCGTTCTGAAATGATAAGTTTATATAAAGAAATGAATGAGAGACAAACATTAGAAGCTAAAATTTACAAGGCGATTGATAGTTTAGAAGCATTAATACAACATAATTTTTCAGATATTTCGACATGGTCTGAAAATGAATTTGACTTAAATCTGACTTATGCAGACGACAGAGTAGATTTTTCAAAATATTTATCAGATCTGCGGGAAGAAATAAGAAAAGATACTGTTAAAAAAATTTCAAATAAATAAATTAAAAATAAGAAAGACTGCTGTAATGAAATTATATATTTTACAGCAGTCTTTTATATTAAATAAATATTTCAGGTTCTTTTCTTTCAAGGCATGTTGTTTCAAGGAAGTTTAAAATTTTTGCAAGTGGATTTCCAGCAAGTTCTCTTCCATCAAAACGGCAGGCTCTTACACAGGCATAACATCTTATACATTTTTCAGGATTTATTTTTCTGTGGTCATTAATATCTATTGCACCTGTTGGGCATACAGAAGCACAACTGCCACAGTCAACACAATTTTCATTTGGTGTTGGTGCAAAGACCATTTTTGGCATATCAGCTTTATAAGGAAAATTTCCTTTTACTTCTATGTCGTGTGAATAAGTTTCATTTTCAAGCTTTTCTCTTATAAGTTTTCCAAATTCCTGTGCTTTTTGGATATCGATATTATCAGGACGATTTGTTCCTACTTTTTTTGTATAAGAATGTTCACCAATAAAAGCTCCCCCTGCAATACAGATAAATCCATTTTCCTTTAAAATATTTTTAAGCTCTAAAAGGCAGTCTTCATAGGCTCTGTTTCCATAGACTACAACAGGAACAGCAAGAGCTTCGCTTCCTTTTATTTTTTCTAAAACTTTTCTTGTAATGACAGGAGTTCTTCCCCCATAAACAGGAACTCCCACAATAACTAAATCTTCTTTTCCAAAATTATAATCCTTTGGGCTGTCACAAGAAAAAGTAAAATCATAAATATGAGTTTCAAGATTAATTCCCTTTCCAATATTTTCTACAACAGTTTTTGTAGTGTGAGTCGGACTGAAGTAAAAAATATGTACTTTTTTTATATTCATTAAAATTCCTCCTAAAAGATTATAAAAAAATAAAATTTTCTTTCGTGAAAAAATTTTATTTTTTATAATTTTGTAAATTTTTTATAAAATAGCCTGCAGAGATTTCTCTAAAATTCCTGTAAGATAAGCTATAATCATTCCGTAGTTTGTAACCTGAACTCCTGCTCCGTTACATTCAGCTATTCTGTTTTCCATAGCTTTTCTTGTAATCATACAACCACCACAGTGGATAATTAAATCAAAGTCTCCCAGATTTTCAGGAAAATCTTTTCCCATAGAGAAAGAAAAATTAAATTTCTTTCCTGTTTTTTTCTGAAGCATCATAGGAATTTTTACACGTCCTATATCTTCGTGGGAAGTGTTGTGTGAACATGTTTCAGCAATTAAGATATTTGCTCCGTCTTTTAAATTTTGGATAACGTCAATCCCTTTTATAAATTTATTTATATCGCCTTTTTGCTTTGCAAAAAGAATTGAAAAACTTGTAAGAGGGTATCTGTCAGCAACAATTTTATCAATTTTTTTAAATGCCTGTGAATCAGTTATCACAAGTTTTATATTTTTATTTTCATCAAGAACAGAAGAAAGTTCTGTATCTCTTGCAACGATAACTTTTATTCCATTATCAAGAGCATCTCTTAAAATCTGCACCTGCGGAAGAATAAGTCTTCCTTTTGGAGCTTCAGAATCTATTGGAACAACCATTACAACAGTGTTTCCATATTCAACAATCCCTTTTAAAAGACTCGGCTCTTCTTCTAAAACATCAAGTTTTTCAATAAGAAACTTTTTGAAATCAAGGACAGAGTTTCTGTCGTGTGCAGAAAGAAAATAAGGTTCTTTCAATATATTTTTTAATTCCTCTTTTTTTTCTTCAGAAAGAGTTTCTTCTTTATTAATAACTGTGATAAAAGGAAGATTATATTTTTTTAAAAGATTTAAATTTTCTTTATAAATATTTTCATCAAAATCATTTCCATCTATGACATAGACAGCGAAGTCAGATTTTTTTATCTCTTTTATTGTTTTTTCAATTCTTAATTTTCCAAGCTCACTGCTGTCATTAAATCCTGCTGTGTCGATGAAAAGAACAGGACCATAAGGAATAAGCTCCATAGCTTTTTTAACAGAGTCGGTAGTAGTTCCTTTTATATCAGAAACAATAGAAATTTCCTGCTCTGTAATTGCATTAAGCAGAGAAGATTTCCCGGCATTTGTTGAACCTAGAAAAATTATATGTGTTCTGTTTGAATTTGGTGTTGTCTGCATTTTTTCTCCTTAACTATAATATTTCACAGCTTTTTATTATTTCTGCACCTGCATTTTTCATTTCTTCTACAGCTTTTTCAGAATCATCAGGATTAATATTTACTCCTTTGCAGCCGTCAGAAACAAGATAAACTTTATATCCTAAAGAAAGTGCATCTAAAACAGTAAATTTTACACAATAATCTGTAGCAAGTCCTAAAATATAAAGAGTGTCTACATTATTTTCTTTTAAAATTTCATCAAGTTTTGTTTTATGAACTTTGTTGTTGTCAAAAAAACCACTGTATGAATCAACTTCAGGGTCATTTCCTTTATAAACAATATTTTTTACAGGTAAAAGATCTTTATGAAATTCGCTTCCTTTTGTATTTTCTATGCAGTGATCAGGCCACCACACTTGAGGAAGTCCGTTAAGTGTTCCTATTTCTCCAACTTTTGTATTTGATACAGAAGCAAAACTTTTATGATCTGCAGTGTGCCAGTCTTTTGTGGCGATTATAAAATCATTATTTTTTTCAAATTTTTTAATAAGATTATTAACAACAGGAATGATTTCAAGGGAATTTTTTACAGCAAGATTTCCCCCCTCACAAAAATCATTCTGTATATCTATAATAAGCAGAGCTTTCATAAAATAGTTCATCTCCTTTATAAACATATTTATTTTTTAATGAAATTATATCATAAAAAATTATAGAAAACTAATAATTCAAAGGTTTTTTGTTGACATTTTTAAATAGTAATGGTAAAATGAAATGCTGTAAAATATGCACATTGGCTATTTCTAAACTGGGTGCTTGAAAAAGTTGTTTAGTTTTGAGGTCAGTGGAGGGCAAAACCAAAAATATTAGGAGGAACAAAAATGGCAGTAGTAACAATGAAACAATTACTTGAGTCTGGAGTTCACTTCGGACACCAAGCAAAAAGATGGAATCCAAAAATGGCAAAATACATCTTCACAGAAAGAAACGGAATCCATGTAATCGATTTACACAAATCACTTAAAAAAATTGAGGAAGCTTATGAAGTAGTAAGAGAAATCGCTGCTCAAGGTGGAACAGTTCTTTTCGTAGGAACTAAAAAACAAGCTCAAGAAGCTATGAAAGACCAAGCTGAAAGATCTGGAATGTACTATGTAAACAACAGATGGCTTGGAGGAATGCTTACAAACTTTGAAACTATCAAAGGAAGAATAGCTAGATTAAAAGAATTAGACAGAATGGATAAAGACGGAACTTTAGATACAGCTTACACTAAAAAAGAAGCTGCTAACTTAAGAAAAGAATTAGAAAAATTATCTAAAAACTTAGCAGGAATTCAAGATATGCCAAGAATCCCTGATGCTTTATTCGTAGTTGACGTTAAAAAAGAAGCTCTTGCAGTAGCAGAAGCAGATCACTTAGGAATTCCAGTAATCGCAATGATCGACACTAACGTAGATCCAGATTTAATTACTTACCCAATTCCTGCAAACGACGACGCAATAAGATCAGTAAAATTAATGTCTACTTTAGTAGCTAACGCTATTATCGAAGGTAAACAAGGTGCTGAAGAAAAAGTTGTTGACGAAACAACTGAAGTTACTGAAGAAGTAGCTGAAAACGGAGCAGCAGAATAATAGAAATACAATTCCTTAAAAAATTAAAGGAAATAAGGAGGACATATAGATGGAAATCACAGCTAAGATGGTAAAAGAACTTAGAGAGATGACTGGTGCTGGAATGATGGATTGTAAAAAAGCACTTCAAGAAAACGAAGGAAACTTTGACAAAGCTATTGACTACCTAAGAGAAAAAGGTATGGCAAAAGCTGTTAAAAAAGCAGGAAGAATTGCTGCTGAAGGATTAGTATTTGACGGAGTTACAGCTGACCACAAAACAGCAGTTGTAATCGAATTCAATGCTGAAACTGACTTCGTTGCTAAAAATGACGAGTTCAAAAACTTTGGAAAATTATTAGTAGAAACTGCTTTAAACAGCCCTGTTTCAACAGTAGAAGAATTAAAAGCTGTTAAATTAGAAGACGGTGCTACAATAGAAGAAAAATTAGTTGCTCTAATTGCTAAAATTGGAGAAAACATGAACATCAGAAGAATGGAAAAAGTTACTACAACTGGATTTGTAACAACTTACAACCACCTTGGAGGAAAACTTGGAGTTATCGTTGAAATGTCAGCTGATATGACTCCTGAAAGATTAGAAAGAGCTAAAGGAATAGCTATGCACGTTGCAGCTATGAACCCTTCTTTCTTAAACTCATCAGAAGTTACTCCAGAAGTTCTTGAACATGAAAAAGAAATAGCTAGAAAACAATTAGAAATGGAAGGAAAACCAGCTAAAATTATAGAAAACATTCTTGTTGGAAAAATGAGAAAATTCTATGAAGAAAACTGTTTAGTAGACCAAATCTATGTTAAAGCTGAAGATAAAGAAACAGTTGCTAAATTTGCTGGAGATATGACAGTTCTATCTTTCACAAGATACAAAGTTGGAGACGGAATTGAGAAAAAAGTAGAAGATTTCGCAGCAGAAGTTGCAGCTCAAATCAAAGGATAGTTACTTCTAAGAACAATATTGGGGATGCAGCCTGCATCCCTATTTTTTTAAAATAATGGGAGGAAAGAATGACACCTGTATATAAAAGAATATTATTAAAACTTAGCGGAGAAGCCTTAATGGGAAATCAAGAATTCGGAATATGTTCTGATGTTATTACTTCTTATGCAAAACAAATCAAAGAAATAGTTGATATGGGAGTAGAAGTTGGAATAGTTATCGGAGGAGGAAACATATTCAGAGGACTTTCTGGAGCAGAACAAGGAGTGGACAGAGTGACAGGAGACCATATGGGAATGCTTGCTACTGTAATAAACTCTCTTGCACTTCAAAATTCTATTGAAAAACTTGGAGTTCCTACAAGAGTTTTAACAGCTATTGAAATGCCTCAGATAGCTGAGCCATATATCAGAAGAAGAGCAGAAAGACACTTGGAAAAAGGAAGAGTTGTAATTTTTGGTGCAGGAACAGGAAATCCATATTTTACAACAGATACAGCTGCAGTTTTAAGAGCTATTGAAATAAATGCAGATGTTGTAATTAAGGCAACTAAAGTTGATGGTATTTATGATAAAGACCCTGTAAAATATAGTGATGCTGTAAAATATGAAACTGTAACATACAGTGAAGTATTAAACAAAAACTTAAAAGTTATGGACGCAGCAGCAATTTCTCTTTGCAGAGACAACAAACTGCCTCTTATTGTATTCAACTCTCTAGTTGAAGGAAATATTAAGAAAGTGGTTCTTGGTGAATGTAACTGTATAGGAACAAAAGTTATATAAAAAAATTTTTTAGGAGGAAAAGATGAGCGTAGAAATATTAATGAATGATTGTAAAGACAAAATGGCAAAAGCAATAGAAGCTACAAGACACAAATTCACAGCCATTAGAGCAGGAAGAGCAAGCGTTGCTATGCTTGATGGAATAAAAGTTGAACAATATGGGTCTTTAATGCCTTTAAATCAAGTGGGAACAGTATCAGCTCCAGAGCCTAGATTACTTGTTATAGACCCTTGGGACAAATCTGTAATTCCTGTAATAGAAAAAGCTATCATGGCATCTAACGTGGGACTTACTCCAAACAATGACGGAAGAGTTATAAGACTTATGGTTCCTGAACTTACAGCTGACAGAAGAAAAGAATATGTAAAACTTGCTAAAAAAGAGGCTGAAGAAGGAAAAGTTGCTGTAAGAAACATAAGAAAAGATGTAAATAATGCTCTTAGAAGACTTCAAAAAGATGAAGAAATAACTGAAGATGAACTTAAAAAATATGAAGATGAAGTTCAAAAATTAACAGACAAGACTATAAAAGACATAGATGCTTTACTTGCTGTAAAAGAAAAAGAAATTACAACTGTTTAATAAAAAAGGTTGCATATATTACAAACTAGGAGTATAATCATACTATCTGTTCGTTTAATAAGGGAGTTTATCAATAATCGAACTCAGATGATGATTATAATTTTTGGAGGTTTTACAGAATGCTAAAAGGGTCAGTAAAATGGTTTAACAAAGAAAAAGGTTTTGGATTTATTACTTCTGAAGAAGGAAAAGATTATTTCGTTCACTTCTCAGGAATAGTTGGAGAAGGATTCAGAAACCTTGAAGAGGGACAAACAGTAACTTTTGAAGTTGAAGAAGGTGCTAAAGGTCCTGTTGCAGTAAAAGTTACTGTAGCTTAATAAACCATAAAAAATAATATAAATTTTTTAAATGAGAGTATTTTATATTGCTCTCATTTTTTTATTTATTATTTATATTTTTCAAGTGTCAAATTTTGTTCAAGGATTGACACCAAAAAAGATAAAAAAGTGTTCAGTAAGAAAATTGACAAGATACGATTTATTGTTTAAAATTTAAACAGTGAGAAAAATAAATAAAACTTATTTAAATATTGTTGTGAAAATTGTGTGTATAAAAAATTATTAATAAATTTATTGAGGTGATTTTGTGAAAAAGACTAAAATTGTTTGTACAATAGGACCAAAAACAGAAAGTAAAGAAGTATTAAAACAACTTCTTGAAGCTGGAATGAATGTAATGAGACTTAACTTCTCTCACGGAGATTACGAAGAGCATGGAAGAAGAATAAGCAACTTAAGAGAAGTAATGGCTGAAACAGGAATGAGAGCAGCTATATTATTAGATACAAAAGGACCTGAAATCAGAACTATAAAATTAGAAGGTGGAAATGATGTTTCTCTTGTTGCTGGACAAGAATTCACATTTACAACTGACAGAACTGTAATAGGAAACAACAAAATAGTTGCGGTTACTTACGAAGGATTTGCTTCTGACCTTAAAACTGGAGATACAGTTTTAGTTGATGACGGATTAATAGCTATGGAAGTTAAAGAAGTATCTGGAAACGAAGTAAAATGTATCGTTAAAAACAACGGAGACCTTGGAGAAAACAAAGGAATCAACTTACCAAACGTTTCTGTAAACTTACCAGCTCTTGCTGAAAAAGATATAAACGACCTTAAATTTGGTTGTGAACAAGGAATAGACTTTGTTGCTGCTTCTTTCATCAGAAAAGCAGATGACGTTTTAGCAGTAAGAAAAGTTCTTTGTGAAAACGGTGGAGAAAATGTTAAAATAATTTCTAAAATAGAAAACCAAGAAGGATTAAATAACTTTGATGAAATCCTTGAAGTTACAGACGGTGTAATGGTTGCAAGAGGAGACCTTGGAGTAGAAATCCCAGTTGAAGAAGTTCCATTTGCACAAAAAATGATGATAGAAAAATGTAACGAAGCAGGAAAACCTGTAATAACAGCTACTCAAATGCTAGACTCTATGATTAAAAACCCTAGACCTACAAGAGCAGAAGCTAATGACGTTGCAAATGCAATAATAGATGGTACAGATGCTGTAATGCTTTCTGGAGAAACTGCAAAAGGAAAATATCCAGTTGAAGCTGTTAAAGTAATGGCAAGAATAGCTGAAAAAACAGATCCATTAATTTATACAAACGTAGAATTTGACAATGAAGAAGCTACAATAACAGAAGCTGTTGCAAAAGGAACAGTAGACGTTGCAGAAGCTCTTGAAGCAAAATTAATCGTTGTTGGAACTGGAACAGGAAGAGCTGCAAAAAGCTTAAGAAAATACTTCCCGACTGCAAGAATTTTAGCTCTTACTAACTCTCAAACAACTGCTAACCAATTATTACTAAGCAGAGGAGTTTTATCAGTAGTAGCTGAAAAACCTGAAACTTTAGACTGCTTCTTCAAACAAGCTGAAGCTGAAGCTGTAAAAACAGGACTTGTAAAATCAGGAGACATCATTGTTGTAACTTGTGGAGAACAAGTATATGTTCAAGGAACTACAAACACAATGAAAGTTATAAAAGTAAAATAAGAAAAAATATAAAATATAATGGTATTAATTTTTAAAATAAGTTAGAATATAATTATTATAATAAGTTTTTAAAAAATATAAAGCTGTCTTCTGGCAGCAAAGAGGAGGAAAAAGGCAATGACAAGAATTATTGATGTAATCGCTAGAGAAATACTTGACTCAAGAGGAAACCCAACAGTTGAAGTTGATGTAGTATTAGAGTGTGGAGCAAAAGGAAGAGCAGCTGTTCCATCTGGAGCATCTACAGGAGCTTACGAAGCTGTTGAATTAAGAGATAACGATAAATCAAGATACTTAGGAAAAGGTGTTTTAACTGCAGTTAAAAACGTTAATACTGAAATTAAAGAAGCTATCTTAGGAATGGACGCTTTAGACCAAGTAAGAATAGACAAAACTATGATCGCTTTAGACGGAACTCCAAACAAAGGAAGATTAGGAGCAAACGCTATATTAGGTGTTTCTCTTGCAGTAGCTAAAGCTGCAGCAGAAGCTTTAGGAATGCCATTATACAAATACTTAGGAGGAGTAAACACTACTGAATTACCTCTACCTATGATGAACATCTTAAACGGAGGATCTCACGCTGACTCTGCAGTTGACGTACAAGAATTCATGATTCAACCAGTTGGAGCTTCTAACTTCATGGAAGCTATGAGAATGGGTTGTGAAGTATTCCACCACTTAGGAAAATTATTAAAAGCAAACGGAGATTCTACTAACGTAGGAAACGAAGGTGGATATGCTCCTGCTAAAATAAACG
>OGXE01000850.1_pt1 | contig 28126 bp, 18 predicted proteins | sample 1576181 | NCBI WGS metagenome assembly OGXE01 (sample SAMEA3541478, study PRJEB24748) | human gut metagenome | biome: human gut; feature: human-associated habitat; material: faeces | place: China | collected 2012 | reverse complement strand
AGCTGATCGTCGGCGGTATTTCCAACGCCGGTATGTTTTCCATGCTGCCCTATAAATCCCTGTGCTTTACCGGCATGAAAGACCGGCACGGCCTGTATGCAGTGATTGGCAAGGACGAGAACCGGGACAAGGAAGTGCGGCGGCCCCGCGCTTCCATCCGCAGGCAGCTATCCGAAACCAAACAGGCCCAAGCCTTGAAAAAGGCCCCGGCCAGAACCAAGAAAAACGAATTGGAGGTATGACAATGGTACAGTTTACCGTGGAAGAAGAAAACCTGATCTGTATGTATCACAAGACCGACCGGCGCAGGACGGCGGCCAACATCCGGGCTGCCCTGCCGGACATGGACGAGGACATGGCGGCGCTGGCCCGCCAGACCGCCGATAAGCTGGACGCCATGAGCGACGCCGACTTTGCGGCGCAGCGGTTCCACTTCACAGTAAACCACTGCACGCTATCCACTTCCGCCGCGGGAAAACGAACTTTCCCGGAGTACCGCCCTTCATAGAGCGCGATGAATTCCCAGCCGTTGTTTTCACCTGCGTCAAAGTCCGCAATTTTCCGCAGCTCGCAGCCGGAGATGCCCAGTTCCTCCTTCAGCTCCCGCGCCGCGGCCTCCCCATAGCTTTCCCCGGCATCCAGATGCCCGGCAGCGGAGGAATCCCACTTGCCCGGCTGCCTGTCCTTCCACAGCGATCTTTTCTGGAGGAGCACAGCCCCATGCTTGTTGACCAGGAACATGTGCACGGCGCGGTGGAGAAGGTTCCCTTCATGGATTTCCCGGCGCGTGCCCTGCCCCGTCATCTGGTTGAGTTCGTCCACCACGTCAAACAATTCGTCCCCGCTCTGCGCCACGTCCTTGAGGGGGTTGGCGTCGTAAGCCCGCGCCAGCTCCACCCACTGGGCCAAATTCAGTTCCTCGGCCCTGGCGGAAGGGGAAAGTCCCAGGGAGGCGGCTACTTCCTCCCACGGAGGGGACGCCGGAAGCTGTTTTTTCAACTGCTTGCGCCTCTGGGAGAAAGCCTTGCGCATCAGCTCGTCCATCAGCCGGTCGTCATACGGGGGCAGGTCGCGGACGGGGCGCGGCGTGAGCAGCATCACGGTGGAATCAATCCGGGGCCGGGGATGGAACGCTTCCGGGGGAATAGTTTTCAGGGCGCGGGGAATCCAGTTTTTCTGGATGCGCAGGGACAACAGCCCGAAGGCGTCGTCATCCGGAGTCGCCAGAATGCGGTCGATGAATTCCTTCTGGAGCATCACCACGGCCCGTTCCACGGCGCTGGGCCTGGACAGGAAGTTCTGGAGAATGGCGCCTCCCGCGGAATAGGGAAGGTTGCCCAGGAACTTGACGGGAGCTTCCGCAAACAATCCCCGCGGGTCCCAGGACGCGCCGTCCGCATGGTGAACCTCCACATGGGGGTCTCCGGCCCAGCGCTCTTTCTGGTATTCCGCCAGGCGGGAGTCGAATTCCACCAGAATCAATTTGCGGCAAAGAGGGGCGGCGTGCTCCGTCAGGGCTCCGGTTCCGGGCCCTACTTCCACCACGCAGTCCTGTGGCTGAATTTCAAGCTGGCCCACAATCCAGCGCGCCACATTTTCATCCGTCAGGAAGTTCTGTCCCAGGGATTTGCTGGGGCGCACTTCGTGATCTTCCAGAACATTCCTGATCTCGGACGGTTTCATAATAAGGGGATGTTCTCAAAAATGCACATCAGGAGCCAGTAAAAAGCGGGGCAGTTTCCGGCATGAAAACGGAGGGCGGCCCGCACGCCGCCAGAGGAAAGCGCCCGGACCATGCAAAGGAGCCTTGCCCCTTGCGCACCGGAACGGGAGCGTTGCCGCCCCATGCGTCCGGCATCCTGCGCATGAGCGGCGGCAGACGTATCACAAATTGACAAAAAGGGGAAAACATGTCACTTTTACAGGTGTCCAGAACAGTGACGCAGCCTGCCGCAAACCGGAAGTTTCCGCAGGTTCCGGCGCGTACGGACACCCTTGCCGGAGAAAAGGTTGAACCGGCCCAACAGCAATTTGATAAGATCATGAAAGTACTTGTAACCGGCGGCGCCGGATATATTGGTTCCCACACGGTGCGCCAGCTCGTCAAAATCGGCGCTGACGTGACTGTGCTGGACAACATGGTGTACGGCCACATCGGAGCCCTCGTGGACCCGGAGGTGAAACTGGTCAAGGGCGACCTGGGAGACGCCTCCGTCGTGTATCCCCTCCTGATGAAGGGCGGCTTTGACGCCGTGATTCACTTTGCCGCCTTCATCAACGTAGGCGAGTCCGTCCAGGACCCCCTCAAGTACTACATGAACAACATCGCCCGTCCCCTCGTCCTCCTGGGAGCCATGCAGGCCGCCGGCGTCAAGCGCTTCGTCTTCTCCTCCACCTGCGCCACGTACGGCGTCCCCACCCAGATTCCGATCCCGGAAACGGAAAAGCAGGATCCCATCAATCCTTACGGCAGCTCCAAGTACATGCTGGAAAAAGTCTGCAAGGATTGCGACCGCGCCTGGGGCCTCAAAAGCGTTTTCCTGCGCTATTTCAATGCCTCCGGCTGCAGCGAGGACGGCCTGATCGGTGAAGACCACGACCCGGAAACCCACCTCATCCCCAACATCCTGCTCACGCTGACCGGGGAAAAGGAATACATCGAAGTCTTCGGCACGGATTACGATACGCCGGACGGCACCTGCATCCGCGACTACATCCACGTCAACGACTTGGCGGACGCCCACCTGAGAGCGGTGGACTACCTGATGAAGGGTGGCTCCACGGAATGCTTCAATCTGGGAACCGGCCTGGGGCTTTCCGTCCGGGAAATCCTGGAAACGGCTGAAAAAGTCACCGGCAGGAAAATCCCCGTCCGCTACGGTCCGCGCCGCGAAGGAGACCCGCCCCGCCTGATTGCCAATCCCAAGAAGGCCAGGGAAATCCTCGGCTGGGAAGCCCGGTGCAAGGACGCCGGAGCCATCGTGGAAACAGCCTGGAAGTGGATGACCGGTCCGCGCCACGGCCACTATTGATTCCCTTTCCTGCCTTAAAGGATCATTCCCTTTCCGCCCTGCCATGCAGCCCATGGCAGGGCTTTTTTCGCAAAACGAACGGCATCCGGCTTTTTCCATGGTCAGCCTGTGCAGGGAAAACACGCGCCTGAACATGCGGGACATTCCTTCCGTATTCCCCAGCCTTCTTCATCCGCACCCGGGACAGCCCATGCTCCGGCCCGCAAACAAAACCAGGAAACGCTCCTCCCCAGCCCGGACGACTCCCATAAAACTCGTAAACCGCTCACCATAAAACACCGTTTTATTCATATCTGGTCATCATGCAGACCAGAGGAATATTAACATCTTTGCACTCGCCCCAACGGAAAAAACGTTATATTATTCTCAGGAACCTCCCTTACTGCATGAGTCTGCACATTGAAAGTACCGAAGACGCCCTTGCGGAATTGAAGAAACAGCGCGTCAAGACGCTGACCGCCGCCATTTCCGTCTCCTTCCTCGGCGTCGCCCTCATGGGCCTTCTCCTTTATTTGGTGCATATCATCGTCGCCATTCCGGAAGATCCCCCCATGGTGGCCTACGCCACCCAGGAAGGCGACAATCCGGATATCGACACCCCGGAAGTCACCCAGACCACCCAGCGCCCCAGCAGCTCCTCCACTGCCGCGCAGGTGAAAGTGATTGCCGCCGTAGCCACGGCGGACGTCGCGGTGGTCAACCCGGACATTGAAGTGGACGTCCCCTCGGAAGAGCTTTCCATGGGCATCGACATCGGCGACGGCTTCGGGACCGGCACGGGCGACGGGGACGGGGGCGGCATTCCCGGCATCATCTCCAAGCGCTGCGACCTGAACGACCGCATGAAGCGCATCACGGAAAACGGGGGCACTCCCCAGTGCGAGGAAGCCGTGGTCAAATCCCTCAAGTGGCTCCAGAAGCAGCAGAACAAGGACGGCTCCTGGGGCGGGACTCCCCAGAATTACAAGTGCGCCATGACGGGCCTGGCCCTGCTCTCCTACCTGGCCCACTGCGAGACCCCTCTTTCGGAAGACTTCGGGGAGACCGTCCTGAAGGGCATCTCCTTCCTCGTGGACCAGGGCGTGAAGAATCCCGTCATTTCCCTGGTGCCCCAGAGAAACGAGGTCAGCTATGACCACGCCGTAGCCACCTACGCCCTGTGCGAGGCCTACACCTTCTGCAAGCAGATGGACATTCCCTCCATCGCCAACCTGGAAAAAGTCGTCATCAAGGCCGTGGACAAGATTCTGGACAACCAGAACGTCGATGGCGGCTGGGCCTACAATTACAACACGAAGGCAGGCGCCCACACGGACCTTTCCGTCACCGGCTGGAACGTGCAGGCCCTGAAGGCCGCGGAGCACGGCGGCATCAAGCCCACCAAGGGGGATATCCGCTCCACGCTGCGCAAGGCCTCAAGCTACGTGCGCAAGAATGTGATGCCGGACGGCAAGTTCGCCTACAAGGAAAACGGCAACATGCCCCGCTCCTCCCTGGTAGGCGTGGGCGTGCTTTCCCTGCAAATGACGGGCAACGGTTCTGACAGCGCCGCCCGCAAGGGGCTGGACTGGATCAAGAACAACGTCAAGACCCTCCAGTGGGGCCAGGGCAGCGGCACGGAAAACGTCAAGAGCAACCTTTACATGCACTACTACTGCGTGCAGGCGGCCATGAACCGCGGCGGAGACGTCTGGACCTCCTACAACAAAGCGTTCCGGGACGCCGTGCTCAGCGGCCAGAATGCGGACGGCAGCTTCCGGAAGAACGATGTGGGTTACGTTTCCGGCATGACCGGCAAGTCTGAAAACATCTACCGCCAGTGCCTGGCTACGCTGATGCTGGAAACCTATTACCGCTTCCTGCCCGGTACGGGTGAAGGCACCAAGAATTCCTGACGAAATTCACCGGCTTTTTCGCAGCCCTCTTTCCTTCCCGGGAAAGGGGGCTTTTCATATCCCTCGCGCGGAACGGGAGGCCGCTTTTCTTCCGCCAAGGGTATTTCCAAGCCTTCTTAAGTAACATTTTAATAACAACATGCTAAATATAAGTATATTATAAATTTTAAACTTGTACCTGCGCACTCTTGGGGAGATGGTGGAATCCTAATCAAACCCCATTCCTTCCATGAGCCTGCATATTGAAAGTACAGAAGAAGCCCTTGCGGCACTGAAACAACAGCGCGTTAAAAACCTGGCCGCGGCGGTCTCCGTCTCCGCCCTCGGCGTCGCCATGACGGGCCTCCTGCTCTACCTGGCAAATATCATCACGTTCCTTCCGGAACCGCCTTCCATCATTACCTATCCATTGGAAAACCAGGGACCGGAGGAACCCGACACACCCGAACTCGTCAGGAAAGCCACACGCCCTTCCAATTCACCTGCCGGCCAGCAGGTGAAAGTCATTGCCTCCAGCACCCCCCTGCATATTGCCGTGCCCATTCCGGATTTGGAACAGGATGCTCCCACGGAAGAGTTTTTCACAGGTATTGAAATCGGAGACGGAATCGCGTTCGACGACGGAGAAGGCCCGGGATGGGACAAACCGGATACAGACGTCCTTTCCAAGCGCTGCGACCTGAACGACCGCATGAAGCGCATCACGGAAAACGGGGGCACTCCCCAGTGCGAGGAAGCCGTGGTCAAATCCCTCAAGTGGCTCCAGAAGCAGCAGAACAAGGACGGCTCCTGGGGCGGGACTCCCCAGAATTACAAGTGCGCCATGACGGGCCTGGCCCTGCTCTCCTACCTGGCCCACTGCGAGACCCCTCTTTCGGAAGACTTCGGGGAGACCGTCCTGAAGGGCATCTCCTTCCTCGTGGACCAGGGCGTGAAGAATCCCGTCATTTCCCTGGTGCCCCAGAGAAACGAGGTCAGCTATGACCACGCCGTAGCCACCTACGCCCTGTGCGAGGCCTACACCTTCTGCAAGCAGATGGACATTCCCTCCATCGCCAACCTGGAAAAAGTCGTCATCAAGGCCGTGGACAAGATTCTGGACAACCAGAACGTCGATGGCGGCTGGGCCTACAATTACAACACGAAGGCAGGCGCCCACACGGACCTTTCCGTCACCGGCTGGAACGTGCAGGCCCTGAAGGCAGCCGAACACGGCGGCATCAAACCTTCCAGGGGAGAGATACGCGCGGCCCTGCGGAAGGCGGCCATGTACTGCCGCAAAACCGCCCTTCCGGACGGCCTCTTTTCCTACCAGGAAAACGGCCGGGAACCACGGGCCTCCCTGGTGGGCGTGGGCGTGCTTTCCCTGCAAATGTGCGGCAGCGGCTCGGACAGCACGGCACGCAAGGGGCTGGACTGGATGCTCAAGAATACCAACCAGCCGTTCAACTGGAAGGCCAACAACACTTCCTCCAACCTCTACCAGCATTACTACGGGGTGCAGGCGGCCATGAACCGCGGCGGCGACGTCTGGAAGGCTTACAACAGGGCCTTCCGTGATTCCACCCTCGGCGCCCAGGCCTCCGACGGGAGCTTTATGCCCAACGGCTTCGGAGGTCCCGGCGGAGTGGTGCAGACCAGCCAGAACCGGCATGCCAACGATAGAATTTACCGCCAGTGCCTGGCTACGCTGATGCTGGAGGTGTATTACCGCTTCCTCCCCGGCACGGGGGAAGGCGCCAGGAATTTCTGAACCGCACGGCGCTCCCTCCACACAACGGGAAGAGAGCCGCCGGAGGCAGGCCCCGCACACGGGGGATACGCCTTCTTCCGGCGGCGCGCATGTTAAATCCTGACTTGACCGCGGCGTCTTCTCTTGTTATTCATACGGTTTCCATTTTCCAACGACGTGAATAACAATTCTTCCATCCTTTTCGGCCTTTTTGACGAATTTCTTTGGATCCGGTGCTCCGGACGCGGAAGTTTCGCCAACAGCCCGACCGTCAAATCCCTGGGGGATGATTACATCGCTTCCGGAGGACGCCTGATCGTCATTGACCTGGAAACCTGCTCCGGCATTGACTCCACCTTCATGGGCACTCTTGCGGGACTGTCGCGCCGGCTGCTGCCCATCGGCGGCTCCGTCCAGATCGCCTCCCCCAGCGAACGCTGCCTGAGCGCGCTGGAAAGCCTGGGACTGGACGCCCTGCTCAGCATTGAACCGCCTACAGCCCCCTGGAGGGGGAAAGTGGACCAGATACGCGCCAGCCTGGGCTCGGAGAACGCTCCCACCGTTCATCTGGATGCCAAGGACCAGACTCTGCACGTTCTCAACTCCCATCTGACCCTGAGCGAATTGAGCGAAGAGAACGAAGAAAAATTCCGCAACGTGACCGACTGCCTGAAGGAAGAACTGGAACGGCAGAAGGATAAATAACCTTCCCCCATCCAACATGGACATGCGCTCCATGGCCTCCCTGTACGGAGACGCCCGTTCCGCAGCAATGGAGGAAGGGGAAGGCGCCGTCAGGGAATCCGACTTTTCCCTCCCTGCCGGGCTTCCGGACGAGAGAACGCTCCAGCTTCTCCTGCTGGAAGGCGCATTTGGAACCTCCTTTACGGATGACCTGGGCAGGGAGGTCCGCATTCTGGACTTCGGTGACTGGAACAAATCCGCCGGACCGGATTTTCTAAACGCCAGGATCCGCATCAACGGCGTTCCGCAGGCGGGAGACATTGAACTGGACCCCGCTCCGGAAGACTGGGAACGCCACGGGCACGGCTCCAACCCGGCATTCAGCGGCGTCATCCTGCATCTCGCCTGCGCGCCCAGCCGCAGGGAATGGTTCACCCGCAACGCCAGGCACAAGCGCATCCCCCTGGCCGTCATTCCTCCCGCTGCGCTGGCGCGGGCAAAAACGGCCCCTTCCGGCAATGCCCCGGTGCGCCACTGCCGCCACGCCGACCTGTTAACCTCCATGCCTCCGGAGCTTCTGGAAACCCTCCTTGAGTCGGCAGCGGCCTACCGGTTCCGGAACAAGCACCGCCGCCATGCGGAACGCGCCAAATACGCAGGAGAAGAGCAAACCCTTTTTGAAAGCCTGGCGGAAACGCTGGGCTACCATGCCAACAAGGACGCCATGCTGCACCTGGCTTTGCGCGCCCCCCTGCGCGCCATCCGGGAATGCCCGGAGGCCCTCCTCTTCGGCACGGCGGGATTCCTGCTCCCCGTCCTGCCGGATTCCTGCACGGCGGAAGCCGTGGCTCATCATAAAAAACTCTGGACCCAATGGTGGCCCCTGCGGGAACAGTTTGAACTGGCGCCGGAGCGCTCCTTCCCCTGGACGTTCTCCGGCAGCAGGCCGGCCAACCATCCGCAGAGGCGCGCGGGGGCGCTGGCCGTCATCGCAGCGGATTTTGCCACGTTCAAGCGTCTTTGCCATTCCGGCCCTGCGGAAGAACTGGCGGACTATCTTTCCTCCCTCAGGCACCCCTACTGGAGCACCCATGTGACGCTGCCTTCCGCACCGTCCCCCCGCCCCATGGCCCTGATGGGCCGGGACAGAATTCTGGACTTTACCGTCAACCACCTTTTCCCGGCGAAAGGAGACGAACATGCGTGGCTGCATTACCTCTCCCTCCGGGCCGGACAGGCGGGAACAAAAGTGCTCTCCGTCCACCAATCCCTGCTGGGCGGCAGGCCGGACGCGAAAGCCTTTCTTGCGAAGGCGTGGCACCACCAGGCCCTGCTTCAAATTCACGAGGACCTGTGCTCCCTCCATTCCTGCACCGTCTGCTCGCTGATCGGGCGCATGGGAAAGAAATGAGCGTCTTGCGCCTCTTTCCATAAGCAGGCACGCCAATTTCTCCGGATATTCCCCGGAATGTCTCCCGCCGTCTTTCCGTTAAGAGAAAAAATCCTTTCTCCGGGCAGTACTCATTTCCGTGCCTTTCCGCTCTTTTTTGAACCAAACGCCGGTTTCTTCCCGCAGTGAAGCCGGAAAAATAAAAAACTTCCAGCCCCCATAAAGAGGGAGCTGGAAGCCATGGTCATTTTCCTGCCGGAGTTGAAACCGGGTACGGAATCGCCTCCTTTTACCTGGCAGCAGCCTGCGGAGCTTCCGCACCGGGTTTCAGCGGCAGGGTTTTCATGCGGGTCATCTTTCCGTTGACGCGCACGGGCAGCACCTTGGGCTGGTCGGAATACAGCTTCACGTTGCTCACCTTGCCGTTCTTCCAGGAGAAGTCCACCGTGACGTTGCCGCGGGCTTTTAGTCCCTTCACGGAGCCTTCAGGCCACGCCTCCACAGGGGAGGGCATGATGTCCAGGCCGCCGGCATGGGATTGCACCAGCATTTCACAAATGCCGCCCACAATCCCGAAGTTGCCGTCCATCTGCATGGGCGGGTGTGTGGTCAGCATGTTCGGCAGGGTGTTGAATTTCAGAAGTCCCTGCACCATTTCATGAGCCTTGTTCCCGTCGCCCAGGCGGGCCCACAGGGCGGTGCGCCACGGCCACGTCCAGGAACGGCGGCTGTCTCCGGTCGTGCCGCGCCATTCCAGGGAGAGGCGGGCGGCTTCCGCCAGCTTGGGCGTCTTGAGCTTGCTGATCTGGTTGCCGGGGAAAACGGCAAAGAGGTGGGACGTGTGGCGGTGGTCCGTCTTGGGGATGCGGTCAATCATCCATTCCTGAAGGTTCCCTTCCTTGCCTATCTTGTTGCCGGCCAGCCTCTTCAGCTTGCCTTCCAGGCTCTTGGCCCAGGAGGCGTCCTTGCCCAGGATGCGGGCGGCCTTGATGGTGTTGGTGAAGAGTTCCGCGATGAGCTGCTGGTCGTGCATCACGCCGTCTTCACGCGGGCCGTGCTCGGGAGACCAGCCGTTGGGGGCCACCAGGGTGCCGGCCTTTACGTCAGCCAGGTCCTTCTTCTCCTCTTCGTTCGGATCCTTGCCGTTCGTCTTGAAGCCTTCGCCCCTGGCGCCCAGCTCCTTCAAATGGTCTTCCCAGAAATGGCAGATTTCCTTCATGAGGGGATAGGCCTGCTTTTCCAGATATTTCCTGTCCCCGGTGAACGCGTAATGTTCCCAGACATGCAGCGCATACCACGCCGCGCCGGGAATGTTCCACTGCCAGCCGTTGCCGCCGAAGATGTTCTGGGAGGTACGCACCGTCCAGCCGCGCACGGGCTTGCCGTCCTTGGTATTGAAACCCTTGTTGGCCTGGGAGACGTCCCGGCAGCCGGGCGCCATCGCTTCCACGTAATTGATCAGCGCCTCATGGCATTCGGAAAGATTGGCGGGTTCCGCACCCCAGTACGCCATCTGCACGTTGATGTTGTTATGGTAGTCACAGGCCCAGGGCGGATTGAGATAAACATTCCAGAGCCCCTGGAGGTTGGCCGGAAGCGTGCCGGGCCGGGAGCTGGACAGGAGCAGGTAACGGCCATACTGGAACATGGTTTCTTCCAGATCGGGATCAACCGGATTCTTCTTATAGGCTTCCAGCCGCTTTGGAATAGGCAGTTTGGCTACATCCGCCTCCGTCTTGCCGAAGTTGACCTTTACCCGGTCAAACATGGACTTGTACTGGGCGATGTGCGCCTGTTTCAGGGCGGCATAATCCGCAGAGGCCGCCTTGGCCGCATAACGGTCCAGCTTTTTGGCGGGGGCCTCTCCCTTCCAGTCCTTCTTATAGTCCATCAGGTAATCCGTCTCCATGGCGATGACGACCATGCAGGAATCCGCGTTCTTCACGGAAATCTTATCGTCCGCAGTGGAAAGCGTACCGCCTTTGGGACGGATCAGGACGCGGCCTTCATAATTCATGCCGTTTTTCAGGGTTCCCTTCCAGGTGATGACGGGGCCCTTGGCGGAAATAGCCGATTCAAGCTGGCTGTTGATGGAAAAATCCGCGCTGAACTGGCCGGGCTTGCTGGCCTTGTACTCCAGCACCAGCACATTGGCGGGCGTGCTGGCGAACGCTTCGCGGTCATACGTCACGCCATCCGCCTTGTAATTCACCTTGTGGATGCCGTCCCGCAAATCCAGGGCGCGCGTAAAATCCTCCACGGAAACGGAGGCTGGCTGGTCCCCCTTTTTAAAGTCTACGAACAAATCGCCGAAAGGCAGGTAGTTGCCGAACTGGTTCGTCCCGGCATTGAGCCCGTAACCATACCCACCGCCGGGATTGGGGCCGCCGGACCACAGGCTGATTTCATTCAGGGCGAACCGCTCGCGGTTGGGCGCGCTGAAAATCATGGCCCCCACGCGTCCGTTGCCGATGGGATACCCTTCCGCTTCCCAAACGGCGGAAGGCTTCTTGTATTTGCCGAAATTACCGTCGGGGTTCTTGTCCTCCTGCGGATAAACAACTACGGCCGGTTCATCAGACCAGATCAGGTTGGAGGCGGAAGGCTTGTCCAGGGCCCCCCAACCCAGAGAAACGGAGCTCACCGCAACGGCAGATAGAAATAGAGATTGGAGATGCATGCTTTAATGAGGATGTCATATATTTACTGCCGCCGCAATCTCTATCTTTCAGCCTTTTCAACTTACCCTCACGGCATGACGCACCCCTTTCCGCCGTTCTTCCTCCTGACCCGGCGCCTGTTCCGCAAATGGTAGCGCGGACAGTAAATTTCCTTGTCTTTGAGGGGCGCACGCCTACCGTAGGCAAGCATGTTTAAACGACTTCTCTCCGCATTTTTTTCCTTCGCCCTTCTCGGGACGGCTTCCGGAATATCTTTTGCCGGGGTCACCGTTCCGGACGTTCTGAAAGACCGGATTGCCCTGAAAAAAACGGCCCAGCAGCTCAACGTCGTTTACTTTCTGGGCAGTGACACGGAACCCGTTCCGGATTACGAACGGCGCCTCAGCGAACTGCTGCTTTACCTCCAGCAGTTTTACGGCAGGGAAATGCAGCGGCACGGCTACGGCGCGCGCTCCTTCGGCCTGGACATCAAATCCCCCGGCCGCGTGAACATCATTGAATACAAGGCCAAGAACCCGGCGGCGCACTATCCGTATGAAAACGGCGGCGGCTGGAAGGCCGCGCAGGAGCTTGAAGAATTTTTCAAGGCCAATCCGGACAGGAAAAAAAGCCAGCACACCCTGGTCATCATGCCTACCTGGAACGATGAAAAGAACGGCCCCGACAATCCCGGCGGCGTTCCCTTCTACGGCATGGGCCGCAATTGCTTTGCCCTGGATTATCCGGCCTTTGACATCAAGCACCTGGGCCAGAAAACCAGGGAAGGGCAGCTGCTGACCAAATGGTACGGCGGCCTGGCCCACGAGCTGGGCCACGGCCTCAACCTGCCCCATAACCACCAGACCGCCTCGGACGGCAAAAAGTACGGCACGGCCCTGATGGGCGCGGGAAACTACACGTTCGGCACCAGTCCCACCTTCCTGACCCCCGCCAGCTGCGCCCTGCTGGACGCCTGTGAAGTGTTCTCCGTCACTCCGGCACAGAAATTCTATGAAGGCAGGCCGGAAGTGGAAATCAAGGACACGGCCATTTCCTTCAAGGGAGACCAGATTCTCATCTCCGGAAGCTACAAGAGCCCCCAGACCGTCAAGGCGCTGAACGTCTACGTCCAGGACCCGCCCTATGCGGTCAACCAGGACTATGACGCCGTTTCCTTCTCCCAGCGCCTGGGGAAAAAGAGCGGCAAGTTTTCCATGAAGATTGACAAGAAGGAACTGGACGGGCTGACCAACAACGAATTCCGCATTTCCCTCATGTTCATCCTCGCCAACGGGCTGCACATGCAGAAGCATTTCACGTTCCACTGGGACGCCCTCCAGGATTACAGGGACGAACCCAAATCCTGAACCGGTTCCCCTCCCTTGGCGGATTGCCGCGGAGACGGCGGCATCCGCATCACGGGAAAGGGCTTATTCCTTCAAACTGGTGCGCCAGCCGGAAGCGTGCTGATAATAATAAACCGCCTCCTTTTCCAGCTCCTTCATCCGGGCATCCGGCTTCACAGGCTCCCCGTCACGGAAAAACTCCGCGCCGCGCTGTGGTTTAAGCACCACCATGTCCCTTCCCTTCAAGTAGCCGATGTACTGGTAATTGCTCACGAAATACCGGGACTGGTAGGAGGGTTTCAAGGCGTCCTTTCCATAAAACGCCGCATCATACGGCCATTTCAGCAGGCCGAGCAGGGTGGGCAGCACGTCAATCTGGCTGACAGGCGTCTCAATCCGTTCCGGCTTCAGCAGGGCCGGAGCGTAGAAAATGGAGAAAATGCGGTGCGTTTCCGGATTAAGCGTCTGTTTCCCGGCGCTGCCCGCGCCATGGTCCGCCACAAACACGAACAGCGTATTCTCAAACCACGGTTTGCTCCTGGCCTCCTCCACAAAGGCCCCCACGGCATAATCCGCGTACTTGACGGCGCCCATGCGCCCGGTATGGGAAGGAATGTCTATGCGCCCTTCCGGATAGGTATAGGGGCGGTGGTTGGACGTGGTGAACACCACCTGTAAAAAAGGAGAGCCGCTTTTGAAGGACTCATCCGCCTCACGCACGGCGCGGCGGAACAGGTCTTCATCACAGACGCCCCAGATGGTGGAATGGGTCACCTCTGAATCATCCATGGAATTGCGGTCCAGAACCTGGAAGCCGTTGTTCCCGAAGAAGTAATTCATGTTGTCAAAATACCCGTAGCCGCCGTAGATCCACTTGAGGTCATACCCCTTGTCCCTGAATATGGACCCGATGGTCTGCAAATGCTCATTCCCCTCCTGGCGGAGGATGGACATGCCGGGCAGAGGCGGTATGGACGTGCTGACCGCCTCCAGCCCGCGCACGGAGCGGGTGCCCGTGGCATAGGTATTCGGGAAGAAAATGCCCTCTTTGCCCAGACGGCTCAGGCACGGCGTGACATTCGCGCCGTCCTCCCGGCACTCGTTTAAAAACTCCGCCCCCATGCTCTCCATGACCACAACCACGACGTTGGGCCGGATGGCTTCCCCGGAGGGGCGCACCCGCCTCTTCACGCTGCCTGATGCGGCGTCAGGCACGGACGTGTCATCCGCCGTGAATTCCCGGGCCAGAAACACCGCCGCATCCGCGTCCGGCAGCGTCTTGTAATAATCGCGGTAGTCCAGTTCATTCTTGAGAAAGGCGCTGAACAGGCTGTAAAGGCCGTCCTTGGCCATTTCCGAGTTATAGCGGTTGTTCACGGCATCCGCATCCTTGATGTCCACCAGCCAATACCCTCCCGTTATGCACGCCAGCAGGAACAGCACCACGCAGCCCCGCTTCCACCCCGCGGGAGCTTCCCCATGGCGGGGAACCAGAAAACGCTTCATCCCCCAGACGGCCAGGACGGATACAGCCAGAATGGCGATAAGAATCGGGATGATGGGGTAGGATTCATAAATATTCCCGATCACCTCCTTGGTATAAATCAGGTAATCCACCGCAATGAAATTGAAGCTGGCTTCAAACTCATTCCAGAAGAAGGCTTCCGCCACGTCCTCAAACAGGTTGGCGAGCACAAACAGGAAAAACCATGCGCAGGTGATCCACCGGTCCGCCTTTCCCCCCGCCCTACCGCGCGGCAGAATCCACAAATAAACGGCATAAGGGATGAGCCAGTAGCACATGGTGATGGAAAACTCCGTCACGAAAATGTATGCCGTCTTCAGAAGGGGAATGACCCCGAAATCCATGTTGCGGTATTCAAAAAACACCGTAAACAGGTTTTCCACCGCCTCAATACCGAACGCGAGCAGGAGGAACGGCCAAAACCTCCCCCAATAATAACGAATCATCGTCCCCGGAAATATGACAGACGGGGCATGCCGTCAATGCTCCATCACAGCATCACGCAAGTATGGCTGTCATTCCGCAGAGCGGCCGCCGGGCATCCGGACTCCCTTTACACCACATCCAGCGCGGCGTCCCAGTCCTTCCAGACAGGCTCCAGGCCCGCATTCCGGATGGCGCCGACCACCTGTTCCGGAGTGCGCTGGTCGGAAATCTCAAACTGCTCCGTTGCCTTGCAGCGCCCTTTCCGGTCCTCGGGAAGGTCCACCTGGTTTCCCCGCACCGTCAAATGGGCGGTGGCCGTTCCCACCCCCGTGTAGCCCCCCGGTTCCGTACGGGCAATGGCGGACATGTGGGTCATGCCCAGATGCATCAGGGCATCCCTCATCGGCGCGGGTTCACGGGTGCTGACGGACATGCCTATCCTGGGGAAGCAGATGCGCAGGGCGGCCATAAGCTGGACAAAATGGCGGTCGTCCAGCATCAGTTCCGGATCGGGTTCATACTCGTAATTCCCGGCGTAGGGACGCATGCGCGGGAACGCCACGGAAAGCGCGGACTTCCAGCAATGCTTCTGCAAATAGTCCAGATGGGCGGCGAGCGCCATGGCCTCCCGCCGCCAGGGGGACAGGCCGAACAGGGCGCCTATCTGAATGCGGCGGAAGCCGCCCTGGTAGGCGCGTTCCGGGCAATCCAGCCGCCAGTTGAAATTCTTCTTCATGCCCGCCGTATGCAGGGTTTCATACACCTCCCGGTTGTAGGTCTCCTGGTACACGGCCAGTTGTTCCGCCCCATGGTGGACGATTTCCGCATAGCGGTCGTCCGGAAGCGGTCCTATTTCCAGCCCCAGCGAGGGGATAAAGGAATGCAGCGCGTCCAGGCATTCCTGCATGTACCCGTCTGAAACGAACTTGGGATGCTCCCCGGCCACCAGCAGGATGCTGCGCAGGCCCAGCCCGTGCAGGTAGCGGGCCTCCTGCACCACTTCATCCACCGTAAGGGTGGTGCGGATGATGGGGTTGTCCCGGGAAAAACCGCAGTACTTGCAATTATTGATGCATTCGTTGGACAGGTAAATGGGGGCAAAGAGACGGATGGTCCGGCCGAAATGCAGGCGCGTCAGGCGGCGGCTCTCCTGCGCCATCGCCTCCAGGCGGGCGTCGTCCACCGGTTCCAGCAATGCCATGAAGCGGCGCACCAGGGAAGAGGGATGGTCCATCAGACCGTTTAATTCTTCAGAAAAGGACATAGGAAGATTAAATAAAATTTGAGAGAGCCGGCTGCCCAAGGCCATTTCCACGCCTGAACCGGAGAAGCCCAATTTGCCTCTTCCCTCACAAAGGATTCCATCTTTTACCGTGTCATTTCCCGGAGCGGAGCGCTCCATGAGGAAAGAAGGGCCCCTGCAAATCGTCGTGACAGACGGCCTCTCATGGACTAATCTGGCCTTATCCTCCCATGACCGCCACGCCGAACAGCCTTTTCCGCCATTATCTCGATTCCCTGATCCAGCAGGGAACAACGCGCACGAGCCTGACGGATGAAGCCAGAAACGTTCTCAGGACGTGGTACGTGACCGCCAAACAGGGAAGCCGCCCCGCCGCTGCCGTTCCCGCAGCTCCACCCTCTCCCCCCGTTTCTCCTGAACCGCCGCCCCAGGCGGAACCTGCCCCGGCCTCCGTATCTTCCGGGGCACCGGAACCGCCGGAGCTCTTTCCGGAGAGCCGGGAACCGGCCTCCACCGTCGCTCTCCCGGAAGGGACGATGGAAGACAAGCTGCAATACCTGCGGGATCTGGCGCAGAACTGGCAGCCGGCGCGGGAGCTCAATTCCCTGCGGGACACCATGGTCTTTGCCACGGGCAATCCCCATACGGAGCTCATGCTCATCGGGGAAGCGCCGGGCTATTATGAAGAAGTGCAGCAGGAGCCCTTTGTGGGCCGCGCCGGGGAAAAACTCAACCAGATATTGAAGGCCATGGGACTCTCCCGAGACATGGTCTACATCTCCAACATCGTCAAATTCCGTCCTGCGCTGCCTAACCAGCGGACCAACAACCGCGCCCCCACGCCGGAAGAAATTGAAGCCTGCCTGCCCATCATCATGAATGAAATCCAGGTCATCCAGCCGAAGATGATCGTAGCCCTGGGCGGGACAGCCGCCGTGGGGCTGCTGGGGATACAGGGTTCCGTCAGCTCCATGCGCGGCAGGTTCCACGACCTCAATGGCATTCCCGTGCGCGTTACCTACCATCCCAGCTACCTGTTGAGATCAGACAGCCCGCGGGAAAAACGCAAGGTCTGGGAAGACATGCTGGCCGTCATGGAACGCCTAGGCATGCCCATCTCGGAAAAACAGCGCGGCTACTTCCTGCCCAGGGAATAAAACCGGGAATTCCTGCATGCCGCCCTTCTCCCGCCACGGTAGCTGAACGGCTGTTTTTTCATGGAAAACCTGCGGAACGGTCCGTTCCCTTTTCAGCAATGCACGATCCGCTTTTTCCTTCCGTGTTCCGGCACTTCCCAGAACAGGCGTGCCCTGTCGCGGCTCACTCCCTCCATGTTCAGGTACCGCGCCCGCAGCAGGGAGGAGGAGCGGTGCCCCATCTCCATCTGAAGCAGGGGAAAATCCCGGAACCACTTGGCATGATAGGAAGCATAGGTATGCCTCAGAGCATCCGCGCTCCATTCCCCGAAGCGGTGATGCACGCCCCACCCGGCCTTTTTCCGGAGCAGCCTCCAGCGCACCGGCCAGTTGGGAGGGCATAGCAAGCCATCCCGCTCCCCTGCCCCGTATTCCGCCAGAAGCCGCCGGAGCACGGCATGAATGGTGACGTGCCGGGCTCCCCCCGTCTTACTGGCTACGGACCTTACGGAAATGACCCGTTCTTCCATATCCACGTCATTCCAGCGGAGACGCATCACTTCCCCCGGCCTGATGCCGGCATACAGCATGACCCAGACCGCCGGAGCGCAGTCACGGAATTCAGGAATTTCCACCACATCCCGGAGGCTTTTTATTTCTTCCGGGACCAGAACGGCGATGGTCCGTTCACGGAACGCAGGAGGTTCCACCCGGACAATGGGATTTTCCCCGCACCAGCCGCGCCGCAGGGAAAGGGACAGCACGCCGCTCATCACTGCACGGCCCTTGTAACGCTGTCTGCGGGAGGAAAACGCAGTTTCCAAAAAACGCGCGCAATGCTCCGGCGTCAGTTTCCGGACCGGAAAATCCTTCAATTCCGGACACCTCCGCATCAAGGCTCCGGTGAAATACCTGATATCACGCAGCGTTGTGGGACGAAGCCCGCGCTTCGCCCTCAGCGTCTCCTCCACGGCGGCGGAAAAGGAAACCGTCTTTTCCCCTTTCCTCAATTCCTCCGCTCCCAGGAAAATTGCCTTTCTGGCCCGGCGCATGCTGCGGCGCCCCCCGCACAGGCTCAGCAATTCCACGGCCAGACTGGCTGCATCCAGCATATTCAAACCGCTTCCTTTCAACAACATTTCCGCCGCCAAATATTTATTCCGGTTTTCTCCATGTTTCGCCATTCCGAACACCATGTTTTTGATATTAATGCATGATACATCACAGGATTGTTAATCCTGTTAGCAAGAAAAAAATTACAATATTTTCATCTATTAATCCCTTTTAACGGCCAATTTCTTATGTACAAATAAAAATCTATTTGTTAGATAAGCCGTGGATTCAATCTTCCGCCGCACAACGCGCCGTTCATGCGCCGGAGGCGGGAAAACGGACGGAATATATTCAGACGCACAGGATTAACAATCCTGTACATAGAAATTCAGCAGGGAAAAGGCACCCATTTCCACTTTTCCTTAAATTAATCTGAATATAACAAATCATGAATCTTCGTTTACCCCTCCCGCTGCGCCGGGCTCTGCTGGCAGCCATGTGCGTCCTTGGAAGCCAGGCCTTCGCCGCCGAATATACAGCTTCCACCCTGGAAGAATTCCAGGCCGCCTGGAACCAGATGGCCAATGGAGACACGCTGAACATTACCGGCTCCATCGATTTTGAAGGAATAGAATTGAGCGCATTGCCCGCAGACGCTGCCATCGTCCTCAAATCAGACGGGCATGGAAAAATCTCCAACTTCAACTACAAGGACATGTCCGCCGTGGAGATGCAGGATCTAAATGTGGACGGTGAAGGAACCGTCCGCGTGGGCAGCATGACGGAAGGAATGCTCAGCGGGCGGAGCGACGCCGGAAACACCCTTTCCATAGAAGACGGCTCCACCCTGGACGGCACATGGCTTGTCCTGGAAAACAACAAGCTGGTGGCGGGAGACGGAGCCATTCTCAACCGGAACGACGTCGTCACCAGCCACGCCACCTCCATAGAAACCAGACTGGACCCAGAAACAGGGGCCTTTATCTCCACGGTGGTCACTATCACACCGGGAGAAATTGCCATGGAGCTGGGAAAAGACGTCCAAATCAATGAAATGGATTTATCCATGAATGACGGAGTCCGCGGCCAAATTGTCTCCCATGGAGATATTGCCCTGGCTGATTCCACCCTCGTCTCCACAGGCGCCGTCAACACCACGTCCGTTTACGAAAACGAAGAGTCCGGCACTCTGATCGGCCAGTCGGAATCCGTGGGCGCCCGCGGAGGAATTGACTTCAGCGCGGGAGCCGTGACGATGACGGATACCGATCTGAGCACCGCAGGCGATGGAGACCGGTTCACGGGCGGCGAAATACTGCTGGGAAACAACAGCATCCTGAAAGCCACGGACCGGGCGGAAATTACGACGGGAGCCCTCGTCCTTTCCCATGGCATTACCAGAAAAGATGAAGACGGGGCCTACCTGCCGGGAACCAGCACGGAAGAATCCATGGGGCTGTATGGCGACATCGCCATCGGCAGCGGCAGCTCCATTGAAAATTATGACATGGACGCGAAAGGCTCCATCTTCATCGGAGAAGGGGCAAAGCTGGCATCCGTCACGCTGGATGCCGTATCCGTGGAACTGAATTCCTTCTCCATGGCTGAAGGGGAAGACGGAACCCGTACCGTCCGCATAACCACCGCAGTAGGAGACCAGGCCACCGTTTCCATCGGGGCCAATTCCACGCTGGACGACGTGGATATCTATGCGGAAGGCGGAGACATCTACATCGGCAGCAATACTGAAATCACCGGGGACAACGACCTTTCCGGCAGCCAGATGGCCGATATCTGGGCCGGGGATACGGTGGGAGCCATTGACGACGAAGGCGCCTCCTCCCGCGGAACCATCTCCTTTGAAGGAACGCTCAAGCAGAACGCGGACGGCGACTATGTGCTGGCCTCCGGCGAATACACGGAAGGAACTTATGGCGGGAACGTAGTCATTGGCGACAACGCTACGCTGACCATGACCACCGTAGCCGCGGAAAACACCATCATACTAGGGGACAACGTGACCTATCAGGGAACGGAAGAAGCGTCCGTCTACCACATGAGCGCCTTCAGCGATGCGGATAACAGCCTCGTCCACGCCAGCATCATTGACACGGATGAAAACGGAGACATCCTCAACGGAACCGTTACCGTTACGGAACGTGAAAACAAAATCACCACGGGCCGCAGCAACACGTTCATGAACAGCAAGGCCCCGGGCAGGTCCGCCACCATGGATATTTCCAGAGGGGGCGCCCTCTACGCGCACGGAGACATTCTCATTGGAGAAAACAACCGCTTCATCGGCAATACGGCCGCCGGGTCCGGCGGAGCCGTCTTCGCCCAGAACAACATTGCCGAGGCCATCACCTATGAAAACGGGGAACGCACCTCCAAACTGACCACGGAAGTGCTGGATATCACGGTAGGGAACGGTTCCGTCTTCTCCGGCAACACGGCCGGGGCCAACGGCGGAGCCATCGCCTCCGAGCTGACGACCAATCTTGCAATGCAGGAGGGCGATAATGTGGACGACTTATTTGAAAATGAAGGCGCCAATATCTGGATAGGCAAAAATGTCACCTTCACGGACAACACCGCCGCCGGACTGGGAGGGGCCATCCATCTGATGGAAGACCGTCTTCTTCTGATTGGCTCCGGAGCCTTCTTTGACGGCAATATGGCCGGGGAAGAAGCCAACGACATTTTTGCCGAAGACGGCTCCGTCATCCTGGTGGACTCCGCCGCGGACGATGTCACCATCATCAACAGCGGGATTTCCGACGCGGACTACTACTCCCTTGACGACGGTCCGTGGACGCGCGGTTCCGCCACGCTGGTGCAAACGGGCAGCGGCGGCCTGCTCTACGGCGGCCGGGACACGGAAGACAACGGATTCGGAGGAACATTCATCCAGGATTCCGGAGCCGGTTCCCTGATCGTGGGCCATCTGGCTGAAGTGGATGGCACCCTGGTCATGGAAGGCGCGCAACTGGGCGTTGAAGGCCTGACGGACTATGAAATCAACGGAGGAGGAGTTATTCTGACGGAAGATTCCACCCTGGCCGGCGACACGCTGGAACTCAACGGAAACGCCGTGATTGAAATGGGCGAGGGCTCTTCCCTCCTCCTCAATGGCATCACGTTCAACGGCCATTCCTCCATCAAGCTCTGGAATGCCGGTGAAACGGGCAACGGAAGGGACCTCACCCACACCGCAGCCGGAACTTCTTCCGTGGGCAACATCACCATCACCGGAGCCGATGTCAGCGAACTGCCCCTGTTCAACTCCGCCTTTGTCTCCACTAACGCCGCACTTCATGAAGACGGAACCATCCGGTTGACGCAGAACATGCACGGAGTAGCCGCCCCCATGCAGGGATATTCCGGAAACGTCTCCGGCGCGGCAGCCGGCATGGAACAGGCCCGGACGGGAGTCCGGGACGGTTCAGCCGCACACAGGTTCTTTGAAACCCTCCTGGGAACCTCCAGCGCGGACGCGGCGGCAGCCATGATTCAATCCGTCAGCGGTGAAACCGTGGTCAACGCGGCGTGGGCCTCCAATGACGCCCTCAAGGGCTTTGCCGCCCTGGGCAGGACGCAGGGAGCCATTTCCGCCGCACAGGGGCTGAACGCTCCGGCGGCGAAGCCGATCCAGTCCGCAGACGCGAAGGGCTCCCCCATCGCCATGGCGCCGGTGGCCTCAGGCCGCGGCTCCGTATGGGTGGGCGGACTGGGTTCCTGGACGAACCAGAGCGCACGGAGCGGCATCGACGGCTACAAATACGACGCAGGCGGCTATGCCGTGGGCGCGGACTGCAAGCTCTCCTCCTCCGCCCTGGCTGGGGTAGCCATCGGCCAGTCCTACGGAACCTTCCAGGACAAGGGAGGGTTGTCCAGCTATGACGCGGACTCCTTCATGGCCATGCTTTACGGCCGCTACACGCCCGCAGGGGCTTCCAAGCTGGCCCTGGACGGTTATGCCGCCTTCGGCACCACGTCCTTTGACGGAAAGGCCCGCATGGCGGACACCTCCGCCAGCGGGAAATTTGATTCCGACTCCTTCGGAGCCGCCGTCTATGCCACTTGGACGGAACAGCTCCGCAGCAAACTGGTCATCGCGCCGTTTGCCGGGCTGGAATTCATGACCGGGAAGACGGACAGCTTCTCCGAACACGGAGACCTGGCCCGGACCTTCAGCGGAGCACGCGCCCAGAACTGGACGCTGCCCGTAGGCGTCACTCTCTCCCGCACCTATGCGGCAGGCGCCAAAACCACGCTGACGCCCAGCGTGACGGTTGCCGTGGCGCAGGACCTCAGCCGCCTCAACCCCAAGGGAACCGTCAGCAGTGAGCTGGGAACCTGGACGGCGCGCGGCGTTAACGTAGGCCGCACCGCCCTGCGCGTCAACGCAGGGGTAAGCGCCGCCTTCGGCAGCAGATGGGGAGCCCGCATCGGGTACTCCCTGGAAAGCAGGGCCGGGCTGACGGCCCAGGGAATCAACGGCTCCGTCAGTTACTCATTCTAACGGGCGTTCCTATTCCAGTCTCCCCGGTTCCCCACGGGACCGGGGAGGCAATCCTCAACCCTTCTCTTCATGCCTTCTTCAACAATAATCCGCCCCATCCTGACGCTGGGCTGTGCGGTCCTGCTGGCCTCCTGCGGCGGCAGCTCCGGCAAATCGGACTCCTCCGGAGTCCAGCCCCCGCAAACACTGGAAACAGGCTCCGTCATCAGCATGACGGACGGCCATGGAGTCTCCTACAAAATCATCTCCCCCACTACGCTGGAAACGGGGAACGGCCGCTTTTCCGGAACGTACTCCTATGCGCCGGGTCCGGCTTCCGCCCGGTTCTCCATGACGCTGACTGACGGAGGGGAACATCCCTCCACCATCACCAGCTCCGGAGAAATGACCTTTACTTCCGCAACGGAGGGCTACTACTCGGCAACCAAATATGAATCCACCGTTCTCTCCCCGGAAGGAATGGGCGGCCCCTTCAAAATCTCCAAATAGAAAAATTTCCCGGGAAAGTATGAATTGTTGATTAGGAACCGCTTCCTGTTGAGGGAAGCGGTTCCGCTTTAACCGGACAGACCTTTTATGGCGGTCGCCTCCGGCATGAATGTACCGGCGTCCGCTCATTCCTGCCGGGCAGGCTAATCCGGCCATACCGCTTGCCAGCCGTCTGTGAACCGGAGGCAGGCATAAAAAAACCGCTTTCCCACCAGGGAAAGCGGCTGCCATTTAAAAGGGAGCCATTATTCCCCGCGCCGGAGAACGGCGCCATTGCTGGCATTCGTGGCGAGGTGGCGGTAACGGCTCAGCCAGGAGGAGGAAACCTTGTTGTACGTGGGCTGCCACTCCGCACGGCGGCGTGCAATCTCATCCTCGCTCAAATGGGCGTTCAGCGTACGGTCCGGAATGGAATACTCAATAATATCCCCGTTCCGCAACAGGCCGATCAGGCCGCCTTCCGCCGCTTCCGGGGAAATATGGCCGATGCAGGCTCCGTGGGTGGCTCCGGAAAAACGGCCGTCCGTGATAAGCGCCACTTCCGCGCCAAGGCCCTGCCCCATGATATAGGACGTGGGGGCCAGCATCTCCTGCATGCCGGGGCCGCCCTTGGGTCCCTCATTGCGGATGACGACCACATCGCCGGACTTCACCTTCCCGGCAAGGATGCCTTCGCAGGCTTCCTCCTGGGACTCGAAAATCACGGCGGGTCCGCGGAAGCTCATCATGTCCGGATGCACGCCGGCCTTCTTCACTACGGCGCCTTCCTGGGCCAGGTTGCCGAACAGGATCGCCAGGCCGCCGTCACGGGAATAAGCCTTTTCCAGCGGATGGATTACCGTTTCATCCGTAATGCCGCATCCTTCAACCGTTTCACCCAGCGTCTTTCCGCTCACGGTCATGGAATCCAGGTGGAGAGCCCCGGGAATCCTGGCGATCTCATGAATGATGGCGCTCACGCCGCCGGCGCGCAGGACATCCTGCATGTGGAAGCGGGAAGAGGGGGCCACCTTGCAGATATTCGGGGTGCGTTTGGAAATGTCATTGATGCGCTGGAGGTCATACTCCACGCCGGCTTCCCGGGCGATAGCCAGCGTATGAAGCACGGTATTGGAGCTGCCGCCCATCGCCATATCGATCGCAAAGGCATTGTCGATGGCGTCACGGTTCACGATGTCGCGCGGCAGGGGACCGTCCGCCTTCGCCATCTCCACGGCGCGGCGCGCGGTCTGCTTCCAGAACTCCTTGCGTTCCTCGGAAGTAGCCAGCAGGGAACCGTTGCCGGGAAGGGCCAGGCCGATTACCTCGCTCAGGCAATTCATGGAATTGGCCGTAAACATGCCGGAACAGGAACCGGCGCCGGGGCAGGCGCGGCATTCCAGGGAATGGAGTTCCTCCGCATTGATTTTGCCTGCCTTGAAGCGGGCGACGGCCTCAAACACGCTGTTCAGGTCCAGTACGGTGCCGTCCTCCGCCATGCCGGCGGCCATCGGGCCGCCGCTGCAGAAAATAGTGGGAATATTGCAGCGCAGGGCGCCCATGATCATGCCGGGAACAATCTTGTCGCAATTCGGAATGCAGATCATGGCGTCAAACGCGTGGGCGCTCAGCATCGTCTCCACGCTGTCCGCGATCAACTCACGGCTGGCCAGGGAAAACTTCATGCCGCCGTGGCCCATGGCAATGCCGTCACAAACGCCGGGCAGGTTGAACTCCACGGGAGTTCCTCCGGCCTTGCGCACTTCCTCCTTGATGAGGGCGGCTACCTTGTTCAGGTGGACATGGCCCGGAATCACCTCATTAAAGGAATTGCAAATGGCAATGAAGGGACGGCTTAAATCCTCATCCGTCATCCCCGTGGCACGCATCAGACTGCGGTGCGGCGCACGCTCGAACCCTGCTTTAACTCTATCGCTTCGCATAACAATACAACTGTTGCAGTGCAAGTGTATCACATGACGCAGGGAAGAGAAGTTGAATCTAGGCCAGTCTTGCAAAACGGAAACGCCTCCGTTACAGTCTGTTTGCATAAGGAAAGACTTTAGCTGTCCGGAACACCCTTCCGGACGGGGAAATGTGAACGAATCGTCACATCTAATATCGGGACACCGCCCCTTCCTTCATCGTAAAAAACAGCCATGGCAACCATTCTTATCGCTGAAGACGATCACGCCATCTCAGACCTCGTGGCCTACAACCTGGAACGCGCAGGCCACACGCCCCTGGCGGCCTATGACGGCCTGACCGCGCTGGAAGTGGCGCGCAGGGACAGGCCGGAACTGATTCTGCTGGACCAGATGATGCCGGGCATGGACGGCCACGGCGTACTGAGAGAGCTGCGCCGGGACAGCCGCACGCAGAACATTCCCGTCATCTTCCTGACCGCCAAGGCCCAGGCGGAAGACCGCATCCAGGGACTGGAGCTGGGAGCGGACGACTATGTGACCAAGCCATTCAGCCCCAAGGAACTCGTGCTGCGCGTAGGCAGCGTGCTGAAACGGTGCGAACACACGCCGGGCAGCGTCATCGCGGAATACGGGCCCTTCACGTTTGACAAAAACGCCCTCAAATTCTACATCGACAAGGAGGAAGTGGACCTGACGGCCACGGAATTCAAGCTCATGATCTACATGATTGAACGGGAAGGCCAGACCCTGAACCGCAACGACCTGCTCAGCTGCGTGTGGGGATACAGCCACCAGGCCCAGAGCCGCACGCTGGACACGCACATGAAACGGCTGCGCCAGAAACTGGCACCCTATGCGGACTGCATTGAAACCGTCCGCAGCATCGGCTACCGCTTTACCCTGCCGGGGCGGCGTCCCCCGGAGGAAGAGGTCTAACGCTCCGGTTCCATGTCGGCCATCGACTACATCCTCATCATCCTTGTTCTGGCCTCCCTGTACCTGAACTGGCACCTGGTCCAGGTATGTCGGTCCGCCATGAAAGCCCGGAAAAAGGCCTTGCGGGACGCCCAACGCCTGCTGAAACGCGGAGAGGAAGCCCAGGAACAGGCCATCGTGGACAAACGGCGCTTTCTGGAAGCTCTGGGTGAGGCCTTCCTGCTCATCGGTCCCGCCGGGCACATCGTGCTGGCCAATACGCTGGCCAAAGAGCTCTTTCAGGAAGAAAGGCTGGAAGGACGCAAAGTGGGAGCCCTGGTGTGCAACCAGGAACTGCTGGGGCATGTTCAGGAAGCCTTTGACACGGATGGCCCCGTCACCAAGGAATTTACGCTGAGCGCCGCCAACTCCCCCGGCGGAGTGCAAAACGGCATCACGGCGTGGCACTTGGACAGCGCCATCACGGACACCCCGATCAAGGAAAAACGCATCCTGCTGCGCAACGTCACGCAAAACTACCTCACCAACCAGATGCGCCGGGACTTCGTGGCGAACGCCTCCCACGAGCTGCGCACCCCGCTCACCATCATCGTGGGATATCTGGAAAACCTGATGGAAGACAATCTGATGGAGGAAAGCCCCGGACTGGCGCGCAAATTCATCGGCGTCATGCACCAGAACAGCCAGCGGCTCATGAACATCATTGAAGACATGCTCATGATCTCCAAGCTGGAATCAGGCCACAAGGCCATCCTGAAGGAACAATGGTTCCACCTCACCTCCTGCGTAGATGATGTCTTCTCCCGCCTGGACTCCATCCGGGAGAAAAAACAGGCCGCCCTGCACATGGACATTCCGCCGGACTGGGAACTCTACGGGGATCCCTTCTACTGGACGCAGGTTCTGTTCAACCTGGTGGAAAACGCCCTCAAGCAAAACACGGAACCGGGCCTTTCCGTCACTGTGGCCGCAGCCAGAACACCGGAAGCCTGCGTGATCACCGTCACGGACACGGGCGTAGGCATCCCCGCGGAAAGCCTTCCCTTCCTCTTTAACCGCTTCTACCGGGTGGAAACCCACCACTCCTCGGAAATCAAGGGAACGGGCCTGGGCCTTTCCATCGTGAAACGCGCCGTGGAGGCTCACGACGGCGCCATCACCGTCTCCAGCACCCCCCACCGGGAAACCGTCTTCACCATCACCATTCCTCTGAAACGGTTCCGGGAAGAAGCAAAGGTATAATAAAAGCACAGTCAAAAATATTTGACTTCAAATTCGGAAGACAAGTTAATAATTACAAAATCTTTGACCCATTTCCTAGTCTAAGAGAAATAGACTATCGTTTCCCAATTTCTCTATTTAATGCTCAGCATGAGCCTCCGCGTAACGTTCCAGCGATTTTTTATTTCCCAGCTGGGCGGCCACTTTCAGACCTATTTCCGCCATCTTCTTGCGTACTGAAGCCTTGTCCGCCTCTTTCAGCCATGCAGTCAGGCAAGCATCAGCCCGCGCAGACAGCTGTTTGTCTTTCCACAAGTCAAGCACCTGACCATAAAATCCGAGAAATTGGAGGGCCGTTTTTTCATGGCTCAATAACGGAGGAAGCGCCTTTTCCAATACGGCGCAGGTCTGCACCCTCACCTTCCGGTCCACCTTATTCTGCTGGTAAAACTTTAACCAGTTTTTGAAAAAGATTCTCTTGGTTTTCACCCCATAAGGCAACTTTCCAGCCATATCCGGAATATCTTTCCGGGCTAAAGCGCAGAAATTGCGCATATACGCGTCTACAGAATCCCATGATTCATTTTGCGCCAGCAATCTTGGATAAACGGCATAGCCATTCGCCTTTTTCCAATCAAGCCCCAGTTCATTCTTCATGAAATACTCCCACAGAGTGGGATTTCCGGGAAAAGCCTCCTTGAATTGTTCCAGCAAAGCCAATTTATCTTTCTCCGCCAGGCGGACATTCCTTCTCATCAAGGCCTGCCATGCGGGATAATTGGAGGCATTCCGTCTTAATGCCTCTTTCAGCAGTGCTTCCGCCTTCTGTGGATCGGCAGCCAGCAGGGATAAATAATAACAGAGATTGGATGCAGCGGCATCCTTCCCCTTCCAAAAACGGGGGCGCTCTGTAATCGTGGAAACGG
>OGXE01000849.1_pt1 | contig 28141 bp, 29 predicted proteins | sample 1576181 | NCBI WGS metagenome assembly OGXE01 (sample SAMEA3541478, study PRJEB24748) | human gut metagenome | biome: human gut; feature: human-associated habitat; material: faeces | place: China | collected 2012 | reverse complement strand
TCGCGACATTCAGCTTGGAAGGCTGACGCTCTACCAACTGAGCTATTCCCGCATAATGGTCGGAATAGCAAGATTCGAACTTGCGGCCCTCTGCTCCCAAGGCAGATGCGCTACCGGACTGCGCTATATTCCGACTTTTCTTGACAAAAATTATAATACCATATTATCTAAAATAAGTCAATATATTTTTAAAAAAAATTCAAAAAATTTAAATTTATATAATTTTTTAATTTCCTTCAATAATATGTTTATTTTTATTTATATAAATGGTATACTTATAAATAAAGTGCTAAAAAATAATTACAGGAGGAGAATATGAAATTTAAAGCTATTGTTTGTGATTTAGATGGAACTCTTTTAAATACAGAACACACAATATCTAAAAATACAATTGATACTATTAAAAAAATTACAGATCAAGGGGTTAAATTTTTTATAGCTACTGGGAGACACCATGCTGATGCTTTAAGATTTAAGGATATGCTTGGGTTAGACTCTTATCTGATAAGTTCTAATGGAGCTAGAATTCATGATGAAAACAACAATATAATTTTTAGAGATGATATTCCTCAAGAGTTAAGTAATGAGATTTTCAATACTGAAATTGACCCTGAAATTCATAAAGATGTATATTTAGAGGATAATTGGTTTCTAGAGATCCCTCTAGAAGAGGCTCATGATTACCACAAAGAATCTGGATTTACATATACAGTTACAGATTTTTCTAAACTGCATGGAAAAGAGATAATAAAATTCTTCTATATTCATAACGATGAAAAAAAGATAAGTAAATTAGAAAAAGAATTAATAGAAAAATTTGGTGATAGAGCAAATGTTACCCTTTCTCTACCTATTTGTTTAGAGGTTATGAATAAAGATGTTTCTAAGGGACATGCTATTACAAATGTACTAATGCCTCAATTAGGGTTAAAAAAAGAGGAGATTATCGCCTTTGGTGATGGTTTAAATGACTATGAAATGCTAAAAAGTGTAGGTGAAGGAGTTTTAATGGGAAATTGCAATCCTAGATTAAAAGAGCTTTTACCGAATAATAAAATAGCAAAACCAAATAGTGAAGATGGAGTGGCAGAGTATTTAAAAAAGATTTTTTTATAATTTAAAACAAGGGGAGATACATTATGAAAAAAGGAAATCTAGCAAGAGCGTTCAAAGGGGCATTTAAAGAAACTATAGCTATTTTCTTTGGGTATATATCTGTTGGAATGGCTTTTGGTTTATTGTGTGAAAAAGCAGGTTATAATTTTATTTGGGCTTTATTTATAAGTCTGTTTCTATTTTCAGGTTCTATGCAATTTGTTCTTCTTAATCTTTTAACAGGGGGAGCTGGAATAATTGAAACCATAGTAACTACCTTAATAGTAAATGCGAGATACTCTCTATATGGAATCTCTTTTATAGATTTCTTTAAAAAAATGAAAAAAGTAAGACCATATATGATTCATATCCTTACTGACGAAGTTTATGCCGTTATGTGTTCAGCTAAAACTCCCTTAGGAGTAAATAGAAAACAGTTTTTCCTTGCAATTGGAATTTTATGTCACAGTTATTGGGTTATAGGTTGTGTTTTAGGTGCTCTTCTAGGATCATTAATAAAGTTTAATAGTCAAGGAATGGAGTTTGCTATGACTGCTTTATTTATTGTTATTTTTGTTGATCAATTTCTTACTTTTTCAACTAAAATACCTAATATCTTAGGAATAGTAATAGGAGCTGTATCTCTTTTAATTTTCGGACCTAAAAATATGCTTATTCCTTCTATTTTTATGATAATAATAGTTTTAATTCTTTTAAAAACTAAATTGGAAAAAGATATGGAAAAAAATAAAAATAAGGGGGTAAAATAGTATGAAAGTAAATTTTTGGTACTCATTAAGTATAATATTAGCAGTTGGAGTGACTTCATATTTTTTAAGAGCCTTTCCTTTTATTGTTTTAAGCAAGAGAAATAAAACTATTGAAAATTTTATGATGTATCTAGGGAAAGTTCTTCCCCCTGCTGTTATAGGAATTTTAATCATATTTTGTTTAAAAGATATTAAATTTACAGTTGCTCCCTATGGAACTCCTGAATTTTTAGCTGTTATTATGGTAGTTGTTCTTCACGTTTGGAAAAGACAAACTCTTATGAGTATTCTTGGGGGAACAATTTTCTATATGATACTACTTCAAAAAGTTTTTGTTTAATAATTATAAGAATAGGGCTATATAAATTCATAACTAGAATTTATTAGCCCTACTCTTTTTATATTAATTGATAAAGTAGAATACCATAATAGCAGCAAGGATATAAAGTCCCATACTAACTTCTTTATATTTTCCAGCTCCAACTTTAACTATAACATATGAAATAATTCCAGCTCCAACACCATTAGAAATACTGTTAGTAAAAGCTGTTGCAACTACCATAAAAAATACAGGAAATGACTCAGTAAAATTATCATATTCTACATTCTTTAATCCACTTAACATTAATGTTCCCATTATAATAAGTGCAGGTGCTGTTGCCGCTGCTGGAACCATTAAAGCTAATGGACTTAAAAATAAACTAATAAAAAAGAAGATACTTGTAAATACAGCAGTAAGTCCTGTTCTTCCACCTGCTCCTACTCCAGCAGCAGATTCTACAAATGTAGTTATTGTAGTAGTTCCACATAAAGCTCCAACCACTGTTCCTAATGCATCTACAAGGAAAGGTTTTTGAATTTCTGGTAAATCTCCATTTTCATCAAGAAGTCCTGCTTTTTCAGATACTCCTAATAGTGTTCCCAATGTTGAGAAGAAATCTCCAACAAAGAAAACAAATAAAATAGGTAAAACTTTTATACTTAAAATATTAGAAAAATCTAGTTTAAATGCTATCTCTCCTATTCCTGTTGGAAGAGCAATAAAGCTTTCAGGTATCTTAGTTATTCCAAGAGGGATTCCAATAATTGTAACTGCAACTATTCCTAACAACATATCACACTTAACTTTTCTAGCTATAAATATAGCAGTTATAAATATTCCAAAAATAGCTGTTATAGCAGCAGGGCTTTTTACATCTCCTATTGAAATAGAACCATTTACTACTTTCATAAGACTACCATTCTTAAATCCAAGTTCAATAAGAAATATTCCTACTGTTGCTCCTATTCCTAATTTTAAACTTTTAGGTAGAAATTTTACTATTACCTCTCTAATTCCAAATATAGACATTAAAACAAATATTACACCTGATACAAAGTTCATTGCTAAACCTTGTTGCCAAGTAACAGCTCCACTTCCTACTAATGTCATAGCTAAAAAAGCATTGCTTCCCATAGCTGGTGCCAAAGCAAAAGGAAGTTTAGCATAAAGCCCCATAAATAATGTAAATATAGCTGACATAAGAGCTGTTACAGTAAATACCTCTTTCATTGGCATTCCTGCATTTTTCATAATCAAAGGATGAACTATCAATATATATGACATTGTCATAAATGTAGCTAATCCTCCACCAAGTTCAACTTTGATGTTGCTTTTTCTCTCTGATAGATAAAAATATCTATCTAAAAAGCTCTTCTCACCATTTTGCATTTTTTTCTTTTCCTCCTAATTATAATTAAAATTGTTTAATAACCTTTTGATTTATTACATCTATAAGTCCTATATCACTCATTTTTACCTCTGGTATAACTATTAGAGCAAGAGTACTAGGTCTAGTGATAGGGCTAGCAGTTTCAATACCATATTGTTTAAGAAGATTATTCATTCTGAAAATATCCTTACTTAACTCTTTAGCAGATTTTTTAGAAAGCATTCCAGCTATTGGGAATAGAACTTCATCTACAACTTTACTATCCTCTACTACTACAACTCCACCACCAATCTCTGCTATTCTTTTTGAAACAGCTACTGCATCTTTAGCATTATTAAATATAATAGTCATATTGTGTGAATCATGTGAATAAGTTGTTCCCACTGCTCCTTTAGCTAAATAGAAATTCTCTACAACAGCAAGAGCAATATTATCATTATCTGGATATCTATTTAAAATTGCAACAAAGTTAAGTTCTGTTCCTTCAAGCTCAATATATCCATTCTTTACTGGAACTGTAAACAGTTTTTTTCTTGTTACAGATCTACTTCTGCTTAGATACTCCATTCCTATAATTTCCATAGTTCCATTATCAATAGGAGCTTTAATTTTAAAATTTTCCTCAGTAAAGTCTTTAATTGTTACACTATTATAGTTTTCCAACTCAAGAGTAGGTTTAGGAATAGAAACAACCATCTCATCATTTTCAGCTACTAATTTTCCTTTGTAAAATACTTTTTCAACATTATAATCTTGAAGATTGTCAAAAATTACCATATCAGCAAAATATCCTGGTGCTATTCCACCAATTTTCTCTAAATGATAAGCTTGAGCTGCATTAAGTGTCACTGCTCTAATAGCTTCTATTGGATCAAGTCCAGCTTTTACAGCTATTCTCACACAATCATTTATATGTCCTTTCTCAAGAATGTCTTTTGGTTCTCTATCATCTGTACAAAGAGTAAAGTTTCTTGGAGATTTAAATCCCTTTATATTTTCAACAATAGATGTTATATTCTTCGATAGTGAACTTTCTCTAGCATCTACTATCATCCCTTTTCTTATCTTCTCTTTAGCATGAACCCCATCTCTTACCTCGTGACAAGATACAGGTCCTCCACATAAATATGCTGATAGATCTGAACCTACAACCTCTGGAGCATGTCCTTGAAGAAATTTATCTTTTTGATAAGCTACATCAATTATATCTTCCATTCTCTTATCTGAATTGATAACTCCTACAAAATCCATTACCTCTCCAAGCCCAAGAACTCTATCTTTGTCCAACATCTTATCAATTATATCAGCATCAAACTCTGCCCCTGTTGTTTCTAAACCAACAACTGATGGAACACAAGATGGAATTAGAAAGTATTGATTCATTGGTAAATTTTCTGAAGCTTCCAACATATAATCTACTCCCTTTTCTCCCAAAGCATTTCCTATCTCATGGGGATCAGCTATTATAGTTGTAGTTCCTTTTGGTATAACTGCCTCAGCAAAGTGATATGGAGTAAGGTGACTACTCTCTATATGAAGATGAGAATCAATAAAGCCTGGTGCAAGATATTTTCCTTTTATATCAATAATTTTTTCAGCTGGCTTCATTGTATCTCTTTCACACTCTACAACATCTGCTATATATTCATTATAAATATATATATTAGCTAAGTAGATTTCTCCAGAAAAAACATTTATTAAATTAGCATTTTCAATTTTCAGTGTAGCTTCTCTCTTTCCTAAAGCAACTTCTATAAGTTTTCTTCTCTCTATCTTATCCATAATATTCCCCCTTATTATTTTAGTGTATTTTTAAAAACATATTATATATTAAAATAGAAAAAAGGTAAATAATTTTATAAAAAAACTGTACTTAAAAATTTTAAGTACAGTTAATTTCATGTTATTCTCCTATTTTTTTAGGTTGTAGCCACTCTGATTTTTTCCCCATTTGATAGTTTTTTATAAACTCATCTTTATACTCTTTGAAGTTTCCATCAATAATTGCTTTTCTAGCATTTTTCATAAGTTTTAATAGGAAATAAAGATTGTGATATGTAGCTAATCTTTGCCCTAAAATCTCCTCTGCTTTAAATAGATGTCTTATATACCCTCTTGTATAGTTTCTACATACATAGCAGTCACATCCCTCATCAAGAGGTCTATCATCTTCAGCATAAGCAGCATTTTTTATAACCAGTCTACCATATTTTGTAAATACTGTTCCATGTCTACCTATTCTACTAGGTTGTACACAGTCCATCATATCTATTCCAGCTTCAACAGCCTCTAACATATCCAATGGTTCTCCTACTCCCATAAGATATCTAGGTTTATTCTCTGGGCATTTCTCTACAATATGATGCAATATTCTATACATATCTTCACGAGGCTCTCCAACTGCTAACCCTCCTATTGCATATCCAGAGAAACTTTCATCCATAGTCATAAGCTCATTTAAACTCTTATCTCTTAGATCTTCATATATTCCACCTTGAACTATAGCAAATAATCCTTGTTCATCAGGTCTCTTATGAGCTTCTATACATCTTTTAGCCCATCTTGTTGTTCTCTCTATTGACGGTATCATATACTCTCTTGTAGAAAGTCCTGGTGGGCATTCATCAAATAGCATAACTATATCAGAGCCTAAATTATTTTGAATACTGATAGATTTTTCAGGAGAAAGGAAATGTTTAGAACCATCTATATGAGAACTAAATTTTACTCCCTCCTCAGTTATCTTTCTTAAAGCTCCTAAACTAAATACTTGGAAACCTCCACTATCTGTTAAAATAGGTTTGTTCCAATTCATAAATTTATGAAGTCCACCAAATTTTGCTATCAACTCATCACTAGGTCTTAAATAAAGATGGTATGTATTTCCTAAGATTATTTCAGAACCTATAGTTTCTAACTCCTCTGGTGTCATTGTTTTTACAGTAGCTTGTGTTCCTACAGGCATAAATACAGGTGTTTCAATTACTCCATGTGGAGTTGTTATTCTTCCTGCTCTAGCTTTTCCCTGTTTAACTTCTAGCTCATATGTTACAGGTAATTTTTTTGTCATATATTCTCCTATCTTTTTATTTTATCTATCTACTGAAATTACATTTTTTAATTTTAATAGGTTGTTCAATAGATATTTATATTCACTCTTATCACTTATCTCAATAGTAAGTTTTAGATTTATATATTTATCTCCGTTTTTTGTTATCTCATTTGAATTAACAGAGACTAAATTTATCTTATGATTTGCTATTACATTCATTAGATCCAATAAAATATTTGGTCTATCATAAACAAGAACATTAAAAGTAAACTTATATTTATTAAGTTTTTTAGCTATCAAGCTTTTATCCCAAGCAACAGCTATCTCTCTTGTAGGGTCGTGAGCTATCATATTTTGAACATTTTTACAATCTTTTCTATGAACTGTTATTCCTGTTAATTTTGTAACATATCCTGTTATCTCATCCCCAGGAAGAGGAGTACAACATCTCGCAAATCTAATTAAAGTATTATTTACTCCATCTATAACTATTCCATAATCATTTTTACCAGCTGAACTTTTTTCCTTCTCTTTTTTCTTCTCCATAAGTTCATCTATGTTTATATTTGAAATAGCTCTCTCTTTTTCAATTCTTGTTCTTAATTTTTTAATAATAACATCTATCTTACTTCTCTTTTCTCCCACATGGAAATAAAATTCATCTAAATTATTGATATTATTCTTTTCCATATGTTTCTTTATAATTGGATCTTCTTCCATCTCTTTAAGAGAGATTCCCAATTTTCCTAACTCTCTTTCAAGATTTTCTCTTCCAATTTTTATTGTTTCTTCCATTATAGAGTCTTTTAAAAGTTTTCTAATCTTACTTTTAGCTCCATGAGTAACTACTATATCTAACCAATCTTTTGCTGGTCCTTTTGAGTTTTTAGCAGTTATAATCTCAACTCTATCTCCATTTTGAAGTTTATAATCCAAAGTAACAATTTTTCCATTTACCTTAGCTCCTACACATTTACACCCTATTTGAGTATGAATAGCAAAAGCAAAGTCAAGAGGTGTCGCTCCCTGTGGTAACTCTAAAATATCCCCTTTTGGTGAGAAAACAAATACTGTTTCATTCATTATATCTTCAGTTACACTTTTTATAAAGTCCTGTGTATCCTCAGCCTCATTTTGAAGCTCAAGTATATTTCTAAGCCAACCATAGATTTGATCGCCCTTTGTTACCTTTGTTTTTTCCTTATAACTCCAATGTGCTGCTACCCCTTCTTCAGCAACCTTGTCCATCTCTTCAGTTCTAATTTGAATTTCAATAAATTTACCTTGTGGTCCTACAATTGTAGTGTGAATTGATTGATAGTTATTTGATTTAGGAACTGCTATATAATCTTTAAATCTTCCTGGAACTGGTCTAAAGTGGCTATGAATAACTCCCAAAGTATTATAACATTCAGCCTCTGTATCTACAATTATTCTTATCCCCATTAAATCATAGATATCATCAAACTCTTTTCCCTTTTCATACATCTTTTTATATATACTATAAAAATGTTTAAATCTTCCTTTAACATTTCCCTTGATACCAGTATCATGAAGAAGTTTTACTATTGTTTTTATAAAACTTTCTATATACTCACTTCTTTCAGCTCTTTTACTATCTATTAAGCTCTTAATATGTGTATACTCTTCTGGCTTCAGATATCTTAAACATAAATCTTCAAGTTCCCATTTTATTTTGGCTATCCCTAATCTATGAGCAAGTGGTGCATATATGTCCAAAGTTTCTTGAGATATAGAGATCTGCTTCTCTGGTTTCATATACTTCATTGTTCTCATATTATGAAGTCTATCTGCTAGTTTTATAATGATAACTCTCAAGTTTTGAGCCATAGCAAGAATCATCTTTCTAATATTTTCATCTTGCTTCTTTGTTCCATTAGGCAGATTTTTTAATTTTGTAACTCCATCTACAAGAGTAGCCACTGTATCCCCAAAATTATATTTAATATCTGCTAAAGTGATCATAGTATCTTCTACTATATCATGTAAAATACCTGCTACTATAGTATCTGTATCCATTTTCATATCAATGAGGATTTTTGTAACTTCTACTGGGTGCATAATATAATCTTCTCCAGATTTTCTATATTGTCCCTCATGACACTCTTCTGCAAAACATAGAGCTAACTTTATTTTTTCAAGATCTACTTTTAAATTGTTCTTATTTATCTGATTTACAATTTCTTCCCAATAGTTCATAAAATTTCCTCTTTTCCTTATTAAATTTTTAACAAAAGGCGACATCTCTGTCGCCTTTAACCTTTAGTATTTCATTAAAGTCAAAACAGGATAATCTTTTAGTTTCTCTATTCCTTTTAATTCTTCAAGTTCAATTAAAAATCCTAGCCCTGCAACAACTCCACCTAAAGCTTCAACTAATTTTATTACAGCTTCAATAGTTCCTCCTGTTGCTAAAAGATCATCAACTATCAATACTCTTTGTCCTGGCTTTATAGCATCTTTATGCATAGCTAAAACATTTGAACCATATTCTAAATCATATGAATACTCTATTACCTCTCTTGGTAGTTTTCCAGGCTTTCTAACTGGAACAAATCCTACTTCTAATTCTGTTGCTACTGGACACCCAAAAAGAAATCCTCTTGCTTCTGGTCCAACTATAACATCTACTTCTTTTTCTTTTGCAAATTCTACAAATTTATTTATTGCTTCTTTATAAGCTTTTCCATCTTGCATTAAAGGTGTTACATCTCTAAAGATTATTCCCTCTTTTGGAAAATTTTCTATTGCTTTTATATAATTTTTTAAATCCATTTTCTCTCTCCTCAATTACCTTTTAAACTTCATTTTTATACAGCAACACTCTCTTTAATCTTAAAATATCATCATCTTTTATATCAGAGATCTCTTTTAAATACTCTCTGCTTTTTTCAAGATCTCCCTTTGAATAATATAGATTTACTAAATTTTTTATTACATCTTTATCGCTAGAATCTAATCTATACGCTTTTTCATAAAATTCAATAGCTGAATTTATATCTCCCAGTTCATAAGATAAAAAAGCTATCTCTTTTATAACTACTATATTTTTTGAGTTTATCTCATAAGCTTTTTTATACTCTTTTAAAGCATCTTTCTTCTTTCCCTTTTGATAGAGATTTATCCCTCTAATAAAACTATACTTTTCCTCTTTTGAATTAGAGTTGGAACAACCTACACAAAATATTAAACTTAATATTAGTAAGACTTTTATCATTACTACTACCCCTATTTTTCGTTATTTTCAACTAATTCATTTTCATCTTCTTTTATCTCATATTTTTCTGGAGTTATTACTCCACCTGAAATAATTAATTTAACTGCATCATCTATTTTGATATCTAATATATGTACCTCTTTAGCATTAGCTACTATAAACATTCCTGAAGTAGGATTTGGAGATGTTGGAATAAAAATATTATACATTCTCTCTATTCCAGAAACTTCTTCTACTGCTTCATTTTTATCAGCAGTCATAAATCCTATACTAAATATACCCTTTCTTGGATATTCAATAGCTACTACCTTCTGATAAGTAGTTGATCTATCAGATTTTAAAATATCTATTATTTGACTAATTGTTGAATAGATTTGATTTATAAAAGGTATCTTACTTAAAAATTGTTTTGCTCTTTTTGCAATTTTAGCAAAAAACACTAATTTTAAAGTAAAACCTACAATACATATAAATATTATCATAGTAATTAAAGATAATATATAAGTTAAAATTTGAAAATAAAAGATATAATCCTCTTCTCCCACAAGATCTAAAATTATATTCTTTATAATTATAGTTACAAAAGAGTCATTTAAAACTATTAATACAAGTCCCATTATCCAGTTAAAAATATAAGCTGTCAATACTAAAGGTAGCAGTGAAAAAAGACCTGCATAAAAATATTTTTTTAAATGTTTAATCATCTAGTTTTTGCTCCTTCTCAATGTATACTTTAGAAACCCTCATTTTATTTACTTCTAAGACTCTTAATTTTACTCCATCTATTGTAAGCTCATCTCCTACACTAGCTACTCTACCTAGCTCAGTAACAATAAGCCCACCTAAACTTTCATAGTCATCTGAATCTGGAAGTTTTATATCTAACTCTTTATCTAAAGTTTCTATATCTATCATAGCATCTACTTCATAGCTATTTTCATCTATTTGAGTTATAAACTCTTCCTCTTCTGTATCAAACTCATCTCTAATCTCTCCAACTATCTCTTCTATTAAGTCTTCAATAGTTAGAAGTCCAACTATTCCACCATATTCATCAAGTACAAGGGCGATATGAACTTTTAATGTTCTAAACTCTTTTAAAATTTCTATTATAGATTTTGTTTCTGGTACGAAATATCCAGGTCTTATAAAGTTTTTAATAGGCACATTAGTATTTCCATCTTTTAAGCTATTCATAATATCTTTGATGTATAATACCCCTATTATATTATCAATAGTATCTTCATATACTGGAATTCTTGAAAAACCATTATCTATTAACTCATACCAAACATCATCAATAGTTTTGCTTCCTTCAAATGCAAGCATTGATGTTCTAGGTGTCATTACCTCTTTAGCTGTAGTTTCTCCAAACCCAACTATAGAATGAATCATCTCTTTTTCATCCTCTTCTATTACACCTTCAGCTTCACCAACATTTACAAAAGAGATTATATCCTCTTCTGTTATCATCAATGTCTCATCTGTTAAATCAATACCTAACATTCTTCCTATAAATTTAGAAATTCCAATAAGTATCTTAATAATAGGTTTAGCTATAAAACTGAACCAATAAATTATTACTATTACCACTCCAGCTATCTTCAAAGATTGATTTTTAGCTATAATCTTTGGAGTGATCTCTCCAAAAATTAGTATTATTATAGTCATAATAATAGTGGCGATAGCTACAGATTTACTTGAATTTCCCATTAAATTTACAGTTACAACTGTTGCTATTGAAGAAGCCCAAATGTTTACTATGTTATTTCCCAATAATAATCCAGTAAGCATCTCATTTGGATTTTTCAACCATTTTTTTAAAAGACTAACCTGTTTTTCATGCTTCCCATCCTCTAACTTCTCTAAATGAATACTTCTAAAAGAAGTTAAAGCAGTCTCAGAAGCTGAGAAAAAACCTGACAATAAAATTAAACCCACAAGCAACACAATATTTTGATACGTGTCCACTTCTACTCATACACCTTCCTTATTTTTAATAACATTTATTTATTAAGTCACTCTTAGTGACTATTCCAACTAATTTTTCATTTTCTAAAACTAAAGCATAATTATATCCCTTATCTAACATCTCACTTACTACTCCTTCTAAGTCAGCATCTATATCTGCTGTATAGAAGTCTTTTTCCATTATATCTTCAGCTTTAAATGATATAAATTTTTTCATTTTCTCTTTAAACCCTTTACTATTTGGTAAAGCTATCATTATTTCCCAAAAAGCTATTACTGGTGGCACTGGAGATTTTCCCTGTTTTACTAAAATGTCATCTCTAGTTACAACTCCAACAATTTGATCTCCATCTAAAACTGGTAATTTTCCCAATCTTTTCTCTTTCATTATTGAAACTATCTCTCCAACTAATGTTTCTCTTGTTATTGTTTGTACATCTCTATTGATTACATCTCTTACTTTCTTCATAATAACCTCCACCTTTATAATATTATCACATATTCATTTAAAATACAATAATTGTTCCTCTTGTATTTTAGCAAAATAATAACATTATATTATACTACAAAACTGGCTTTTTTCATTTAAAATAAAATTAAAACCAGAAAATCTGGTTTTATTTTATTACAAATAACTTGTCTCCTTTTTTAACAAGTTCTCCATCTTCCACTAATATTTTTACTATAGTACAGTTTTTATGAGCTTTTACTTCATTCATTAACTTCATTGCTTCTATAATACATAGAGTTTCTCCTGAAGATACACTTTGTCCCTCAGCTACAAATGGTGGGTTTCCTGGAGCTGAAGATTTATAGAAAGTTCCTACCATTGGTGATGTAATAACTTCTCCCTCTACCTCTTCCTTAACTTCCTCTTGTTTTGGAGCTACCTCCTCTTGAACAAAGTCAACAGCTGCTGTAACTGCTGGAGTTTTAGCTACTATAACTTGTTCTGGTTGAACTACTTTATTCTCTTTTTTTAAAGTTACTTTTGCACCTTCACTTTCAACTACCACTTCATTTAAATTATATTTTTCAATACTTTCTGCTAAGTCCTTTATCATTTTTAAATCTATTTTCATCTTTTCCTCCAATTTTTTAGTTACTTCCTATAATTCTTAACTCTTTTACTCCATCAACTTCAGTTATTCTCTCAAGCATTCCCTCTATTTTTCTTAACATATTTTCTGTTGTTTGGATAGAGATTGTTGATTTTGCTACTCCATCTATAGCTATATTTTGAACTATAGTTAGTATATTCATATCTTCAGTTGCAATGATTTCTAATATCTTAGCAAGTATTCCTGGTTTATCTATAAGTGACATATGAATACTGAATACCTTATCTTTTCCACTTTCAAAAAATGGTTTGATATAATCTTTATATTTGTAGTAAGTACTTCTACTTATTCCTACTTTTTTTATAGCTTCATATTTTGACATTTTGCTATGTTGAACAAGATCATTAACTTTGATTACACTTTGAATAGAGTTAGGCAGTATTCTCTTGTCTACTATGTAAAACTCTCTCTTCCCTGCTGGATCTATTTTTATCTCTTCTAAATCATATTTTTCAGCTTCTTTTTTTTCTGTACCAATTTTCTTTTTATTAGTAATTTTCATTGCTTCTATCCCTCCACAAATATTTATACAAGTTTCTTATTTCTCTTAAATGCAGATAGTGTATTCTTAAAAAGCATAGCTACAGTCATTGGTCCTACCCCTCCAGGAACAGGAGTTATCCAGCTACATTTTGGAGCTACATTTTCAAAATCTACATCTCCAAAAAGTCCTTCTTCTGTTCTATTTATTCCTACATCAATGATAACAGCCCCATCTTTTACCATGTCAGCTTTTACAAATTTTGCTACTCCCATAGCTGCTACAATAATATCTGCCCCTTTTAATTTTTCAGCTAGATTTTTTGTTTTACTATTACATATAGTTACTGTTGCTCCCTCATTTATGAAAAATCCTGCCATAGGTTTCCCTACAATATTACTTCTTCCTATTATTACAACATCTTTTCCTTCTACTTCTAATTCATATCTTTTAAATAGTTCAACTATTCCAGAAGGAGTACAAGGTTTTATAGAGTTTTTATCTCCTAAGAAAAGTAACCCCATATTTTCTGGTTTAAATCCATCTACATCTTTTGAGAAAGCTATTGTTTCAACTACTTTTTTCTCATCTATATGTTTAGGAAGAGGAAGTTGTACTAAAATACCATCTACTTTTTCATCAGCATTTAGATCTCTTATAACATTTAAAAGATCTTCTTCAGTTACATTTTCAGGAAGATAATGTGCAAAACTTTCAAATCCTAACTCTGCACAACCTTTAATTTTAGAATTTACATATATTTTAGAAGCAGGATTTTCCCCTACTAAAACTATTGCTAGTCCTGGAACTTTCCCTATCTTTTCTTTTATTTTTTTAAGCTCTTCTTTTATCTCCTCTTTTATCTGAGAAGAAGTCTTTTTCCCATCTAGTATCATTTAATTAAACTTATCTCCCTTTTTCAAAATATTACCATTTAAAATATCAGCTCCACTTAAAAGCTTTTTATTTTCTGGTTTAACCTCTGTAAGAATAACACTTCCATTACCAGTTTTTACAACTACACCTTTTCCTTTAATTGTATCTACAATCTCTCCAACTTCTCCATCTTCATACTTTTTGAAGTTTTCTTTTACTCCATAGATTTTGAATATCTTATCATCTAACATAGTATAAGCACTTGGAAATGGATTCATTCCCCTTACCATATTAAAAATCTCTCTCTCTGTTAAATTCCAATTAATTTTACAATCCTCTTTTCTAAAAGGTTTTACAAATGTAGCTTCAGAGTGATTTTGAACTGTTCTTGGAGCTTCACCTTTCTCTATTAATTTAACTGCTTCTAGTAATTTTTCAGCTCCTATCTCCATCAATCTATCATGAAGAGTTAAGAATGTATCCTCATCAGTAATCTCTGTTTCACCAGTAAGAATAACATCTCCAGCATCTAACTCCTCAGCTATATACATTATACTTACTCCTGTTTTCTCCTCTCCATGTATCAAAGCAGCATTTATTGGAGCTGCCCCTCTATATTTTGGTAAAAGTGAAGAGTGAACGTTTATAATCCCTAATTTAGGTAGTTCTATTATCTCTTTTGGAATTATTTTTCCATAAGCAACAACGACTATTAAATCTGGATTTAAATCTTTTATAAGATTATATGTTTCCTCAGTTTTTAAGCTATTTGGTTGATATACAGGGATATTATTAGCTAAAGCATACTCTTTTACAGGAGTATATTTTATCTTCTTCCCTCTCATATTAGGCTTATCAACTTTAGTGAAAGCTCCTATTATATCATATTCTTTATTTAAAATATCAAAACATGGAACTGCAAAATCTGGAGTTCCCATAAATAATATTCTCATTTAATCATCCTTTTTTTCTTTATTATTATCTTTATTATTATCTTTATTTATATCTTCTACTATCTCAATAAAAGATTTTATATCCTTAAACTCCTTATATACTGAAGCAAATCTTACATAGGCAACTTGGTCAATTTTTTTCAATTTTTCCATTACCATCTCTCCAAGTTCCTTTGTTGTGATCTCAGCTTTTAAAGAGTTTTGAATATTTTTTTCAATTTCTAGAACAAATGTTTCTAAACTTTCTCTACTTATATTTCTCTTAACTGTAGCAGCGACAAGTCCTCTCATCAATTTATTTCTATCAAATTTGTCTCTTCTTTTGTCTTTTTTTACAACATAAAGGGGAGTTTCCTCTACCTTTTCAAAAGTTGTAAATCTTTTTTCGCATTTAATACATTCACGACGTCTTTTGATTGAATACCCGTCCATAAACGATCTACTGTCAATTACTTTTGTATCTTCTGAATTACAAAATGGACACTTCATCTTCCTCACCTATACAGTTTCTTTTTTATTTATACACTCTATTACCTCAGCTGGTGTTTTACAAGCTAATAGCTCATTTCTAAACTCCTCTTCTCTTATAAGCCTTGATATTCTAGCTAATACTTTTAAATACACTTGACTATCTTTCATTGGAGAAGCAAAAACAAAAAATATGTTTACACTTTCATTGTCCAATGATTTAAAATCTATCTTATCTTTACTTATTCCGAAAGCTATTGTCAATCTATCAGCAGCATCAGTTTTAGCATGTGGAATTGCTACTCCCTTTCCAATTCCTGTACTACCTAGTTTTTCTCTTTCAATTAATGCTTTATAAATAACATTTTCTTCATTATGAACATCTGGAGAAACAGCAATAAGATCTGCTAGTTCCATTAAAACATCATCCTTATTTTTTGATTTTAATTTAAGAGATATTAAATCTTCTGACATATAATCAGTAATTTTTACAACATTGATCATTATTCTACCCCCATTAAATAATTTTTTAATTTAAATTCTGTTCCTAGATGAAAGTTTAAATATCTTTCAAAAAGGAGTGTTACATTTTTTATATCTTTTAAAGGATATTCGCCATTGATTATATCTTTTATCCTTTTATTAACAACTTTTTCAATTATCTCTTTCTCTACCTTATTAACTTTATATGAATACCTTTTCTCCTCTTGGAAAAATCCATTTCCTTCAAAGGAGAAAAACTCTCCATTTCCTAAGCTAAAGTTTAATCCTTCTTCTTTTACTAAAGTATATAAATAAAAGATGATTAAAATATAATTTTTTTTCATATCATTATTATCTTTTAAAAAATTCAGAGTTTTTTCAGTTATACTAAATAGAGTTTTTTTTCTATTATTTTCAACAAGTATTGAATTTAAAATAGATAGAAAATACAAACTAATATATAGATTCTCTATATTCTCTTTAATCTCTCTGTAAGCATCTAAAGTTAAAATATTAGTCAGTATAAAATTTTCTCCCTTTTTATAAAAGGTAAATTTTGAGAAAGTTAATATATCTGCTGAACTTTGTTCTCTGGTTTTGCTTTTTCTAATTCCCTTTAACAAAACACTTATCTTTCCAAAATTCTCTGTAAAAATCGTAATATATCTATCTGCCTCTCCAAAATCTCTCTTATTTATTATAATTCCTCTACAATCAAATAGTTTCATTCCTCTAGCATGAACTCCTCTTTAGAAAAATTAGGGTTTATCTTATACTTTTCTATCTTTATATCACCTATTTTTATATCTTTATCATATATTTCAAAAGATACAGGTAATAGGTATCCATCTACTTTACTAAATTTTTTAAATCTGATTTTTACTCCATCTTCTAAAATCAATTCTCCTATTTTAGAAGCATAGTATTTTTTTCTAAAATCTTCATTTTCCTTTTCCTGTTCAAAGATATAGTTTATAACCTTAATTATTCTATTTTCATCAGCATTTACCTTTTCATGTGTTACTTGTTCAAACAATGGTAAATACACTATTTTTTCATTTTGGTTGTAAATATATATCTCTCCCTTATTCAATTCAGGAATAACTATCTCTTTTTTAATCTTATCTGGGATTTGAAATTTAATATTATATTCTGTTTTTCTATTCTCTTTATTTAATATAATCTCCTCTTTTGTTAAAAATTCAAGAGTTTTAATATCTGAAATACTTTTTTCTTTAGATAAAGTTAATGTTGTCATCAATAAAAAAAGTAAGATTAATAATTTTTTCACTATTTCTCCTTTTCTTCCTTTGGAACTATTACAAGTACTTCATTCAGATTTAAAATATCTAAGTCTGTTTTTATCTTTATACTTCTAAAGATTTGGCTCTCATCTTGGTCAATTTCAGAGATATAACCTACATATAATCCCTTTGGATAGATCTCACTTATTCCAGAAGTATATACCTTTTCTCCTAATTGAAGCGTATTTTCAAAAGTATTTGGCTCAAAATATAGTTCTCCAGTCCCTTCGTCACTACCCTTAGCAATTCCAAGCATCTGACTTTCAGTTAAAACACTTAAATTGAAATTTTCTCCTGTAACCATATCAACTAAAGAGTAATCTTCATAAACTTTACCTATCTTTCCAATAAGTGTCTTTCCTGCTAAAACAATCATATTTTTTTGCATTCCATCTTTTGTCCCTAAATTTATATAGAATCTTTCATACAAATTACTAGGACTTCTAAAGTTTACCTTAGCTACCTTTAGATCTAAAGCTACTGTTTCTTTCATTTTAAGTAACTCTTGTAATCTTTTATTTTCTTCAGCTAGAGTCTTATTAAATTCTATTGCCATATCTAGCTTTACATTTTCATTTTTTAATTTTCTATTTTCTTCTAAAATACGTTTATACTCTGTAACTGCATATGAAGTCTCTTTAAAATAGTTTCCTGTATTATATATAGTTCTCTGAATTGGAAAAAAAACTGTTCCAGCTTCATCTACTACATTATTAATTACACCTCTAAAAAAAAATAAAATTAAAATTATACAAATAAATAAAATAAGTATCTTTGTTTTTTTTCCTGAAGTTTTATCATTTTTTAACATTTAGCTAGTTCCTTTGCTATTTCAAGTGTCAATTTAGACATTTCAACTAAATCATCAATTTTGATATACTCCTCTGTTGTGTGTACTTTTGACATACCTACAGCTAGGTTTATAGCAGTATACCCCTTTGCATTATAGACATTTGCATCACTTCCACCACCAGAAGATTTTAACTCACATTTTAAATTGATATTTTCACAAGCTTTTTTCAAGTGACTAATTATCTCTAAATTCTCATCTAGTTTGAATCCTGCATACCCTTTCTTTACATTGTTTATTAATTGAGCTCCGAACTCCTTTGCAATCTCTTCAAAAATATCATTAGTCTCTTTTAATAGATTATCAAGTTTTTCACCATCAAAACTTCTAGCTTCATACATCATTGAGATTTCTGGCATAACAATATTTACAGCTTCTCCACCTTTTACTATACCAATATTTGAAGTTGTTTCCTTGTCAATTCTTCCTAATCTTAATTTTGATACAGCATGAGCAGCTACTGTAAAGGCATTTATTCCATCTTCTGGATTTATTCCTGCATGAGCTGGTTTACCAATAATTTTTATCTCTCCTTTTGCAGAATGAGGAGCTTGAACTATTGCCTCTCCTGGCTTTCCACTTGAATCAAGAATATATGCAAAATCTGGTGAATATTTTTCTATTTCAAAAGCTCTAGCACCACGTAGTCCTATCTCTTCAGCAATAGAGAAAACTACTATAATTTCTGGATGCTCAAGATTATTCTCTTTTATCACTCTAAGCATCTCTAAAATAGCAGCTATACCACCTTTATCATCTCCACCTAAAACAGAAGTTCCATCAGTTTTTACAATTTCATTTTCTATTATAGGAGTTATTTTTTCACAAGGTAATACTGTATCCATATGTGAACTAAAAAGAACTTTTTTCTTATTTGGAGCTCTTAATATTCCAACTATATTTCCACAATTTCCTCCATTTTCTTTTCCTGCATTATCTTCATAAACTTCTAACCCTAACTCTTTTAGTGTTTTTAAAAGATAATCTCCTATCTCTCTCTCTTTTAAAGATGGAGATGAAATTTTTACCATATCTATAAATCTAGAAGTTACCTTCTCTCTATTAACCATCGCTCCTCCTAATAATCCATTTTTTAATACTATCTTTCCTATAATTATAATATATTGTGCTTTTTTTGTAAAGTGTAAGTAGTATATTTTTCTAAATAATTGGAAAAGTATATCATTTTTTTATACTATCATCTTTTCTTCTATACTAAAAAACTACATTGTCTATCCTAGTTTCCTAAAATATCTAAATGTAGCTTAATTTTTATAATTTATTTATATTAATAAAAAAATACTGAAAAGAAAAAATTCTAATCAGTATTTTTCTAATTACTTCATATATTTTTTTATCTCATCCTTACTAAACTTAAACACAGGCATTCCACTTGAGTATGGAGCAAGATCATAAAGAGGAAATACAAATTTTACACTATCTCCTTCAAAATATATCACAGCATTTTTTATATTTACCTCTGGATTTTCAAAAAATATAACTTCCTCTCCATTGATATTTTTTACTCTCTCTTTATTTTCAATAGCATCATTTATCTTCATCTCAAAATAACTTTGAGCATTATCGTTGAAGAAACTTTCAAAATTAATAAGCTTTAGATCTTTATCTAATAAATTATATGTTTCTAAAGTTGTATTTCCATGAGCTCCCCCAGTATAAGTATATCTTTTTACAACTATTGAAGTTATTCCAAAATCATTTTCTTTTACTTCATAACTCATCTCTGCTTCGTAAGGTACACTTGGTTTTATCTCTCCTGTACTTTCTAAAAGTTCATCAATTATAAGTCTAGCATTTTCCTGTAAAGAAAGATTGAAATAAGATATATCCTCACTTTGTACATTTAAAATTTGTGGGATAACTAAATTGTATTTATAATTATTTGTTGCTCCCTTATACTCTAACTTCTCAATTTCTTTCTCTTTTTCCTTTTCTTTTTCAATACCACAAGCTGTAAATAACAGCATTAACAATATTATTACTCCACTTAATTTTTTCATCCTTCATCACCCAATTATTTTATTACACCATATAATGTAATCTATTTTTCAAAAAAAGTCAAAAATAGTTTTTTCTAAAAATAAAAAAGCTATTTAAATTAATATAAAAAATATCAACTTAAATAGCTTATACTTTATTTTACTATTATCTCTCTATATGGTTGAATCTTATATTTTTCCATTGATAATACTTGATAATTTACTTTTTCAAAATCTATCTTTTTCAAATCTATCTTTCTTATCTCACTATTATACATAGTTCTATAATAAAACTCTCTATCTGTTTGGTTAATTGCAGTAGTCCATTGTGTGGCACTCTCTAACTCTTTTGGTACATCTTTTTTATTTTGATACTCAACTCCTATTGGAATATCAAAATTATTCAATATTTGAAAAGCTTGTGTTACTCCTTTATAGCCATCCTCTGGTGTTGGTGTACTACTTAGATAGAAGAAAGCTCTTACAAATCTTGAGGGTGGAGTTATATCTCCAGGTAAACCCAAAGCCCCTGCTCCCATTCCAAATGAAAATAATTTTTGTCCATTGCCATCATAAGTAGCTACACTTCCTGGACGTAGATGAACATAGTTATTTAAATTAGTTGTTTGCCATTGAAAATCTGGTGAGTTTGTTACAACTCCAACTTTATTATCGTATATTTTTACTTCCCCATTATTTACTATCTCGATAACTATATTATTTCCCTTAGCATCTGATACTCTCCAGTGAGCAGTTGGTGAAACACTTCCATCAGCAAATACCATAACAGGTACTATTCTTATCTTATTAATGTTTTCTCTTACCTCATCTACTGTTGAAAAGTTAGATAACATCCAGCTTACTAAATTCATATCTGTTATAGATTCATTAGCTTTCTCTGGTAGATATTTTGATAAACTTCCATAATGCGGAAAGAAAAACATTCCAGCACTTAACCCTGCCTCATTAACTCCCTCACCAATGTAACTATCATCTACTAAAGAAGCTCCTACAAAACCATAGTGTCCTTTCCAAGAATAACCATTTTTACTATCAGGCATTATAGCTTGATATTTATAATCTCTTGGAGAGATAATAATATTACTTTTTAAAGCACTTTCTCCCCACTCAATTGTTCTTGCTTGTATCTGTTTATTATCCTTAGTTTTCAAAGTGATTCCAGTACAAGCTTCACTAATTTTTGCAGTTAAAAGCATAATACAACCTAATATTCCTATATATTTTAGCATTCCTTTTCTCCTTTCAAATTTATTCATTTACTATCTCTATTCAAAATTATTTTTCTTTTCCTTTATTTATAATTTGATTAGATAGTATGGAGATAGTAGAGAATCTAAAAGAGGTTCTATTCCTAAAAAGCTTTTAAATTTTTCATATTCATTAAATCTTCTTTTTAGTGATTCTGTATTTATCTTATCTTTTATTCCTCTAATTAAGATATTTTTAGGAGTATGTTCCATATCAATAAACTCCATTACCTGTGTTTTATATCCACATAATTCTAAAGCTTGTGCTCTAAAAGCATCTGTTGCTAAAGATGTATATTTCTCAAATAGTATTCCATGTTTTCCTATTGGCATCTCTTTATCAAAAAACTTACTATTTTTAGTGTTACTCATCTTTTCATTAAACTCATGTTGACAACAAGGTACTGCTAATATAGCCTTAGCATTTAACTCTAACCCCTTTAAAAGAGCATAGTCAGTAGCATTATTACAAGCATGAAGAGAAAAGATTATATCTACATTTTGTAATTTATCAAAATCTTTTATATTCCCAGTTAAAAACTCTAAATTTTCACATTTTAACTCTTTAGCAATATCATTACATTTTTTCATTACATCTTTCTTCAGGTCTAACCCTATTATCTCAAAGGTAAAATTTTTAATATCTTTTAAATAATAATGAAGAGCAAAAGTTAAATATGATTTTCCACAACCAAAATCAACAAATTTTATATGATCTCCTATTAATTTTTTATTTTGTAACTCTCTAATAGTATCATCTATAAATTCAAGATACTTATTGATCTGTCTAAACTTATCATAACTATTTTTAAATACCTTTCCATCTTCTCCCATAACTCCTAATTTAATTAAAAATGGTACTGGAGTTCCATCTTCTATTAGATAGTTTTTCTTTATTATTATGATCTAAATCTTTTAATACCTTTGTGTTTTCACTTTTCTTTAAGTTAAAATCTTGCTTTCCCTTTAAAATTTGATAATCTGCTCCATTGACGGAGATCAAAAGTTGTTTAAATCTCTCTAAAATATCTGAAATTTTAACCATAGCTGAAGCAAAACATATATTCTCATGGTAAGCTTTTTTATCTTTAAACTCTTCAAATTGTATAAAAATCTCATCTTTTATACGTACAGGTTTTAGATTAACCTTTGTATACTCAGACTTTTTATCCACTGGACTTGAAGCAATAGCCTTTATAAATATATTTTTTTCTATACTATCTTTAAAAATATTTTCAATATATTCTTTGTTTACTTTCATATTTACCTCTCTTATCTCTTAAATAATTTAACTTACACTTAAATATTACCATAGGGAGAGTGATATGTCTATTATTTGATTGACAAAAGAAATAAAGTATGTTATATATTTGATATAGGGTATAGGGGTATAATGTATAAGGAGGAAATTTATGAATATAAAAGAGTATGATGTCTTAAATCTTGGTTGTGCTGGATGTGCTGCCAAAATTCAATATGAGGGAAGTTTAATTGCTGGTGTTATCAATAGTAATTTAGATCTTCAAAAGAAAAAGATGACCCTTGAAGTTGAAAAAGATTTTGACGAAGATAACTTTTTAGAAAAAATCAATAAAATTGCTGATAAATTAGAGCCTGGAACAAAAATTCAAAAAAAATCTATGGAGAAAACAAAAATCTACTCTATTGAAAATCTGCACTGTGCAGGTTGTGCTGCTAAGATTCAAAGTAGTATCACTAATCTCCCTGAAGTTGAAAATTGTAATATTGATATCTATAAAAATCAGATTACTATTGAATTAAAAAATAGTGTTGATGAAGAGTTCTTTGATAGAATAAATACTATTGCTGATAAAATTGAGCCTGGTACTAAGTTTATTAAGATAAATGATGACGATGATGAGATAGATTCAGAGAAAAGAGCTTTAGAAATAGCTAAAGAGGAAGCAAAGGAGAAAAGAGAGAAACTCCTTCTTACAATTGGAGCTATTTTATTTGTTGTCTCTATCTTTTTAAAACCTTTACCTAATATAAGGTTAGCTGTTTCAATTATTGCTTATTTAATTTTAGGTGGAGATGTTGTTGTAAAATCATTTAAAAATATTACTAAAGGAAATTTCTTAGATGAAAACTTCCTAATGACAATAGCTACTTTTGGAGCTTTCTATTTAGGTGAGACTATGGAAGCTGTGGGAGTTATGTTATTCTATAAAGTAGGAGAGTATTTCCAAGAATCAGCAGTTAAAAGTTCAAGAAAATCTATTGAAAAGCTTATGGATATTAAACCTGAATTTGCTAATATTAGAAATGAGAAAAATGAGCTTGTTCAAGTCTCTCCTAAAAAATTAAAGATAGGAGATATTATAATTGTTAAAGCTGGAGAAAAAGTTCCAGTAGACGGAACTGTTGTTAAGGGAGAAAGTAGTTTAAATACAGCTGCATTAACTGGAGAGTCATTACCTGTTGATGTAAGTATAGGAAGTGAAATTTTAAGCGGTAGCTTAAATGGTTCTGGAGTTTTAGAAGTAAAAGTAACTAAGCTTTTCTCTGATTCAACTGTTAGCAAAATTATTGAAATGGTTGAAAATGCTAGTAATAAAAAAGCTGAGTCAGAAAAATTTATTACAAAGTTTGCTAGATATTATACTCCAATAGTTGTTTTTACTGCTATAATAGTTGGAATTATTCTTCCTCTATTCTTAGGAAACTTTAATATTTGGTTTGGAAGAGCGTTGATATTCTTAGTTATCTCTTGTCCATGTGCTTTAGTGCTTTCTGTTCCTTTAACTTTCTTTAGTAGTATTGGAAACGCCTCAAAGAAAGGTATCTTAATTAAAGGTGGAAACTACTTAGAAACATTGACTTCTATCAATAGTATTGTATTTGATAAAACTGGTACTTTAACTAAAGGAAAATTTAAAATTGATAAATTAGAGCCTATTAACTGCAATGAAGATAAACTTTTAGAAACTGCTAAAATTGGAGAGTTTTACTCTACTCACCCAATTGGAAAAGCAATTTTAAATTATGGTTCTGTTAAAATTGATGAAGACTATATTGAAGGATATAAAGAGATCTCTGGATTGGGAGTTCTTTCATACTATGAGGGTAAAATTATCCTTATTGGAAACTACAAGATGATGAAAGAATATAGTATAGAGGCTGAAGAAAAACACTATGCTGGAACTGTGTTGTATGTTGCTGAAGATGGTGAGTTCTTAGGATATATCTATATTTCAGATGAGATTAAAGAAGATTCATTAGCTGCTATAAGTTCATTGAAAAAACTAGGTATTAAAAGTTATATGTTAACAGGAGATAGCAAACTAATTGGAGAGGTTGTTGGTGAAAAGTTAACAATTGAAAAGGAAAATATCTTTACTCAACTTTTACCACAAGATAAGGTTACTAAATTTGAAGAGATTAAAAATAACAATAATGGTAAGGTTGCTTTTGTTGGAGATGGTGTAAATGATGCTCCAGTTCTTTCTCTAGCTGATATAGGAATTGCTATGGGAGGAGTTGGAAGTGATATAGCTATTGAAGCTGCTGATGTTGTTTTAATGAAAGATGAACCATCTAAGATTGTAGAACTTTTAGAGATAGCAAAACAAAATAAGAAAGTGGTTATTCAAAATATAACATTTGCTCTTGGAATAAAGATTATTGTTATGATTTTAGGAGTTCTTGGTTTTGCTAATATGTGGATGGCTATTTTCTCTGATGTTGGGGTATCTCTTTTAGCTGTGCTTAATGCTTCTTTTGGAACAAGAAGAAGATTCCAAAAGTAGAGGAGTGCAAACGACTACTACTTTTGAGACGCAGAAACAGAGTTTCTGCGATCCTTAATTTTCTTTTTAAGCTCAGTTCTCTAGCACGTCGCTAGGTTTTGACAAAGTCCCTTTGCATTTAGCGATTACTAGTCAAGTTAAATTATCAAAACTTATATTTTAAATAAAGGAAAGAAAAAATAAATTATAGTTAAAAAAAACTGCTGAAATTGATAATAAAATTTCAGCAGTTTTATTTTTACTTATTATATTCTTCCAATGCTCTTCTTAAAACTATCATCGCATTTTCAATATCATCTACATTTGTACAGAAAGAGAATCTAACCTCTTGTTCTCCCTTTCCTTCTGTTTGATAGAATCCAGGTCCTGGAGCTATTAAAAGTGTCTTTCCTTCATATGAGTAGTCAGTCAAAAGCCACTTAGCAAATTTCTCAGCATTATCAACTGGAAGTTTAGCAAAAATATAAAATGCTCCCTCTGGCTTTGAACAAACTACACCAGGTATTCTTTTTAAATATCCATATAGAAGATCCCTTCTACTTTTATATTTCATCTTTACATCTTCTATATAGTTTTCCATAGTGTTTATCAAGTTTGCTGCTGCATGTTGCTCTATTGTTGATACACACAATCTAGCTTGACAGAATTTTAAAATATAGTTCATAAGTTCATGATTTTTACTAGCTATTAAACCTATTCTAGCTCCACAAGCACTATAGTGTTTTGAAATGCTATCTACCAATACAACTCTATCCTTTAAATTTTCAAAATTCATAATAGATGTATATGGAATATCATCATATACAAACTGTCTATAAACCTCATCTGCTATAATATATAAATCATGTTTTATAGCTAACTCACCTATCATTTTTATCTCATCAGCAGTATAAACTGTTCCTGTTGGGTTTACTGGGTTAGAAAACATAATAGCTCTTGTTTTTGGAGTTATTAAACTTTCTAACTCCTCTTTAGATGGTAAGTGAAAATTATTTTCTATACATGTAGGAATAGGTTTTACTCTTGCTCCTGAAAATATAGAAAAACTAGAATAGTTTGAATAGAAAGGTTCTGGAACTAATACTTCATCCCCTTCATTACATATACACATTAAAGTGAATAGTATTGCTTCACTTCCTCCTTGTGTTATTAAAATATCCTCTTTTTCTAAATTTATTCCACTCATTTTATAACTTTTTACAAAACTTTCTATCAGTTGTGGAATCCCTCTTGAATCTGAATATGTTACTATTTTCTCCTTGTAGCTATGCAACCCTTCAAAGAATGAATCTGGAGTAACTATATTAGGTTGTCCTATATTTAGTTTGTATACTTTAATTCCTTTTTTAGCTGCTTCATCTGCAAGGGGAATCAACTTTCTTATTGGTGAAAAATTCATTTCTAAAGCTCTATTTGATATATTCATATTCTGTCCCCTCCATTATTTTTATTTTATTAACTTTTTTCATTTTATCATATATATCAAAAAAATTCTATAAAAATTATACACTAATACTAAATAAGTAATTAATAATATATATTCTAGTCCTCCAAGGTTAAATAAAAAGTACTTATTGGAATAAAGAAAGTTATATAAAACATGTATTTACAATCCTCCAAGGTTAAATAAAAAGAATATCTATTAGAACAGTCTGAGAAAGAAAATGAAGATTTACAATCCTCCAAGGTTAAATAAAAAGTATTAGTATCTCTCTTAAAAAACTAGCTAAGGAACTATTTACAATCCTCCAAGGTTAAATAAAAAGTTTTAGTATCATACCAATTTATGATAAATGTCGTTTTTATTTACAATCCTCCAAGGTTAAATAAAAAGTTAGAGTTGATAAAAAAACTAAATAATAAAAATGTAATTTACAATCCTCCAAGGTTAAATAAAAAGTGAGATAATATGTTCTCTTTTTTTTGCAACTTTCATATTTACAATCCTCCAAGGTTAAATAAAAAGACTTCACATTTAGAAATATCTAAGGTTGTAGGATATATTTACAATCCTCCAAGGTTAAATAAAAAGTTGCTGAGCGTCAAAGAACTATTAATGATGTTCATGATTTACAATCCTCCAAGGTTAAATAAAAAGTTTATGATGCCTTTACACGTGAAAATAAAGAATTTAATTTACAATCCTCCAAGGTTAAATAAAAAGATCTTGGATATTAATATATATATTCCCAATTATATATATTTACAATCCTCCAAGGTTAAATAAAAAGTTCATAAGCTATTTTGTTTAGTTCTGCCTTAGATGTATTTACAATCCTCCAAGGTTAAATAAAAAGTTATCTGGGATTACTTCAATGATATTGATGAAAAAGTATTTACAATCCTCCAAGGTTAAATAAAAAGACATTAAATTTGCCTCAAATAGCTTTAAAAGCATTAATTTACAATCCTCCAAGGTTAAATAAAAAGAAACTATTTAGAGCTGAAAAGATTACTAATAGTAACATTTACAATCCTCCAAGGTTAAATAAAAAGTAACACACTAACTATCTTTTGTCTTATAATACTCTCTTTTATAATTTTTGTCCATCTGAATTTTTATAAAAAAAATTTATACTAATTCTATTTTAAAATAAAAAATATACTTAAAAAATCTAAAAATTAAAGCTATTTGTCTATACATAAACTTTTTTACATTATAAGAAATCGACAATAAAAAAAGCTGAGTAACATTTTTAAAAAAATGTTTTACTCAGCTCTCTTTTTTG
>OGXE01000829.1_pt1 | contig 28571 bp, 27 predicted proteins | sample 1576181 | NCBI WGS metagenome assembly OGXE01 (sample SAMEA3541478, study PRJEB24748) | human gut metagenome | biome: human gut; feature: human-associated habitat; material: faeces | place: China | collected 2012 | reverse complement strand
AGCTACGCGGATATTTACAAAGGATATATTTTTCAGTGTCCGCAGACTGTTCTCATTTTCCAGCACAGCCTGTCCGCTTAAACCAATCCTGTGTCCCCCTTCCACCGTCAAAAATCCCTGTCTGATCTCATCCGCGTAGGCGTAGACGGAGTCCTGACACAAATAGGCGATCAGGTCCCGGATCTCCGTCTCCGTCACGGAGTATGCCCCATATGGTTCCTCCCGCCAGATTCCGCTATGATCCAGAAAAAAATCTCCCCGAGAAGTCTCAATGATCACCGGCCTGTCCACCCGGAGCCTGATCTCACATACCTCCTGTGCTTTGTCCGCGGTCACTTTCCAAAAATCTCTTCTCTTTTGCGGAAAGATCCGAAGCAGGCTGTCCATGTTCCACCTCCCATAGCAAATCGGTGCTTTTCCCCGCATCCCGGCTGATATTTCTTATTCGATGTTTCCCATGATTTCCATGTATCGTGTTTCTGAATAGTTCAATATATGTGTCCGCGGACAAGATATTCCTTCCATTCTTCTCTTTTTTTCTATAGTGTGCTATAATGACTAATATTGTCTTTATGAATTTCATTTTGGAGGATATTTATGAACATTATCATTGTGGGCTGCGGCAAAGTAGGCTACACCCTGGTAGAACAATTGGGAGGTGAAAATCACAATATCACCGTAATTGATACAAATGAGGAAAAAGTGAACTCCATCACGGATGATCTGGATGCCATGGGCATCGTAGGAAATGGTGTCAGCTTCCAGACACTGTCCGAGGCCGGCATTGACCATGCGGATCTGCTGATCGCCGTGACCGGATCCGATGAACAGAACCTTCTGTGCTGTGTCATTGCGAAAAAGGCGGGACATTGTAAGACCATCGCCCGTGTCCGCAATCCAATCTACAATAATGAGATTGCTTTTCTGCGGGAAGAACTGGGGCTTGCCATGATCATCAACCCGGAGCTGTCCAGTGCAGCTGAGATCGCCCGGATCTTCCAGTTCCCTTCCGCAGTTAAGATCGATACTTTTTCCAAGGGAAGGATCGAGCTTCTGCATTTCCGCGTGACCCATGACTGTCTCTTAAATAATTATGAACTGATCCATATCCGTACCACCTTAAAATGTGATGTACTGGTATGTATGGTCACCAGAGGTGATCAGGTGCTGATCCCCAGGGGTGATTTTGTATTCCGGGAAGGCGATGTGGTTGCTATTGTGTCCACTCCTCCCAAGGCCAATGATTTCTTCAAAAAGATCGGTATCGGCGCCGGCAGGGCACGTACTGCCATGATCGTCGGTGGCGGAACCATTGCTTATTATCTGGCAAGAAGACTTTTAGAAGTCGGCATCCATACCAAGATCATTGATCAGGATCCCGCCCGCTGTGAGCATCTGAGCGAGCTGCTTCCCAAGGCTTCCATCATCTGCGGCGACGGTACGGATGAACGTCTTCTGATACAGGAGGGGTTGGAGAACGTGGATGCTTTTGCTGCACTAACCGGACTTGATGAGGAAAATATCCTCCTGTCACTGTATGCGAAACGGACTTCCCATGCAAAGGTAGTCACCAAGATCAACCGTATCAACTTCAGTGGTGTCTTAAGTGATATCAAGCTGGATACGATCTCCTATCCGCGCCTGGTAACTGCAGATATGATCATTAAATATGCACGATCCATGAATGAATCTCTCAACAGTAATGTGGAGAATCTGTATAAGCTGGAAGACGGTCATGCAGAGGCACTGGAATTCTACATCAAAGAGGATTCTGCCGTTACCAATATACCTCTGAACCGTCTGCACATCCGGAAAAATATCCTGGTCTGTTCCATCGTCCGCGGAGGACAGGCTATTATTCCCAGTGGTCAGGACGAGCTTCATGTAGGCGATTATGTGGTCGTAGTACTGACACATGCACGGCTGAATGATATTAAAGATATTATTGAAGGGTAATTTTATAAAAGGACATTATCATGAATTTTGCGATATTGAGTTTTATTATCGGATTTATTTTACAATTTGAAGCTTTATTCTTACTGCTTCCCTGGATCGTGGGTATGATCTACGGAGAATATCATGTGGCACTGATCTATCTGGTGACCGCAGCTGTTTGTTTCATTTTAGGAAAATTGTTAAGTTTCAGGCACACAGGACGTTTTAAGGAATTGTACGTCAGGGAAGGCTTCACTGCCGTTGCCCTGGGCTGGTTTGTCATGTCTGTTTTCGGTGCCATTCCCTTCGTTCTCACCCGTGAGATTCCTTTTTATATTGACGCTCTCTTTGAGACCATCTCCGGCTTCACCACTACCGGTTCCAGTATTCTGTCAGATGTGGAGGCATTAAGCTATGCCAGCCTGTTCTGGCGCAGCTTCACCCACTGGATCGGCGGTATGGGTGTATTCGTATTCATTATGGCGATCCTGCCGATGATGGGTGGCTCCACTATGAACCTGATGCGTGCGGAGAGCCCGGGGCCTTCCGTCAGCAAGCTGGTACCGAGAGTCCGGGATACGGCGAAGATCCTCTATGGACTTTATATGGCGATCACTGTTCTGGGCGTGATCATGCTATGCCTGTGCGGTATGCCGTTGTTTGATTCCCTGTGCACGACCTTCGGCAGTGTCGGCACCGGTGGTTTCGGTGTCAAGAACAGCAGTATCGGCGGTTACTCTCCACTGATACAGAATGCAGTAACGATACTTATGATCTTAAGCGGTGTCAATTATACGGTATATTTCTGTCTGTTAAGCAGGCAGTTTAAGGAAGCTTTTTCCATCGAAGAAGTCCGTTGGTATTTTTTGATCATTTTCGCCAGTGCTCTGACGATCGCCTGGAATATCCGCCCGCTCTATGCAACTTTGGGAGAGACACTGCGGCACTCCTTTTTCCAGGTAGGAACGATCATCACCACCACCGGATTTGCCACCACGGATTTCAATATGTGGCCGCAATTGTCGAAGACGATCCTTCTGCTTCTGATGATGATCGGAGCCTGTGCCGGCAGTACCGGTGGCGGTATAAAGGTATCCCGTGTGCTGATCCTCTTCAAGGCGATCCGCAAGGAGCTGTCCATGATGATCCATCCCCGGATGGTGAAAAAGATCAAGATGGACGGACACAATCTGTCCCACGAGACGCTTCGTTCCACCAATGTCTATATGACGGCTTATTTTATCGTACTCTTCGTTTCCCTGCTGATCGTCTGTCTGGACGAATATGACCTGAGCACAAACTTTACCGCAGTACTGGCCACCCTGAACAATATCGGTCCCGGCCTGGAGTTAGTCGGTCCCACCCAGAACTTCGCATTGTTCAGTCCTCTGTCCAAATGCGTGCTGATGTTCGATATGCTGGCCGGACGACTGGAACTCTTCCCCATGCTCGTGATCCTGCTGCCGTCCTGCTGGAAGAAATATTAATTCCTTAATCACAAAAATGAGTCTGTGATGACATTTTTAATCGTCACACAGACTCATTTTTTCATGCATACCTCTAATCAAATGTTGACCGAAATGAGAACGCTACATATCATTACAATCATTATATGATGTCGGGGTCAAAAGCCCCCGACTTTGATGCCTACGGATTGTTCCGTGCTACGCACTCCCACGTCTCCGCTCCGCTTCGGTCCGTGCTAGACATGTGCCACTGGCACATAGCACCCTGGCATCATCATTATGTTGCACACAAACAAAAGAAGCTGCGTACTATTTTTCAGTACGCAACTTCGTATTATACTACTCGGTTTTTACTTTCACAATCAGCATTCTCTACCATTTAAGTAGACTTTTTGACCTTGCTTTCGTGAATTTTTACCTTACATCTGGTGTCTTACCACCGCATATTCGTCATCCAGTCGAAAGTAGGGACATTCCTGCTGGGTTCCGGATAAAAAGCGGTACATTTCATCTTCATCCAGATTCACCATGCAGCAATAGCATTCATAGTCTTCGTCATATTCATAATTGACACAAGCGTCACAATTAGTCATTTTCCCTCTCTCCGCATATGCCTTTCATGGATGTATCCTACATTATCCTCATATGCTTTTGTCTGTTTTGCTTCGGTTTCATTATGGTATTTTCACTGTTTCATGAATTGCCATGCAAGTACTGATAGATTTCCCGTTTTCCGACACCCCTGTCTTTTGCCACCTGCTTCATGGCGGATTTATTATCCATGCCCTGCTCTTCGTAATAAGCCATATGTTCTTCAATGCTCATGGATTCCCAGCATGCGATCTCTTCCTGTCGTTTCTCTTCCGGACTTTTCCCTTCCACTACCAGGACATATTCCCCGCGGGGCTCCTCTGTCTTGTAGTAATCCAACGCCTTTTCCAAAGTGGTGGGGAATACGGTCTCGAACTTCTTGGTCAGTTCACGGCACAACGTGATCCGCCGCTCCCCCAGTGCCGCATACAGTTCCTCCAGTGTCCGGATCAGATGATGGGGTGCTTCGTAGAGGATCATGGTACGGCTCTCGGTCTTCAGTTCCTCCAGAACCGCTTTCTTTTCCTTTTTATCCGCAGGCAGAAATCCTTCAAAGCAAAACCTTCTTGTACTGAGTCCCGACAAAGTCAGTGCTGTAATACAGGCTGCCGGACCTGGCAGGGAAGTGACGGGAACGCTCTGCTCCTGGCACATCCGCACCAGTACTTCACCGGGATCGGAGATCGCCGGGGTACCGGCATCAGTGATCAACGCAATGTTCTGTCCGTTTAACAGCTGTCCTACCAGCTGGTGCGCTTTTTCTACTTTATTGTACTCGTGGTAACTGGTCATAGGTGTGTGGATGTCGAAATGATTCAGCAGCTTGATACTGTTACGGGTATCCTCCGCCGCGATCACATCCACCGTCTGCAGGGTCTCCACCACCCGCGGTGTCATATCCCCCAGATTGCCAATGGGCGTTGCACACAAATATAAAGTTCCGGGCATGAGCTCCTGCCTCCTCTCCAAATCACTTTTCCTTTTTAATATCCATATATATCATATATTTCCGGCATATATACTCCCGGCGCCTGGTACACGATCAGTGGCTTTTCCACGGTCATGCGTGATCTGCCGCCTCGCACCGCCTCGATGAGCACCATATTGGGCTCCTTGTCGATGTAGGGATACACCAGCTGCATCCGCTTCGGCTCCAGCTTGTATTTTACCAGCATGGTCATGATCTCCGCCAGCCGAAAAGGGCGATGTACCATGTAAAAATGTCCGCCGGGCTTTAACAGTTTTGCTGTCCTGCTGACCACATCCTCCAGCGTGCAGAGCACTTCGTGTCTGGCGATTGCTTTTGGTTCCTCCGGGTTCGTCAATCCATGCTGTCCGATCATATACGGAGGATTGCAGGTAATACAGTCAAAGGAAGCAGCCGGGAAAATCTGGTCTGCTTCCTTGATGTCTCCTGTCACGATGTCAATGCGATTCTGCAGGTCATTCAGTGCCACGCTGCGTCTCGCCATATCTGCGCTCTCCTCCTGGATTTCCAGTCCGGTGAGATGAGAACAGTGGTATTTTGCCTCCATCAGAAGCGGGATGATCCCGGTGCCTGTGCCAAGGTCAAGCATCGTATCCCTTTCTCTGGCATGGGCAAATCCTGTCAGAAGCACCGCATCCATACCGAAACAAAATTTCTCCCGATTCTGTATGATCTGATAACCGTTCCGCTGAAGGTCATCAATTCGTTCTTTATCCTTCAGTTCAACCTTCATTCGTATTCTCCGGTTTTCTTCCGTTACCGTTATTACCGTTGTTGCCGTCTCTTCTGCCACCGTGTCTCGGTCTTCTGCGGAAGGAATTGTCTCTTGGTGCCTGTCCCTGGCTGCCGGACTGCTCTGCACCCTGAACATCGCTGTTCTCTCTTACCTGCTCCGGACGGTTCTGCTGACGATTCTCACGGCGTCTGTCGCCACGGTTATTATCCCTGCGGTTGTCACGGTTATTGTCTCTGCGGTTGTCACCACGATTCTCGTTGTTCCGATTTTCTCCACGGTTATCATTACGATTCTGATTCTCACCACGGTTATTATTTCTGCGGTTGTCGTCTCTGCGTCCGTCGCGTCTGCGGTTATCCCCGCGATTCTCGCTGTCGGCTCTCTGTTCTCTGCGGTCCTGACGCTCCGGGCGCTGCTCCGCACGTTTTTCTGCGCGTTCTTCCGCTTCTTCCTTCTCCTCAATCTCCTCTAACTTCTCAAGTTCCTTCTGCTCTTCCTTAGACAGTTCCTGACCGCCCTTTTTGCCGCGGCGTCTCTTGAACTGTAAAGTGTCTGCCTCGTACTCCTTCAGTTCCTTCTCGTCACCGACTTCTACCAGTACCTTGACCAACTGACGCAGTACGTTGACGTTCTGTACCTCGCCGTGGAGGCCATCTGCCGTCTGGACATAGTCACCCACACCGGGAAGCTTGCGGTTCAGTTCTTCGTAAGTGTCTTCCTCATTTTTCAGGCAGCACATCAGTCTGCCGCAGACACCGGAGATCTTGGTGGGATTCAGGGACAGATTCTGCTCCTTCGCCATCTTGATGGATACCGGCACGAAATCCGACAGATAGCTGTGACAGCACAGAGGTCGTCCACAGATACCGATACCGCCGCGGATCTTGGTCTCATCGCGGACGCCGATCTGGCGCAGCTCGATACGGGTCTTGAACACACTTGCCAGATCCTTGACCAGTTCACGGAAGTCGATACGTCCGTCTGCTGTAAAATAGAACAAAACCTTATTGTTATCAAAGGTATACTCCGCATCGATCAGCTTCATCTCCAGACCGTGCTTTAAAATCTTCTCCTTGCAGATCTTGAAGGCTTCCTTTTCCTTCTCCTTGTTGGCAGCCTCCTGCTCGATATCTCTCTCTCCGGCGATCCGCATCACAGGCTTCAGCGGCTGGATCACCTTGTCATCCTCTACCTCATGTACTCCTGCTACGACCGTACCGAACTCTATACCTCTGGCGGTCTCCACGATCACGTGGTCGCCTCTCTTTATTTCCAGCTGCAGCGGATCGAAGAAATATACCTTGCCCGCTGTACGAAATCTCACACCGATTACTTTTGTCATATCTATCTACCTCACTGATGCCCATGGCATCTTCAAATAAATTAAAACAACAACTGCCTGCGCAAAATGCGCCTGCAACTGCTATTTTATCATATCTTTTCTAAAATGACTACTCTAATATTAGCGTCTTATGATACATAAGTTTTCTTAGGACAGCACGGACCGAAATACCCTTAAAGCATTTAATGCAAATACCTTTTCGATTTCCGCGGAAGAAAAACCCTGTCGTTCCATCTCTGCGGCAAGCTGCTGCATTTTTTCTGCGCCGGACAGCTCACACGACTCTCCGAAGCCATCGAAGTCACTTCCCAGTGCTATTGCATCGATTCCTGCCAGGTTTTTAATATATTGCATGTGCTCCACCATTTTTTCAATCCGCCCGATCTTTCCACCATCCTCAAGAAATCCTACGAAATAGTTGATACCGATAACACCGCCCCGCTCTCCGATCATTCTGATATTAGTATCCGAGAGATTCCGCAGATGTGAGCAGAGTGTACGTGCGTTGGAGTGGCTTGCTATCACAGGACCATGCGTAAGCTCAAAAATGTCCCTTATGCCGGCATCATTTAAATGGGAAACATCAATAAGAATGCCGATTCTCTCCATTTCCTCCACAAAGCTTTTCCCGGTATCCGTAAGCCGATTGACCATGTCCGGGATTCTGGGACTTCCCGGTGCGATTGCCGGATTTGGATACCCCAGTTCATTTGCAAAGTTCCATGTCAGGGTAGACATTCTGACGCCTTTGTCATATAGTGCATACAGGTTTTCCAGTTTTCCTTCATACACTCCGCCCTCTTCCACTGTCATCATAGCTGATAGCTTTCCCATCCTGGCGTTCTCTTCCATACTCTCTGCTGTTGTCACCTGTCCTATGATATCCGGATATTCCGCTATCTTTGTTTTCCAGAAATCTGCAAGCCCCAATACATGTGTAAATGGTGACTCGCCTCTTTTCTTCAATGCTCCCAAATGGGTAAAAAGGGAAAAGCACTGGCAAATATATCCCCCTTCTCTCATCCGGTTCAAATCGATTCTTCCGGAATTGGAAAGCGCCGACGACGGTGAGCAGCATGCCGCTCAGGTAATACGTCGTAAACTTGGCTGTGCCCCACTGCCGCTCGAGCGTCGAGCCGATCCAGTAGTAGAAATAGCAGGTGATGAGAAGATAGAACGGACTCGTGCTCTCAGGGATGAGGACGAAGGTGACGAGCCGCCAGACCTGCCCATGGAGAAGACCCGAGAGCGTGTAGGAGAAGAAGCTCAGAAAGCTGCCGTTCGAGAAGTTGGACAAAAGCCCCAGCACCACGTTGCCGATGACAACATAGAGCATCAGGTTGGGGATGCCAAAATTCGGGTGCAGGATACAAAAGCGGTCGATCGCCTGGTTGAGTTTTTTCAATGCGGGATACCTCGTTTCGATCAAATAACATTTGCAAATATTATTACACAGCGGCGGGGAAAAGTCATCAATAAAGTTTGAACAAATGACCATTCCTGAATGGAATGAAGAGCAAGAATGCGGAAAGAAACGAATTCTTTCCACATTCTTAACACTTGTTCACTTGAGATCGAGCTCGGGCGGAACGTCGATCTCCTCGCCGACGTATTTGCCGTTCTTTTTCCGCTGGCGCACGCACTCGGTCAAAAGATACTCGATTTGGCCGTTGACGGAGCGGAAATCGTCCTCTGCCCAGGCGGCGATGGCGGCGTAGAGCTTGGGGGACAGGCGCAGGGGCACCTGCTTTTTGGCGTTGTCGTTCATGGCAGCCTCTCAAAAAGTAGCGCGGCGCGCTTAATACAGGCTTCCGGAGTTGACGACGGGCTGGGCATCGTGGTTGCCGCACAGCACCACGAGCAGGTTCGAGACCATGGCCGCCTTGCGCTCCTCGTCGAGCTCGACCGTGCCCTTTTCCGCCAGACGCTCAAGCGCCATTTCGACCATGCCGACCGCACCGTCAACGATCATCTTGCGCGCGTCGATGATGGCGCTGGCCTGCTGGCGCTGGAGCATGACGGCCGCAATCTCGGGCGCATAGGCGAGGTAGGTGATGCGCGCTTCGATGATCTCAAGGCCCGCGTCGGCGACCTTGGCCTGAATTTCATCGCGGATGCGCGCGGCGACGACCTCGCTCGAGCCGCGAAGGCTGCCCTCGTCGGCCTGACCGTCGCCCGTGGTGTCGACATTCGGAGCGACATCGTAGGGATAGACGCGCACGATATTGCGCAGCGCCGCGTCGCACTGGAGCGACAGGTACTCCTTGTAGTTATCCACGTTGAATACGGCCTTGGCTGTGTCGGTCACGCGCCACATCACGGCGATTCCGATCTCCACGGGGTTACCGAGACAGTCGTTGATCTTCTGGCGGGCGTTGTTGAGCGTCATGATCTTGAGCGAGATCTTCTTGCTGCCGCCCACCTCGACCGCGGCGGACGCGCCCTGCATGGCAGCGAGAAGGTCCGTGCCCTTGTGGCCGCCGTCCACATCGCCGGACTGGTTGAGCTTCGTCTTGGCGGCGGGGTTGAACGACGAGCAGAAGGGATTGACCCAGTAGAAGCCCTCGCCCTTGAGCGTGCCGATGTACTTGCCGAACAGCGTCAGCACCAGCGCCTCCTGCGGCTTCAGAACGCGCAGGCCGCACAGTGGGATCCAGCCGAGCAACAGCAGGATGACGCAAAGGACGACAAGGGGCAGAAAGCCCGCATTGATGCCGACGATCAGAAAAACGACCGCGGCGATGTAGAGAACAAGCTCGAGCAGCAGCACGAGCATGCCGTTTTTGTGACCGGTGATGATCTTTTCTTCCATAAAAAGCACCTCCAAACTTGATATCAAAATAATATCACAACAATATGAGATGTCAAGAGGAAAATGCAAAAAACCGACCGGTGATTGCACCGGTCGGTGAAAAATCAATTATGTGGCAATGACAAACTGGAATCTATCTGGGTATTCCATCATCATTAAAATGTTTTTTCAAAGCTTTTTCTGTCGGGTAAATTGATAAAATCATAATAAAACATTGGATTGTTACAAGAATTATCCCTGCAAATCCAATCGTATTCTTATCACTATGGTATAACGGAATATGTATCAAGGCAGATGGTATAACCATTACCCATCCTATTTTCCACCAAAGTTTTCCACAATAGTCATGAGCAAATTTCCATGTATCCATATTTTTCATTGAACGAGTTGTTCTGTATCCTAACATGCTGTTTATATGTTTTGGGCAATGCTTCCACATCATTCTTCCTGCAATGACCATAACAATGGGAATGATCAAATCGCATAGTAACATAAACCACCAAAAGCACATAACATTCACCTCCAAAAGTAGAATTTGATAGAATTATTATACCACAGCCCGTCAGAAAGCGCAAGCACAGCCACGGTGGTTCGAGCCACCGCGGCTGTTTGGATGATCTGCTTTATGCGTAGTGGTATTTTTTCCGTCCGAGGAGGAAAAGCGTTTCTGTGACGATCAGTGTGAGCGCTTCGGCCGCGGTGATAGCGAGCCAGATGCCGTTGATGCCGAGAAGTTTTGGCAAAAGAAGTACCGCGGCGACCTGAATGACGAGCGTGCGCAGGAACGAAATGAGCGCGCTGGCTGTGCCATTGTTGAGCCCCGTGAAAAACGCCGAACCGAAGATATTGAAACCGCAGACGAGGAATGAGAGCGCGTAGATGCGCAGCGCGTTGACCGTCATGCCGCACAGTTCCGCGTCGTAGCCGACGAAAATGCGGGCGATGGGGGAGGCGAGCGCGATAGACGAGACCGTCATCACAAGGCTTGAAATGAGTGTGATCGTCAGGCTCTTTTTGAGCAGGCTCTTGAGCTCGGCGTGATTCTTCGCGCCGTAGTGATAGCCGACGACGGGTGTGACGGCGATGGAATAGCCGAAGAAAAACGCCATGAAGATGAAGCTCACGTACATCAGAACACCGTAGGCATTCACGCCGTTTTCCTTGGCAATCGCCATGAGCTGCACGTTATAGAGTACGCCGACGAGAGAGGTCGAAAGGTTGCTGACCATCTCGCTCGAGCCGTTGTAGCAGGCCTTGCCGAGGGCGCGGAAGTCAAAGCGCGGACGCGTGAGGCGCAGCGGTGAATCGTTCGGGCGGAGAAAGTAGACAAGCGGGATGAGCGCGCCGACGATCTGCGAAAACGCCGTGGCGAGCGCCGCGCCGAGAAGGCCGAACGGGAACACGTAGACGAGCAGAAAATCGAGTACCATGTTCGTCAGCCCCGCGAACACCGTCACGCGCAGGCCGAAGTGCGGCTTTTCCGCCGTCGCCAAAAAGCTCTGGAAGCTGTTTTGCAGCATGAAAAAAGGGAGAGCAGCCAGCAGTACGCGCCCGTAGAGCACGCAGTCGTCGATCGTCAGGTCCGTCGCGCCGACGGCGAACGAGATGGGGCGCAGGAAAACGATGCACACGCCGCTTAAAATCGCGCCGCCGGCGGCAAGCACGATGACGAGCATGGAGAAGATCTCGTTCGCTTCCCTGGGCTTGCCCTCGCCGAGCGTTTTGGCGATGAGCGCGCTGCCGCCCGTGCCGATCATAAAGCCGACGGCGGCGAGCGCCATGATGACGGGAAAGATGAGGTTCAGCGCGGCAAACGAATTTTTGCCGACGAAGTTCGAGACGAAAAAGCCGTCGACAATGCTGTAAATAGAGGTGATGATCATCATCAAAATGCTGGGCGCGACAAAGCACAGCAGCTTTTGATACGTAAAATGATCGGAAAGGGAAATCTGCATGGAAGAGCCTCCGATTGTTTCAAAAAATATAAAAAAAGTCCGGTCACTGCTTGACCGGACGCATCCGACATCTCTCGACCGCTGCGGCTGCGGCCGCAAGTCCCCGATGACATTCAATTTATGAACAATATTGTAGCATAAATCCGGACAAAGTCAAGTATTTGCACAAAATCTTCAAAAACTGATTGACAAAACGCACAAACATGGTAGAATACGATTCGGCGAAAGCCACAAGTGAATACTTCATCGAGAGTGGTTGAGGGATCGGCCCTATGACACCACGACAACCTGCCCGAAGAGGCAAGGTGCCAAATCCGACGAACGAATCGAAAGATGAGGAAGAGCAGAAAGCGCGATACTCTGTCGGTTCGACAGAGTATTTTTTGTTTTTCCCAACAACGAGAAAGGAAGAAAAAGAACCATGGCAAAACGTTTATTCACCTCCGAATCCGTCACCGAGGGGCATCCCGACAAGATCTGTGACCAGATCTCCGATGCGGTGCTCGACGCGATCCTTGAAAAAGACCCCAACGGCCGCGTGGCCTGCGAGACGACCGTCTCCACCGGCCTTATCCACATCATGGGCGAAATCACCACGAGCTGCTATGTCGACATCCCGAAGATCGCGCGCGACGTCATCCGCGACATCGGCTACGACCGCGCGAAGTACGGCTTTGACTGTGATACCTGCGGCGTTATCACGAACATCGACGAGCAGAGCGGCGATATCGCGATGGGCGTCGACAACTCCTTTGAAAATAAGGAAAGCGGCGCGAGCGAGCTCGACAACGGCGCGGGCGACCAGGGCATGATGTTCGGCTACGCCTGCACCGAGACCCCTGAGCTCATGCCGCTCGCGATCTCCCTTTCCCATAAGATGGCAAAGAAGCTGACCGACGTGCGCAAGCAGGGCCTTGTCGACTATCTCCGTCCCGACGGCAAGACGCAGGTGACGGTCGAGTACGACGAGAGCGGCAAGCCCGTCCGCGTCGACACGGTCGTCCTCTCCACCCAGCACGCGCCGGAGGCGACGCTTGAGCAGATCCGCAAGGACATGATCGAGCTTGTCATCAAGCCGACTGTTCCCGCGGAGCTGATGGACGAGAACACCAAGATTTATGTCAACCCGACCGGCCGCTTCGTCATCGGCGGCCCGCAGGGCGACAGCGGCCTGACCGGCCGCAAGATCATCGTCGACACCTACGGCGGCAGCGCCCCGCACGGCGGCGGCGCATTCTCCGGCAAGGACCCGACGAAGGTTGACCGCAGTGCCGCTTACGCCGCGCGCTATGTCGCTAAGAACATTGTGGCCGCGGGCCTTGCCGACAAGTGCCAGGTCCAGCTCGCCTACGCTATCGGCGTTGCGCATCCCGTGAGCGTGCTCGTTGAGACGTTCGGCACCGGCAAGGTCGATGACGGTAAGCTCGAAGAGGCCGTCGAGAAGGTCTTCGACCTGCGCCCGACCGCCATCATCCGCGACCTCGACCTGCGCCGCCCCATCTACCGCCAGCTTGCCGCTTATGGCCACATGGGCCGCGAAGACCTCGGCGTAACGTGGGAGAAGACTGACCGCGTCGACGCGCTGCTCGCCGCGCTCAAGTAAGAGCAATCGAAGACGGGGCAAAGCCCCGTCTTCGAAAAAGTTTCGCTGCGTTTTGCGCCTTGCCACCCGCAGGGCGGCTGCGACATTGCACCGTCGCGGCATTACGATTGGCGCGCCCTTTCGGGCGCGCCAATCGTGCCGCTTCCTCGAAAACGGCTTGCTGTTTCCGCCGCAGGCGGCGCTTCACCGTTTTCCACTCCGCGCAAAGTGTTTTCTGCCACGCGCATGTCGCGGCAGAAAACCGATTCAAATTTATTTCGTGCCGTGCGCGGCACGAAACTCTGTGAGACCATTTGATAAAAACAGCGCCGACCCGCGAAAGCGGGCTGGCGCTGTTTTCCTATATGGGCGGGATCGATCAGTTGTGGTGCTCCTCGTCCCAGAGCTTTTCGGCCTCGGGGCGCCAGCAGGCGGCGTAGGACTCGCACTTGTTGCACAGGTGCTCCACGCTCTCGGGCGCTTCCAGGTCGGTCGAATGCGCGCCGCTGCGCGCGACCATCTGTGGCAGATATTCGGGATTTTCCAGCATCGGGCAGGGGCGCAGGTGGTTGTTGTTGAACGGCTGGCCCTTGCGGTACTCCTTAAAAAGCGGCTGCTGGAGACATTCGAGGAAGCTCTTTTCGCGGATGTTCGCGCCGGAATAGTGGATAAACACGCAGGGCTCAACGTCGCCCGCGGCGTTGATGTGGCAGTAGAGCTTGCCGCCGGCGATGCAGCCGCCTGTGAACTCGCCGTCATTCTGGAAGTCGATGGCGAAGATCTCCTTGCCGCCGGTGACGCCGCGGATCTCGCGCACGCGGTCTTTCATATAGGCGCGCTGCTCGGGATTAAGCAGCAGGTCGGTCGTCGCGCCCATGCCGACTGGCATGTAGTGGAAGTACCAGGCGAAGAAGCAGCCCTTGGAGATGAGCAGGTCGAGGAACTCATCGCTCGTGACGACCTTGTAGTTCTTGCTCGTGTAGCAGATGGACACGCCGAACGGGATGTGGTTTTTGTGCATGAGGTCCATCGCGGCGAGCGCCTTTTCAAAATGTCCCGTGCCGCGGCGGCCGTCGTTGGCGTCCTCAAAGCCCTCGATGCTGACCGAGACGATGAAGTTGCCCACGCGCTTGAGCTCGTCGCAGAAGGCCTGGTCGATGAGCGTGCCGTTTGTGAAGGCGTGGAAAGCGATGTCGCGGTGCTTTTCGCACAGGCGGAAGATGTCCGCCTTGCGCATGAGCGGTTCGCCGCCGGTGAAGAGGCAGGCGTGGGTGCCGAGCTCTGCGCCCTCGGTCAGCACGCGGTCCATCTCCTCAAAGGTGAGGTTCTGCTTGTGGCCGTACTCTGCCGCCCAGCAGCCCGCGCAGCGCATATTGCAGGCGCTCGTCGGGTCCATGAGGACGATCCAAGGGATATTGCAGTCATACTTTTCGGAGTTTGCCCGTGCCTGCTGGAAGCCGCGGAAGCCGCCCTCGTAGGCGGCGGCCGTCAGGAAGGTCCTGAGAAGGTAGGGGTCGCACTCGCGCAGCAGGCGCTCGGCGTAGTGTGCCCATTTGCTGTCGGGGTCGTTTGCGATCTGGTGCAGCATCTCGAAGGTCTCCGGCGTCCAGACGCTGGAGTGGATCTTTTGGACCATGTTGACAAAGTCGTTTGCGACGGTGCAGACGTCCTTCGTCTGGCTTTTTCTGATGAGCGAGTCGAGCATGGCCTCAAAGGCCTTGCGCTCTGCTGCGTGGGCGATTTTTTCTGCTGCGTTCATAGTGTCACGATTCCTTTCCCTGCCCGCGGTGCGGGCATCCTAAAAATTCAGGAGGAAAGGGCGCGATCCTTTCCCTCCGTTGCCTGTGCGGCGATTTTCTGGAGCTTTTCCATGCGCGCATCGAGCTGTGCGCTGATCTCGGCGCACTCATAGAGCTCGCGCTCCACGTATTCCATTTCGGGGAGATTTTTCTTGTAGCGGATCTTATGCTCAAGGCTGGCCCACCAATCCATCGAGATCGTGCGGAACTGCACCTCGACTTTCATGAGCCGCTTCTGGTCATGCAGGAAGATGGGCGTTTCGACGATGAGATGGAGGCTGCGGTAGCCGTTGGGCTTAGGGTTTGCGATGTAGTCCTTGTGCTCTAAGAGTGTGATGTCGTCCTGGCGCAAAAATGCCTCGGAGAGTTTGTAGATGTCGGCAGGGTGCGAGCAGATCACGCGCACACCGGCGATGTCGTTCAAATTCTTTTCGATGCTCTCCACCGTGAGCGGATATCCGCGGCGGCTGAGCTTTTCCATGATGCTCTCGGGGGACTTGAGGCGGGTCTTGATCGTCTCGATGGGGTTGCGGTCGTATTGCAGCGAGAGCTCCTCGTTGAGCACGTTGAACTTCGTCTCGACCTCCATGATCGCGCAGCGGTAATAGCTCATCAGCTCACGGTAGGGCTGGAAGTATTTCTGGACCCACTGCTGTACCTCACCGTGGGAAAAACGGGAGAGCAGCACCTGTTCAAGATAAGTGCGATCGACAAGCGGACGGATCGGCACTGTCATCAGCTCCTTTGTACTTAGCATTTCTTGTCCCGCACGGAAAAATGCGGGCTTGCAGGAAAAGCATAGCAAAGAAGCGCCGCGCTTTCAATGGGCAGGGTGTAAACTTTTTTGTTCACGGCGCGAGAAGGGGACGCTCCCCTCGTTAACACCAACTTAACAAAGAAAACTGCCGAAAACTATGGACAAAAGGAGCCGCGTATCAGATTTTCAGACAGTGGCACGCAAATGTCACAGAAGACAAAATATAAGAAAACGTCCTTTCCCGATGGAAAGGACGTTCAAAAAGGCGGTATGAAAAAAGAAAAATTGTGTTTATGCGCCGACCACATGCGCCGTCATCATCTGCCAGAGGATGGAGAGCTGCTGTGTGGAGATGAGCACATAGGCCAGAATGAAGACGAACCAGAGCTTCTGCATGTTCTCCTCTTTTTTGCAGAGGAAATAGCAGTAGGAAAAATACGCCACGGCATCCACGATCAACACCGTGAGGAACATGACGAGAAAGCCCTGCTCGCTCTGCTCGGCGGTGCCGGTGTAGAGCGAGAGGAGAGAGTAATATAAAAACGTGGCGGTGAACGGCCACTTGAGCTTGCGCCAGTCGTGGATGCGGTCTTTCTTATTCATGGAAGCGCTCCTTTTTTGCGTTTTCCACAGTATACCCTGCGGCACGGCAGATTGCAAGGGGAAATGACCTTGCCAAGCGGGCGTGGGGTGTGGTAGACTGCAAAAAAGAGGTGATATACATGCTGGATACGTTGATCCGCGGCGCGAAGATCGTCGACGGCACGGGAAAGGCGGCGTTCACGGCGGACGTCGGCATTTTAGACGGCATGATCGAAGCGGTCGGAAATTTATCAGGTGCGCAGGCGTTCGAGACCATCGAGGCCGCGGGCCGCGTCCTGACGCCGGGCTTTATCGACATGCACCGCCACGCCGACGCGGCGCTGTTCCGCGAAGGCTTTGGCGAGGCGGAGCTCTGCCAGGGCCTCACGACGCTTGTGAACGGCAACTGCGGCATGTCGCTCGCGCCGCTCTCGGGCGCGCACGCGGACGAGTGCGCGAAATACCTCGCGCCCATCACGGGGAACATCCCGCCGGAGCTGCGCTTTGCGTCCATTGACAGCTATTTCAAGGCGGCGCAGGGGCGGGGACTGCCGCTCTCGTGCGCGGAACTCATCGGCATGGGCACGCTGCGCACGCTTGCCGCGGGCTTCACGACGGGAGATTTGTCACCGCTCGAGCTGCGCGATCTGCACTATCACATGGAAGCGGCGCTGGCCGACGGCGCGTGCGGCGTGTCGCTCGGCCTTGGCTACGCGCCGGAGATCTTTTACTCGACCGACGGGCTCATCCGCGCGCTCGCGCCGCTGCACCGGAGCGGCGTGCCCATCTGTGTCCACATGAGGCAGGAGGGCGACGGCGTGGTCGATGCGCTGCGCGAAATGCTCGAGGTCGCCCGCGCGCTGCAAACGCCGCTGGAGATCAGCCATCTCAAGGCCATCGGAGGGCGCAACGCGCGAAAGGCCGTGAAGGAAATGCTCTCGCTCATTGAAAAGGCGCGACAGGACGGGCTTGACGTCATGTGCGACGTGTACCCCTACACTGCGGGATCGACACAGCTTATCCACGTGCTGCCGCCGGAATTCCAGGAGGGCGGCACGGAGGCGCTGACCAAGCGCCTGCTCGACGATGCTGCGCGAAAGGAAATGCGCGCGCGGATGGAGGCGGGCAGCGACTTTGAGAACATCACGCTGCTCGTCGGCTTTGACAATGTGATCGCCATCGGCCTCCGGACGGACGAATACCGCCGCTTTGAGGGAAAATCCGTCGCCGAGATCGCGCAGACGCTTCAAAAAGACCCGTTCGATACGCTCTTTGACCTGCTGGCGGCGGAACAGTGCAATACGGGGATGATCGACTACATCTCGGACGAAGAAGACGTGAAAGATATCCTGCGCGCGCCGTTCTCGGGCGTCATTTCGGATGCGACGTACCCCAGCGGCGGGCGTGTCCACCCGCGCGTGTACGGCACATTCGCGCGGCTCATTGAAAAATACGTCGTGCAGGAGCGCGTGCTCACGCTTGAGCAGGCCGTGCACAAGGTGACGGGGCATGCGGCGGACCGCTTCGGCTTTGAGAAAAAGGGCGTCATCGCGGCGGGCATGGACGCGGACCTTTTGCTCTTCTCGCCCGAAAACGTCCGCGAGCACGGTACCTACGCACGGCCCAACGTGCCCGCGACGGGCTTTGACGAGGTATTCGTGCTCGGCGAGCGCGTGATCGAAAACGGCGTGTACCGCGGCGGCAGCAGCGGCGAGATGCTGGGAGCGCGGATGGGATACTGAAGTCTTAAAGAAATTTTCAGGTGTATTTTCGCCGCCGTATGATATGCTGGCAGGGACAACAAATTTGCGGAGGCTGGATCAAGTGGAGCACTTTTGGGATACGGTGGATACGATCGGCGAGGGCTTTGGCTTTTCGCTCTTCGGCGCGCGGCACTTAGTGACGCTTGCGCTGTATATCGGCTTTGCCGCGCTGAGCTGCAAGCTCTACAAGGCGGCGGACGAGAAGAAGCGGGCGCAGCTGCGGGGGCTCTTTGCCGTTCTCCTGCTCGCGGACGAGGCGTTCAAACAGATCGGTTTGCAGATCGGCGGGAATTTCAACTGGGACTATCTGCCGCTGCACCTGTGCTCGATCAACATTTTCCTTATCGCGCTGTACGCATGGAAGCCGAGCAGGCTGCTCGACAATTTTCTCTATTTTATCTGTATCCCCGCGGCGACGGCGGCACTGCTGTTCCCGACGTGGACGTCGCTTCCGGCGGCGAACTTCATGTTCTGGCATTCGACGAGCGTGCACATTCTGCTTGCGGCCTATCCCATCATGCTGTTTTCGGGCGGTGATATCCGACCGAGCGTCAGGTACATGGGCAAGTGCTTCTTGCTGCTGCTGGCGATGGCGGTGCCGATTTATTGCGTCAACCTGCTGCTCGATACGAATTTCATGTTTCTGATGTACGCGCCGGACGGCAATCCGCTCGCGTGGTTCCGCGACCATGTCGGCTACCACTGGATCGGCTTCCCCGTGCTGCTCGTGGCGGTGTTCGCGCTGATGGACGTGCCAATCATGCTCAAAAAGCGGAAAGAGGGTAAATTGCTCAGCGCGGTAAAATAAAAAAGCGGTTCTCCCTAAGCCGGGCGTTCGTAAAACAGCTTTCGAGAGATGACACGGCAGCCGCCTGCCAGGATCGGTTACGAGTACCCGAATAAGCCAAGGAAACTTCAAGTCCCATGTTTGCACCGTCAAGGTGTCGCGCATGGGGCTTTTTGCAGATCGGGGTTCTGTACGCAGTAAAACGGTCAGGTTCTCGTATATAAGAATGTTCTTTCGTTGAGAAACATGGTATACTCGGCTCAACAAATCGGAATTTGGTCAAGGAGTGTGATTGTATGAAAAAGAAAACATTATCAGTTCTTTTATTTGTGATTACTTTTATTGCTACCTACACCATTCTTTGTTTTGCCCTGCCAGGTGCAAAGATGGCATTAGGGACTACAACCCTTGATCGCATCTGGGTAGCAATTACTTGTATGGCATTGTTCAAAGTAGTTGTATCCTTGGTGGTTGCATCTATTGTTGGAGTGCTCCCGATGATCGTTGGTAAAAGAGAATAACATACTTCAATTTGGAACTTCCAGTTTGCCGTACTTGATCCCAACAGGGCTTGAGGCGGGCACGCCCCGACAGGAAGCTGTCCCAAAGAGACAGAAATTTTCAAGAATTGAAAATTTGCGGCCACGGGACGATCCGCGCTCTTGTGAACAATAGAAAAACCAGAACTGCATGGCTGATTCAGCGAACGGTTCTGGTTTTTCTTGACGGGCGAAGGCCTTTCTGATAGGGTAAAGGCAAACTGGAGAGTTGGCGCCCGACGCACTGCGTGTCGGGCGCGGGGAGGGAAAAGCGTGGAAGAAAATCTGTTTCGTTCCATCCCGCGGGTGGACGAGCTGCTCGGTCGGGACGAGCTCAAGGTGTCGGCGCTGCCGCCGGTGCTGCTGCGCGAGAGCGTGCGCGAGGAGCTGGACGCGCTGCGAGACGAAGTGCGCGGCGGCCTTTCCGCGCTGCCGGAGACAGGCATACTCTGCGCGCGCATTCTGGCACGTGCAGAGGAAAAGCAGCTGCCGACGCTGCGCTCGGTCATCAACGCGACCGGCGTGACGCTGCACACGAACCTTGGCCGCGCCTGCCTGAGCGAGCGCGCGGCGAACGCCGCGGCAGAGGCGGCGAGAGATTATTCGACGCTTGAATACGATGTGGAAAACGGCTGCCGCGGCTCGCGCTATCAGCACGTGGAGGCGCTTTTGTGCCGCCTGACGGGTGCGGAGGCGACGATGGCCGTGAACAACAACGCCGCGGCGGTGCTGCTCATCCTGTCCGCGCTCGCGGGCGGGGGAGAGGTCATCGCCTCGCGCGGCGAGCTCGTCGAGATCGGCGGCTCGTTCCGCATTCCGGAGATCGTGACGCAGTGCGGCTGCACGCTGTGCGAGGTCGGCGCGACGAACAAGACGCACCGGCGCGACTATGAAGCCGCCATCAGCGAGCAGACGAGAGCGCTTTTGAAGGTGCATACGAGCAACTACCGCATCGTGGGCTTTACCGAATCCGTACCGCGGGAGGAGCTGGCGGAGATCGCGCATGGGCACGGCCTGCCGCTCATTGAAGACCTCGGCAGCGGGGCGATCGTCGACCTCGAACCGTTTGGCATCCGCGGCGAGCCGACGGTGCAGAGAAGTCTGCACGCTGGTGTGGACGTTGCGTCGTTTTCGGGCGACAAGCTGCTCGGCGGGCCGCAGGCGGGGCTGATCGTCGGCAAAAGGGAGTACATCGAACGGATCAAAAAGCACCCGCTTGCGCGGGCGCTGCGGCTCGACAAGATGACGCTTGCCGCGCTGCACGCGACGCTCAGCGCCTATCTGGATGCCGAGATCGCCGTGCGAGAGATCCCGACGCTCGCGATGCTGTCGGCGAGCGAGGATAAGCTGCACGCCAAGGCGCTGCGGCTGCAAAAGGCGCTCGCGGACACGGGCGTTTCCTCGCAGCTCGTGTGGACGGGCGACGCTGTCGGCGGCGGCAGCGCTCCGGCGCAGGAGCTCACCGGCTGGGCCGTCGCGATCGAGCCGGGGAGGCTCAGCGTGGATGAACTGGAAGAGAAGCTGCGCCTTCGCGCCAAGCCCATCGTCGCGCGTATCCACCGCAGGCAATACTTGCTGTGCGTGCGCACGATTCGAGAGGAAGACTTTGCCGAGATCGCCGCGGCGGCTGCGGAGGCCATCCGATGAAGCATGTTATCATCGGCATGGCGGGTCATGTCGACCACGGCAAGACCGAGCTCGTCAAGGCGCTCACGGGCGTGGACACCGACCGGCTGGCCGAGGAGAAAAAGCGCGGCATCACGATCGACCTCGGCTTTGCGCGCCTCGACTTTCCGGACGGGAGCTGTGCGAGCATCGTCGATGTGCCGGGGCACGAGAGGTTCATCAAGAACATGCTCGCCGGCGCGGGCGGTGTCGACCTTGCGATGCTTGTCGTGGCGGCGGACGAGGGCTTCATGCCGCAGACAGTCGAACATCTGGACATCCTGCAGCTGCTCGGTGTGAAGGACGGACTCATCGTGCTGACAAAGACCGACTTAGTCGACGAGGACTGGCTGAACATGCTCGAAGAGGACGTCAAAAGCTGCGTCAAGGGCACGTTTTTAGAGGATAAGCCGATCCTGCGCACATCTGTTCGCACGGGCGAAGGCATTGAGGCACTGCGCGAAGCACTGCACGACTTGACGCTGCATGCGGAGGAAAAGAGCGCGCGCACGCCGTTCCGCCTGCCCATCGACCGCGTGTTTTCCGTCGACGGCTTCGGCACGATCGTCACCGGCACGCTCATCGACGGGCACATCGCCGTCGGCGACGAGGCGCAGCTCATGCCGCTCGGGAATCAGTGCCGCGTGCGCAATTTGCAGGTGCACGGGCGCGACGTGTCGGCGGTGTACGCCGGACAGCGCGCGGCGGTCAACTTAGCGGGCATCAAAAAAGAGAGCATCAGCCGCGGCGATGTGCTGTGCAGGACGGATTCGATGCAGCCGTCGCTGATGCTGGACGTGAAACTGCAAAATCTGCCGGATTCTAAGCGGATCATCGAGAGCGGCTCGCGCCTGCACCTCTACCACGGCGCGGCGGTGCGCCTTGCAAAGGCGGTGCTGCTGGACCGCGACGCGCTGCGTCCGGGCGAGAGCTGCTATGCCCAGCTGCGGCTGAGCGAAGCGCTCGCCGCGCGGCAGGGCGACCGCTTTGTCGTGCGCTTCTACTCGCCGCTCGAGACCGTCGGCGGCGGGGTGATCTTGGACGAGCATCCGTACCGGCACAAGCGAAACGACGCGCGCGTGATCGCCTCGCTCGCCGTGCGCGAGAGCGGATCGGACGAGGCAAAGCTCGTGCAGGCCGTCGGCGAGCGCGGCGCGGATGGCATGACGCTTGCGGACCTTGCCGCGTGCTTCGATGAACCGGAAGAAAAACTGGTGGAAATGCTCGCCGTGCTCTGTGCGCGGGGAAAGCTCGTCGAGATCGCGCCGTCGCGCTATCTTACATCGTCGACGCTGGACAGGCTGTGGACAGACTGTGAGACGATGCTGACAAAGTACCACCGCGAGCATCCGCTGCACGCGGGCATGCGCCTCGCCGAGGCGCGACAGCGGCTTCTGCGCGGCAAAGCACGGGAAAATGCGGACGCGATCCTCGCCTGCTTTGCGCGCGAGGGAAAACTCACGCTGACGGCGGAGCACTGCGCGCTTGCGGACTTTTCCGTGCATCTGACTAAGCGGCAGAGCGCCATCCGGGAAGAGCTGCTGCGCACCTGCCGCGCGGCGGGAATTCTTGGCAAAAAGCAGGACGCGCTCTGTGCGCTGTTCGACAAAAAAGACCGCATGGAGTGCGCGCGCGTGCTTGAGAGTCTTTTATCTACCGGCGAGCTTGTGCTGCTCGCGCCAGAGCTCTGCGTCGAAAAAAGCGTTTTGGATGCGGTCGACGCAAGGGTGAAGGCGTGGTTCGAAACGCACGACACGCTCACGCTGGGAGAATTCCGCGACGCGCTCGGCACCTCACGCGACCACGCGCTGCTGGTGCTGGAGTATTACGACCGGCGAGGGATTCTTCGCCGCGAGGGTGATGTCCGCAGGCTGGGCGCGCAGTTTGACGAGATAGAAAAATGAGGCGGCTTTTGTCGCCTCTCACATGGGAGTAGATGGGTGCTGGTGTGCCCCCCGGTCTTCAAAACCGGTGAGAGGGGTGAAGAGCCTCTCGGGTGAGTTCGATTCTCACATGCTCCCGCCAGAGCCTCGCGGCCGTGTGCCGCGGGGCTTTTTGAAAAATGTGGATTTCCCTCTTGACAGAACGGAGGGAAGCTCATATAATACTACTGTTCGCGACGTGAGCCGTACAACTTCATATCCGGGTGTAGCGCAGTTGGTAGCGCGCATGGTTCGGGACCATGAGGCCGTGAGTTCGAATCTCGCCACTCGGACCAGCTAAAAGCCTTGAAAACGTAAGTTTTCAAGGCTTTTTTGCAACTTTTAAGAGCAAAACGCGTGGTGCGCAAATGTGTAAAAACTCCAAAAGCGCACAAAAAAGCGCACAACAGCGAAAATCGCGCGTGAAAGTCATTGATACGTCGGAAATGAAAGGGTGCGTTTCAATGGCGAACATTCGAGAAAACAAGAAAAACGGCAAGGTTATTTCTTTCCGCTTCACCGTCTGTTTAGAGCGCGATGTGCGCGGCAAGCAAATCAGAAAATACACAACTTGGACAGCGCCCGCCGACTTGACACCAGCAAAGGCAAGAAAAGCGGCGGAGCGTGCGGCGGATGCGTGGGAAGAGGAAGTCAAGGTGGAGTACCAGAAGCAAAAGGAGCTCGGCAGCGCGTACCGCCTACCGCCCGATAAGCGGCGGGATGATTTTGTGTCGTTTGTGAATGATACGTGGTTCGTTTTGCAGATACGCGGCGAGAATGACAAGCCGAACACCATAGCGTTTTACAAGAACATGACACGCATTATCTCGGAGTATTTCAAGGGTTCTGTCTTGCAGGAAATCAGCCCTGTTGATATTCAAAAATATCTTGTCTATCTGCGCACAGAGTACAAGAGCAAATTGGGGAAGCCGCTTTCAGCGAAAACTTTACGCCATCAATACGGGACGCTCAACCTGATATTTGGCTATGCCGAGCAGCAGGAAATGATAGCACAGAATCCGATGCGAAAGGTCAACGCACCGAAGAAAGAGAAGAAGCCCGTTGATGCAATGACTAAAGAACAAGCGGAAAGATTTTTTAAGCTGCTGCCCGATTGTCCGATGGACTTTCACTGCATTATGCAACTACTGATAACGACAGGCATTCGGCGGGGCGAGTGTATGGGGCTGCAATGGGGAGATATCAACGAGCGCGAGGGCACAATGAGAGTTGAACGCAGCGTTGCCTATACGCCAGAGAGCGGCGTTGTCATCAGCACCCCCAAGACCACAAACAGCATCCGCACTATCCCGCTCATGGCGAGCACTGTTGCATTGCTCCAAAAGTACAGAAAGCGGATGCAGGCCGAGCACCCAAACACGATTTTGAAAAACGCGTTTCTCTTCCCAAACAAAGACGACGTTTTTCTTCCCCGTGACCCCAATTCCGTGACAAGACGCGTCAAGCGGTTTATGAAGAACAACGACTTTCCCGACCTCTCGCCGCACGATCTGCGGCACTCCTGTGCAACGCTGTTGCTTTCCCAAGGTGCAGATATTAAAAGCGTACAGGAGATTTTAGGTCACGCAGATGCGAGCACAACGCTGAATTTCTATGTCAAAGCAGATTTGCAGCAAATGAAATCCGCAACAGAAAAGTACGCCGCTGCATTTAATCTGTAATGCACTAACAGCAGAACAAAAAGAAAGGGCAACAGCTTCAAGTGCTGCTGCCCTTTTCCAATAGGTCAGGTAATGTAATTGTGAGTGCGGCAGGATTGATAGTGAACTATCGCCAGTTTTCCGCCTTTGGAATCTGATAATTGAGCGGCGGGAGATGGCGGCGGATGAACTCGCCCTCTTTCTCGCCTATTTCTTCTTCAATCGCGGCGGGCGTCGTGCTGCGAGCGGCATACAGAACGCAAAAGCGTATGCGATGGCCGCGCCGCGATGCTTCCGCCAGTATTTCATATTTGTGCGCTTTTGGACGGGAGAGCTACGCATAGTGCTGCGCCATGCGCGCAAGTATATTGACGCTTTTCCCGATATAGACAGCCTTTCCGTCCAACAGGATAGCGTAAATGCCCGCACGCTCAAATTGCGGCGCTAATCCCTTGCGCTTTAAGGATTGATAAATTCGCTGCTCAAAAAACGAAAGGTTCATTGCTGCTCGCCTGTGCGATATCATCCTGCGGATATCTGATACCAAGGTCATAGTATAGCAGCGCCCAAAGATTATATGCTTCTTCCATCACAACGCTGTAGTCTTGGGAACGCTCGGCAACTGCCTAACTGAACATAATGCGAAAACAATTGACCATTTCTTCAATGGTCATTTTCTTACTCTTGGTCATACTCTTTTCTCCTTAAAAGTAAAATTCAGATGGCGGTGGAGAAACTTGTTTCTCCACGCCCATATTTTTTATATTTATATTATTTATATTTATTTCTATATCCTCGGGCGCTTTCTTTTGAACGGCTTGCGTTTGCTTCTGGACGGCTGCCGTAAAGTCAAGGCCGACAGGCGTATTCTCATTGTGTAAACGCGTCTCCCGCTGCGGCGTTTCATAGAAATCATAAGTATTGCCGCTGCCGCGCTGAACAAGATAACCTTTGTCAACGAGCTTCAAAAATTGGTCGCGGTAGGTGGATGCCGCCATTCCAACCGCCTGACGGATGGCGGCGGGAGACAACGCTAACACGTAGCCGTTTGCGTTGGATGCGAAATAGAGGTAGAGCATGAGCGCGTGTGCGCCCAAATCGCGTGCCGCCGCTTGCCAATGCTCATTTTTGATGCCGAGGAAGTCGGACGAGGCGTGTTCGCGGTGAATGGCGACAACTCTTTGATTGGGTACAGTATTCGGCACGGCGTTACTCCCCCAAACGGTCAAGGGCGCTCTTTAGACCGTCAATTTGCTTGATGGCGTCACCTGTTTCAAATTGGACAGATAAGGCTTTCAGCACGTTATCCGTGACGCGCTGCTCTATGGTGTTCTCATGCTCAATAACCGCTCTGACAAAGTCATTCGCACGGCGCTGCAACTGAAATTTTGTGTCGCTGCTGGGAGTGTCTACATAAATCGTCAGCGCACGAAGAAAAGAATTTGCGTTTAATTCAAAGCTGCTCATAAGTCAGCTCCTTTCATTTAATTTTTATTAGAAAGTTGAGATTTCTCTCACTTTCTATATATATTATATATTATTTTTTATAAAAAGTCCAAAAAGGACGGATAATGCAAGCGAAAGAATCGTTTTGCGCGGCGGAGGGGGCGTATTTCAGGAAAAAACAGGCGGAAACGCGGTGAATCTGACAAATCTGCACCGTGTCGACACGAAATCACGCAGAATTTCACCGTTTCCGCTGCCGCTCTATTGGATTCTGCAAGTGTTCTGCCAGAATTTGCTGAAACCAGGCGTGATTTTATGAAATTTCGGCGGAAATCATCAAATACAATGGCGTGCGCATGAAAATTTCTGCAAATCACGCGCGATTGCGATGAAAACGGATAAAATCTAATGAATTTCGCCAATTTTTGGAAAATGCTTGACAATATATATATATATATATCATGGGGTGTACGGAAAGCTGTGCAATATGCCAGTTTCTCGTACATTTTCATTTTCAGGAGGAAGAAGCAATGCGTATTATCATTGACACGACCAAAAACAGAATCATTGTCCCGAAATCTTTCTTTACAGAACTCGGCAAGATGAACAAGATTCTTGAAGAGGGCGGTTCTACAAAGAAGTGGACGCCAGAGGAGTATGTAAAGGAACAGTTTGAAAAGGCGATAAAAGAAGATATCCTGCGTCCGGATGATAAGGTCAAATAATAATGGCGGCAAAGGGTACGCGCGTCACGCCACAGGAAAAGGAAAAGATGTGGCAGCTTTATCATGACGGTTTCAGCTTCAAAAAGATTGCGGAGAAAATGAGACGAAGCCCTGACACTGTTTCTCGCTATGTGCATGAGTATGAAGCCTCCGTAAGCGCGGCGGGGTATGTGATGAATGCTAAGAAAGTAAACAGAGGAATACAATTATGAAAAGAATATTTTTGCTACTCTTAGCGATTGTGCTATGTTTTTTGTGTGCGTGCAGTGCCAATGACACAAGCATTGACACCGATGCACAAGAGATAACCGTTCCAAACAATGGGGAATGGGATGAAATTCTTTGCTCTGGAGACAGCTATCACTTGGTAAAAAAAGAAGTCGATGCCTACGACGGCTATAAATTTATGCTTGGTATTGTAAATGACGCTGGTGAATGGGTACAGGAACTGACAGATACAGGAACTTTTGTAGAGAATGTGCGTTTTCGTGCCGAGGGAAGCAGCGAAATTTTACGGGATAACTCTTGCTATATCTATTTGGGAGAGGGCGTTTTCCTGGCGTCCCCTGGTGTTTCCGTTTTTTCGGTTACAGGGAATTATCGCGTCGGCCCTTGGGAAGATAAGGCTGGTAAGTTCTATATTGATGGCTGGGAATGCCTTTTCTGGAATGCTATTGATAATTTACAGTTCAAGTGTGACGCAACGAAAATAACAACTTATCAGGATGGATATTTGCTTTTCTGTGAACGAGAAGATATTAAAGTAGGCGGCGGCGAACTCAGCACAATGAATACGTCTGGTGAAGTCAATGAGTTATCCTGTCGATATCTCCCGAATAAGCCAATGCACAAATTCCCTGTATATGCAGAGGGCCTGTTTTATGCAAGTACAGAGAAATCTAAACCGGCATTCTTTGATATTGAAGGAACATTGGTGATTGACCTCTCCGAGTACAATATGGGCCGTGTACCATTTACAAGTGTGATTGGAGCAAATGCGCCTTACTTTGAGAATGGGAAAGCAACTATTATGTTTGTGAACAACGCTAATAGTGTGTTTAAAGCTGTTATTGATAAGACGGGTGCATTTGTAGAAGAACCTGAAAAAATGGAAGGTGTTTCGGTTATCTAAGCATAATAGTGAACAAGAAATATTTTACTGGGATTATCAATACAAAGATGAATTGTTAGAGCCGTATTTCTTGACGCACAAAAAGCGCACAGACCTCAAAAATCTGTGCGCTTTTTTCTATTGGAACGCTCAAATAATCATTGCATCGGCGGCGGGTATGTGGTACAATAAAAGTGTAAAAAACATAGATGTATCAAGGCTTTTCGAGCTTTTGGAAAGAAACTTCCGCACTTGCTTGTGCCGCTGCTGCGGCACATCGCGGATTGGTTCGGGACCATGAGGCCGTGAGTTCGAATCTCGCCACTCGGACCAGTTAAAAAGCCTGTAACTGCAAGGCTTAATAGTGACAAGTAACTATTTTGTCGCAGAGAACGGTGTGACCCGAA
>OGXE01000816.1_pt1 | contig 28892 bp, 30 predicted proteins | sample 1576181 | NCBI WGS metagenome assembly OGXE01 (sample SAMEA3541478, study PRJEB24748) | human gut metagenome | biome: human gut; feature: human-associated habitat; material: faeces | place: China | collected 2012 | reverse complement strand
TCATCGGGCATTATCTGAACATAAAACACTATCAGTAAGTTGGAGTCATTACCTCAACAGCACGCCGTGGACTCCGAGTCGCACCAGAAACGTCCGATCGTAAGAGACTGTTGGCCGTTCACGTACATACTCACCACAGAAAACCATTCAGACTTTTATCGGGAATAACAATGTCAGCGTGTTGACTATGGAAGGCTCAAAGCCAAAACGGGTGTAAAAACATTTAACTTCTTCATTCAGCGCATGCACGGCCAGTGCTCTCACCCCGACCTGAAAGGCAATGTTTTGCGTACGGTAGATAGCATCCTTAAGAAGTGCGGCACCAAGCCCATTCCCGGACCAGGCCTGGTCGATGGCAAGCCGTCCCAAAACAATGACTGGAATAACATCAGGCGCGTTGCGTCTATAGGCCCCAGGCACTGTGTTACGGTGGACGCTACCCGAAGATAAACAATAATAACCGATGACCCGGTTAGTGTTTTCTGCGCAGACGACATAGACACGGGAAATGCCGGTACTGTGGTTTCTGAGAGCCTTCTTCTTTAACCACTCATTAAGGGCAGGCTCCTGGCAGCAGAACTCAGCGATGTTATGTTCAGACGTCAGGGACTCAGGCGCTCTCATTCCCATGGTGATTTGCGGTTCATCAGGTTATCGATTCGCGCCTGGCGCTCCGGCGTTATTGGGGCGTCAAGCTCTTCAATAAACGCCTCAAACTGATTGTCATTGAGGAGGAACAGGCGTTGATCAAGCAGAATGTCCTGTGCCTCCCTGCAGGCAACCTCAAGCATAAAATCAGTCCGTGATTTTGAGACCAGGCTTGCGGCCATGTCGATCAGGTCACGCTGTGATGTTTTGGCCCGGATATTAATCGGAGCTTCACGAACGTTTGGTTTCATAGATACCTCATGTGTAGCAGATTTATACACGATTATAGCCTTTGTATATAGAAACGCTATACAAATCTGGCACACTTTCGTCGATCAGAAACACGAGCCGCGTTGTATCATCATGCATCTTTCAGGACTTATAAAGTTGTATCCAGCTGATAATTTCATCAAGCTGCTGGTTGTCCAGTTGGCCGCAGTTTTCAAACACCGCTGCAGCTACGATACCCTACATTCTCTCGGTTGACGAACCTACACCAGCAACCGCTCCCATTCCATGTCTTCCATCATCTGTCAGCACTCCTCTGCCGCTGCCGGTACGAAACTGCTTCGCTTCGATGCTCATTTATTTTCTCCATAACATAGTAGGTGTTAATTCTGTTAAAGCGCTCGCCCCTCAGGCCAGTTCGCCACTTTCGGTGATAAGCGTGAGAACAAGCCGGGTATTCACACTCAGAGAGATGGGATCTCAAAAAATTTATGGATGGTTCGTTTTTTATCGATACGTGCCTGTCGCCACGTCTGTAAGTCCGGGCCTGTGTCCGCCATCCTGACGGCTTCTACAGATAATACCTTATATTTGCCCTGCTGCAGTGGCACGCCAGGCCAGCGGCGTATGGGGGCGTCTGTCCACAGACGGGAGTTCTTAAGTTGGTCGACGGTGATCCATTTTTCTGACCATGCATAAAATTTCTGGCATCGCAGCTGATAGCATCGTTCTTCTTCCCGTCTTTTCCAGTCGCTGTCTACAGCAAACGTTCGGAGATCAATAAGGGGGTCTACGCCGGAACCGCCGAAATTTCCGGCATGAGCCGGGAGGTAATGCCCCGGCTCATACTCAACAATGAGGAACAAAGTTATTCTTTATAACAGTGTTCACTGGCTGGAAATGAACCGTTTTTTACTGCGGAGACATAGGATCTGATTGCTGCGCCAATACTCTCCTGCCCGGACATAAAGTTGCGCACAAATTTAGGTGTATGACCGGATAAACTGAGGCCCAGCATATCGTGCAGAACCAGGACCTGCCCATCGGTATCAACCCCGGCACCAATACCAATAACGGGCACCGATACGGTTTTACTCAACATTCTGCCAACAGAGGCTGGAACTGCTTCAACCAGGATCATGGCCGCTCCTGCGTCTTCCAGTTTTTTGGCTGTAGCGAGCAAATCATCAGCCTGCTCCTGGCCTCGCCCCTGAACCTTAAACCCACCGAAAACGTTAACGGATTGTGGCGTGAGCCCAATATGAGCACAGACGGGTACTCCCTGTCGGGTCAACTGGCGGATTACGTCAGCCAGCCATTCGCCCCCTTCCAGTTTGACCATCTGTGCTCCGGCCCGCATTAACTTTCCTGCGTTACACAATGTTTGTTCGGGGGATATACTGGACATGAATGGCATGTCAGCGATGATAAAACTCCCGGTATTACCTTTCCTCACACAATCTGTGTGATAAACCATGTCATCCACAGTGACAGGCAATGTGCTGTCATGTCCCTGTAAAATCATACCTAATGTATCGCCGATGAGCAGCATATCCACACCCGCAGTACTGGCTACGTGTGCAAATGTCGCATCATAGCAGGTCAGCATGGCAATCTTTTCGTAAGCGTCATCTCAGTACCGTCTGTTGAAATTTCCGGTGATTGACGATGATAGAGTCCTCTTATAAACGTTAATGGACTCTATCAATGTCAGATTCTCTTCGTCCCCGCAGGGTTCGTGCGTCTTACTCCATGGACTTTAAACTGGAACTTGTCGAAAAATCTTATCAGCCTGGAGCCTGCGTGGCCTAACTGGCCAGAGAACACGGGATTAATGACAATCTGTTGTTTACATGGCGCCAGCGCTACAGCCACCTTTTGCCCGATGAAATACAATGTTCAGTCAGTAAACCTGATGCTGTCATCCCTGTTGTGGTATCTGACATGTCCCTGTCACATCATGCAGAACCACACTATGAACCATCCGGTTCCGCTTACGGTGAGGTGATGACCTGCGAAGTGGCTGTCGGGAGCGCCAGTCTGCGCCTGACAGGGAACTTATCTCCCGCTATCCTGAAAACACTGCTTCGCGAACTGACCGGGAGGGGACGATGATCTCCCTCCCGTCTGGCACCCGTATTTGGCTGGTCGCCGGCGCCACCGACATGCGTAAATTCTTCAACGGTCTGGGCGAGCAGATACAGCACGTACTGGATGAGAACCCCTTCTCCGGCCACCTGTTCATCTTCCGTGGCCGCCGGGGTGATACCGTCAAAATTCTCTGGGCAGATGCGGATGGACTGTGCCTCTTCACCAAACGCCTTGAGGAAGGGCAGTTCGTCTGGCCCGCCGTGCGCGACGGCAAGGTGGCCATTAGTCGCTCACAACTGGCCATGCTCCTCGATAAGCTGGACTGGCGTCAGCCCAAAACACCCCGTCTTAACTCACTGACAATGTTGTAAAAAAGCATGGCCGAATTATAAATGGGTCATGAGTCAGGACTATCTCGCCCGTATCGCCGCGCTGGAAGAAGAACTTCGCCGGAAAGACAGCCAGCTCAGTCTCGTTGCCGAGACTGAGGCCTTCCTGCGCTCTGCGCTGACCCGCGCTGAAGAAAAGATCGAGGAAGACGAACGGGAGATAGAACACCTGAGGGCTCAGATAGAAAAACTGCGCCGTATGATGTTCGGCACCCGTTCTGAAAAACTGCGCCGCGAGGTGGCACAGGCCGAAGCGCTGCTGAAACAGCGCGAACAGGCGAGCGATCGTTACAGTGGGCGGGAAGACGACCCGCAGGTTCCCCGCCAGCTCCGTCAGTCCCGGCACCGTCGTCCGATTCCGGAACATCTTCCCCGTGAGATACTCCGGCTGGAGCCGGAAGAAACCTGCTGCCCGGCATGTGGCGGTGAAATGGCGTACCTCAGCGAAGTCAGCGCGGAGCAGCTGGAGCTGGTTGCCAGCGCCCTGAAAGTGATCCGCACAGTGCGGGTAAAAAAAGCCTGCACAAAATGTGACGGTATCGTGGAAGCTCCCGCGCCGTCACGTCCTGTCGAGCGGGGTATCGCCGGACCGGGTCTGCTGGCCCGTGTGTTAACAGCCAAATACTGCGAACACCTGCCGCTGTATCGCCAGTGCGAAATCTTTGCCCGTCAGGGGGTGGCGCTGAGCCGCGCACTGCTCTCCAACTGGGTGAATGCGTGCTGCCGTTTAATGGCGCCGCTGGACGAAGCCCTTTACCACTACGTGATGAACTGCCGCAAACTGCATACAGATGATACTCCAGTGCCGGTGCTGGCGCCGGGCAGGAAAAAGACGAAAACCGGGCGTATCTGGACGTATGTCCGGGATGACCGGAATGCCGGTTCGTCAGATCCTCCGGCAGCGTGGTTCGCGTACTCACCGGACCGGCAGGGAAAACACCCGGAGCTGCACCTTCGCTCCTTCCGTGGCGTCCTGCAGGCAGATGCCTTCGCGGGGTATGACCGGCTGTTCAGTACATCGCGAGAAGGCGGCGTGCTGACAGAGGCGGCATGCTGGGCGCATGCCCGCCGAAAAATCCACGACGTGTACATCAGCAGTCAGAGCGCCACGGCGGAGGAAGCGCTGAAACGCATCGGCGAACTGTACGCCATCGAAGCGGAAATACGCGGCATGCCGGAGACAGAGCGTCTGGCGGCCAGACAGTCGCGGAGTGCGCCGCTGCTGGCGTCACTGCATGAGTGGATAGTGGAGAAAAGTGCGACACTGTCGAAAAAATCCCGGCTGGGAGAGGCGTTCACGTATGCCCTGAACCAGTGGGATGCCCTGTGTTACTACTGCCGTGACGGTCTGGCGGAACCCGATAATAACGCCGCGGAGCGGGCGCTTCGCGCCGTCTGCCTGGGAAAGAAAAACTACATCTTCTTCGGGAGCGATCATGGTGGCGAACGTGGTGCACTGCTGTACGGACTGATCGGAACGTGCCGTCTGAACGGTATCGATCCGGAAGCGTATCTGCGCCACATCCTGAGCGTTCTGCCTGAGTGGCCTTCCAGCAGGGTTGGTGAACTTCTGCCGTGGAACGTGGCTATACCTGCCTGACCAGTGTCAATACGGCGTCCGGTTAACGCTTACCTGTCCGGAGATGGCGGGTCAAGATCACTTTCCCACCGACTGGTCAAAGGTATCGTATACAGTAGACATCCCCCGGGCGCGCAGCATTCAGAACCAGAGACATCCTGACATGATTATTTTATGGGTTAACACGCATTATATGGCTTCGGTGGCATGCTCTATGTATAGAAAATCCTATACCAAGCATAAAATGCATTATTTTTAATATACCTTCAATCTTTCTAAACTCGCATCCAACCTTAAATGATGTGAGAAATGATCATGCCTTTTGTTGTGTATATCTTCACCCTGAGCGCATTTGCCCTGGGCCTGGCAGAGTTTGTACCCATTGGACTCAGCGATGTCATGGCTTCGAGCCTAAATGTCACCGTTGAACAGGTCGGCGCGACTGTCACTGCCTATGCATTGGGTGCAACATTCTCTGCACCAATCCTGACCGCACTAACAGCCAGTTGGTCCAGAAAAAATGTCATGCTCGTGACGGCTCTGGTATTTACCCTGGGGAGCTTAGTGGCTGCTTTTGCTTCCACACTCTCCGCAATGGTTGTTGCACGCTTTGTGGCTGGCATCGGGCATGGATTATTCCTAGCTGTAGCTGCAAGCACCGCAGCGAAGCTAGCGGGACGCGGTAAAGAAGGACGTGCCGTCGCAGTTGTCTTCGGTGGGTTTACTCTGGCAATGGCTATTGGTGTACCACTGAGTACCTGGCTTGGTGGTGTCATGGCATGGCGGCCCGTCCTTGCTGTTATAGGCGTATTTGGTGCAATCGGCTTCGCTGGTTTGCTGTTTGGTATGAAAGATCCGGTCCGCGCATTACATGGCGAACACAGTGCCTCTGCAATGAAAAGTATCGCAGCATTGCTGAACCCAACATTACTCAGTGCAGCACTCGTTACCGTACTGTCTTATGCCGGGTCGTTCACGGCCTACACGTATATTGCACCAATGCTGACACAACTGACAGGCGTCGCTGCGGCGAGTGTGGGCATTTTCATGCTCGTATACGGTGTATTTGCTGCTATCGGTAACATTTTGGGTGGCAAAATCACAGATTCACTCGGCGTGAACCGGGCTAACATTCTTATCGTCGGTGGCATCATTATTATTGCTCTTGGGATGTGGGTCTTCTCAGGTTCGGCGGTCATGATGGGGATTCTTGTGGCACTCCTCGGTATGTTTACTTTCGGCGCTGTACCTGCCTTGCAGGCAAGATTGATCAGAGTTGCATCCGAGAAAGCTCCTCATGCTGCAGGTGTTGCATCTGGACTGAATATTGCTGGGTTTAACTCGGGGATAGCTCTTGGTTCCGTAACCGGTGCTTTTACAATCAGTAGCATGGGGATTGTATATACCAGCCTTGCAGGTGCTGTTCTGTCTCTTTTGGGACTTCTGCTGCTGCTTTCACAAATTGCCAAGAGTAAAGCACACCATTAATCAATGAGGGGGACTAATGTTAACTCGTGATTACATTCTGAGTGGAGAATTCCACCGGGCACATGAATTAACACTCCCTGGTCATATGATCTGGGATCGTGAAAAAATCACAGAGTCTATGCTGACAACATTGAAGGAGCGCCCTTCTGGCGCTCCAGTCTGGATTTTTGCTTACGGTTCATTGATGTGGAATCCATTACTTGCAGTGGAGGAGATGCGTAAAGCAACTCTTTCTGGCTGGCAGCGCCGTTTTTGTATCCGTCTCATCTCCGGCAGAGCTGTCCCGGAAAAACCTGGCCGCATGTTATCTCTGGATAAAAACGGAGATGCCGTGGGGATTGCATTCAGACTGTCTGACAGCGGACTTGAGAAAGAGCTTTTGCTGGTCTGGATCCGCGAAATGATAACGGGCTTGTATCAGCCCTGCTGGCTGCGGGTGGTTCTGGATTCCGGGGAGCAAGTCGATGCCATTACATTTGTCAGCGACAGACATCACTCACTGTACATCAGTAACAGCTCGGTAGAAGATGTTTCTCCGGCTATTCTCCAGGCTCATGGAACCATCGGCAGTAATGCAGATTACGTCTATCAGCTTGAGCAAACCCTCGATTCCTGGAATATCCTGGACAGCTATGTTTCTGATGTGTCTAAATCTCTACGCGCCATTACTCAGAGCTGGGATGGTTCTTACCAGAAGAGGGGACATCCGAGGGAAATTTGAAGGGATTCAGCGTTGCCGTGAGTCTTTAGGCCGAAATTTACCTGCCGCTCTTAGAATCTAACGTGGCTTCTGGAATAATCATTGCGTTATCTTCTGTAAGGGAAACTGCCAAATGAGCCATTTGACGCACTTGAGAACATTTCTGGAAGTCTATCGTGTTCGCTCCATCTCTCAGGCTGCGGTTAATTTAGGGATCACGCAACCAACGGCATCCTTACACATTCAGGCTATCGAGATGTTTGTCGGTAAACCTCTTTTTATTCGCCAGCCAAGAGGGGTTGCATCAACAGTTGCAGCTGATGAGCTGGCTCGTTCTGTCGCGCCGCATCTTGATAGCCTTGAGATGAAACTGGCCGCCTATCGGCTAGGGCAAACTGAGGGCGGCACGGTTCATATTGTCGGTCCATCTGATTTTATACATAACCGACTGGCTTCTTCTCTGGCAGCTCTGATACCGGATGGTTTCAATTTTCGGTTACATACTGGTAATAAGCAGTCGATTTATAGTTTACTTGATTCAGGCGCCATTGACCTCGCGGTTACGGCATCAATGCCAGATGAGCATCAGTACGCGTTCGCTCATTTATTGACTGAACGAATGATGCTTGTATTTGCGCCAGCGCTAGCCAGAGCAGTAGGCAAACCGACGAAAGAATCATTAAGCCAGACTCCGCTGATAGCCTACGATGAAGATTTACCCCTGGTCAGAAGCATCTGGTTGTCGTTTTTTCAGGTATCACCGGATATTAAAGCAGCATTTACTATCCCCGATTTGCGCATTATTAAAAACATGGTAATCGAAGGCCATGGCTGGAGCGTTCTGCCCGATTATCACTGTCAGGATGCCTTGTCTGACGGCAGGTTGCTTGCCGCCAATGCTGTTACAGATGCTCCTACTAATAACCTGTATCTTGTCTGGAATAAGAGGGGGCTGAAGAGTCAGGCAATTGGTTATATTCGCGATTATATTCTTACTCTCTTTCGGTGATGCTGCCAACTTACTGATTTAGTGTATGATGGTGTTTTTGAGGTGCTCCAGTGGCTTCTGTTTCTATCAGCTGTCCCTCCTGTTCAGCTACTGACGGGGTGGTGCGTAACGGCAAAAGCACTGCCGGACATCAGCGCTATCTCTGCTCTCATTGCCGTAAAACATGGCAACTACAGTTCACTTACACCGCCTCTCAGCCCGGTACGCACCAGAAAATCATTGATATGGCCATGAATGGCGTCGGATGTCGCGCCAGTGCACGCATTATGGGCGTTGGCCTCAACACGATTTTACGTCACTTAAAAAACTCAGGCCGCAGTCGGTAACCTCGCGCATACCGCCGGGCAGTGACGTCATCCTCTGCGCGGAAATGGACGAACAGTGGGGCTATGTCGGGGCTAAATCGCGCCAGCGCTGGCTGTTGGCTCTGGAAGACGGTTGTTGCGCACGTATTCGGTGAACGCACTATGGCGACGCTGGGGCGTCTTATGAGCCTGCTGTCACCCTTTGACGTGGTGATATGGATGACGGATGGCTGGCCGCTGTATGAATCCCGCCTGAAGGGAAAGCTGCACGTAATCAGCAAGCGATATACGCAGCGAATTGAGCGGCATAAGGCAGCACCTGGCAAGGCTGGGACGGAAGTCGCTGTCGTTCTCAAAATCGGTGGAGCTGCATGACAAAGTCATCGTGCATTATCTGAACATAAAACACTATCAATAATTTTGAGTCATTACCGAGTACTACATGACAATAAACCACTATCAATGATTTAGAGTCATTTCCACTGAACTGATCTGAGGAAGATAGAGCATCACATTATTTCCTGTTGAATTTAGATCATGACACTCATATTACAAAGCCGGCCAAAATAATCAGCACCAGAAGGTGCTGATATATTGATGCATTCTACATTAGGCATGCTTATCTGCTATTTTTCTATAATGTTATGCTCAGGACCATAAGGGAAATGGGTAATGTTCTCTGCTGCATTTTCGGTGACAACCAGGATATCGTGTTCGCGATAACCGCCGTGTCCCGGCATGTTCTCTGGCAGCATTATCATCGGTTCCATTGAAACTACCATTCCCGGCGCTAAAATGGTTTCAATATCCTCGCGTAATTCTAAACCGGCTTCGCGGCCATAATAGTGGCTCAGTACGCCGAAGGAGTGACCATAGCCAAAAGTCCGATACTGCAGCAGGTCATGTTCGCGATAAATTTCATTAAGCGAGGCGGCGATATCGCAACAACGGGCGCCAGGGCGGATGAGCGCCTGCCCACGGCGGTGCACCTCACAGTTGATCTCCCAATGACGCAATTGCTCATCGCTAGGCTGACCGAGGAACAGCGTACGCTCCAGCGCGGTATAGTAGCCGGCAATCATGGGAAAACAGTTCAGTGATAAAATATCCCCTTGCTTGAGGCGACGGGTCGTCACCGGATGGTGAGCACCGTCGGTATTCAGGCCAGACTGAAACCACGTCCAGGTATCGCGCAATTCAACATGCGGCAAGCGTTTCGCGATTTCCCGGGTCATCGCCGAGGTGGCTGCCAGGGCAACGTCATACTCCGGAACATCTTCAGCAATCGCTGCGACGCATGCCGCGCCGCCGAGGTCGGCGACCTGAGCACCAATTTTAATCAGCGCAATCTCTTCGGCAGACTTAATCATGCGCATACGCATTGTCGCCGGTGCAATATCAATAAACTGTGTCTGAGAAAGGTAATAGCAAAATTTAGCGCGCTGTTCGATCGTTACATGATCGCCTTCCAGTGCAATCCGCCGGCTATTATCAGGAACCACTTTACGTACTGCACGGTAATAATTATCGCGCTGCCAGTCCGTGTAAACGATATTTGCACCGTAGCTGCGGCGCCATCCCTGACCTCCATCGATATTGGTGGTAATTAAAAATGACTGGCTCGGTGTCACCACCAGGGCATACTGGCGACCAAAACTACAATATAAAAAATCGCCGTAGTAATTAATATTATGAATCGAGGTTAAAATAACTGCATCAATGCTGTCTGCTTCCATGGTGGCCCGTAATCCCGACAGTCGGCGCTGCATCTCATGGGAGCTGAACGTTCCTTTAACTTTTTGTCCATTAGCTAATTCAATAATATCTGGCATGCTCATAATAAACTCCGTCGTTGATAATGGCGTGATGCCATCATCTGGAAAATGATATCTTGCTACAAACGGAGATTATTAATTTGCCGTCATTAGCCGGCCTTATGCAGCGTATATTCACCGAGAATTTGCGTTCGCTCTGCAATATGACGTGCGGTTTCTTGTGTCAGCCAGTTAATCAACGCCTGAACGCGTGGCCGTTTCTCATTATTACGCGGGCAGGTTAACCACACCTGTCCGTCTTCGACGATATCGGTAAAAGGGCGAATCAGTGCGCCATTGCTCACTTCCGTCGCACACAAAGAGTGACGGCTTAAGGCGATTCCTTGGCCGGCGCAGGCGGCCTGGAGTACGAGGTCGGCGCGGGAAAATCCGGTTCCCGCCTCGACATTCAAGTCATAGAGCCCGAGGCGGGCAAAATAGGAGCGCCAATGGGTGCTATAGGCATTTTGCGGCATGGAATCATGCAGTAAGCGCAAACCACAGAGTTCGCTGTAACTGCGCAGATGCCGTGTTTTCAACAAATCCGGGCTGATCACGGGATAGATCACATCGTTGAACAGATGCCGTTGAATTAGATTTTTATCATCAACCCAAAAAGGAGTGATGGCGATATCGACCGCGTCAGATTTAAAATTGGCGGGCGTCATATCGGCATCAATTTCCAGGCTGATAGGGTACTGCTCATAAAACTGATGCAATCGGGGAAGCAGCCATTTGGTGGCAAAGGACGGCATAACCCGAATCTTTATGGTGCCCTCAAGGGTTTCTTCACCGGTTTGGTGCAACGTAGTTTCGAGGATGGCAAAGGCCTGGCGCACTCCGATAAACAGTTGTTCACCCTGCGGGGTTAAGCGTAGTCCCGCGGGAGTGCGGTGAAAGACCAGATAGCCAAGTTGCTGCTCAAGCGATTGAATTTTTTGGCTTACTGCACTCTGAGTAAGAAAAAGATCCTGCGCGGCACGGGTAAAACTGAGATTGCGCGCTGCGGCATCAAAGTAGCGTAAACCGTCGAGAGACGGCAAACCTGGTTTTCGTTGCATCATCGGTTTCTCTGTTGCTAAATAACCTGTAATAAGCACTATTCATGCCAAAATCACCATTAGCCATGCTAATAGTTATCAGTTAGAAACCACCGTTTGTCGCCGCTCAGCGAATGAATAAATATTATCAGCGTCATTCAAACTCGCGGAGAAACATTGATGAAAAATAAACTGTGGCTATTACTTTCTATGTCAGCCTTACAACTTTCACCATTATTGATATCTACGGCCCAGGCTGATTTACTGGATGATATTAAGCAAAAAAAAGAAATAGTGATTGCCACCGAAGCGCGCTATGCCCCTTTTGAAATGCTTGAAGATGGCAAAATAGTCGGTCTGGGAAAAGATATTCTCACGGAAGTGATGAAAGGATTACCCGGGGTGAAAGTGGTTCAGCTGGATATTCCATTTCAAGGGATTTTGCCCGGCCTGGAAAGCAAACGATTTGACTTTGTGGCAACTTCTTTAACCATCACTCGCGATCGTGAAGCAAAATTTGCTTTTACCGCTCCCTTTTCTGACGCCAGCGTGGCCATTCTGAAACGCAAAGGGGATAGCCGCATTAATAGCGCCAAAGATCTCCAGGGCATGATTGTCGCCAGTCAGGCCGGGGCGCCGCAAATTGCGGTGCTAAAAGAATATGAAGCATCGGTACTTAAACCCACCACCGGTCACGGCGTTAAAGAAATAAAAGCCTTTATTGATTATAACGAAGCCTATGCGGCATTAGCGGCGCACCGTGTTGATGCGGTTGTGCAATCGCTGCCGAACCTCGCGCCGTTGGTAAAGACCCGTGGTGATACGTTTGAAATTGTACGCCCACCGTTTGGCCCGGCCACTTGGTACGCATGGGCCGGAAGAAAGGATGCGGATAGCGCCTCACTGGTCAAATTTATCAGCGACGGCATTGTGCAGTTGAATAAATCGGGAAAACTGGCGCAGCTACAAACGAAGTGGCTGGGTTTTTCTATGGCCGTTCCTGAGCAAGTTCCGACCCCGGCAAACTAATTTGATGGATACTGGAGGGCAATATGTTTGATATTTCAGTGGTGTTTCCCTATTTCCCTCAGCTATTAATTGGCGTGCTCAGTACTCTGGCTGTATCGCTGAGCGCGATTGTCATAGGATTGATCCTCGGTTGGTTAATTTGCCTGGGGTTAAACTCTCCGCGGCGTCTCGTGCGTTGTTTTTGCAAAACCTATGTCAGTTTTTATCGTGGAACGCCGTTACTGGTCCAGTTGATATTAATATTTTATGCTTTGCCAGCAGTAGGGATCACGCTTTCACCATTGCTGGCGGCGGTTGTGGCTCTCTCATTAAATACCGCAGCCTTTCAAGGAGAGATTCTTCGGGCTGGCTTTAAAATGTTGCCCAAAGGCCAACTGGAAGCGGCACGAGATTTTGGTTTTTCAGCGGCGCAAACGCTGTTTTATATTCAGATGCCGCAGGTGTTGCGCGCCATGATGCCGGCTTTGATTAATGAAACCATCGATATTATCAAAAACTCGGCATTGGTCTCGGTGGTGGCGGTCCATGAGTTGATGAGAGTGACTCAAACGCTGGCCTCAACTACCTATCGGCCGCTGGAGTTTTATACGGCATGCGGTCTCCTTTATTTTCTGACCTCGTGGGGGCTGAGTATTGTTGGCACCAGGTTAGAGAAAAACCGCTCATCTTCGGCTCAAAGGGTATTAGCACAATGAATGTTGAAATACTTTTTACCTATAAAGATGCCATTGCCGCCGGTATTTTAATGACCCTAAAAATGAGTCTCGGCGGTATCCTGCTGGGGCTGGCGATCGGGCTGTGTTTTTTTCTTCTCGAAAGACAAAAACCGGCTTTATTTAATGTGATATATCATGCATGGATTAATGTGTTTCGCGGCACGCCGTTACTGGTGCAGCTCTTTTTAGTCTTTTATGGTGGACCCTATATAGGTATTAATCTCGAGGCGCAACAGGTCGGGGTACTGTGCCTGGGATGTTATGGTTCCGCTTATTTTGCGGAAATATTTCGTGCGGGTCGCAATGCTGTCTCAGGTGGGCAAGTTGAAGCGGCGGCAGACCTGGGGTTAAGTCCATGGCAAATATTTACTTTCATTGTCTGGCCGCAAATGCTCGCGCGCATTATCCAGCCATTGATTGGCCAGAGCGTCATTTTGGTAAAAGAGTCGTCGGTGCTATCCATTATTACGGTCGGTGAACTCACCAATACCGCCATGACCATTGCTAACCAGACCTATGCGATGGTTGAAATCTACGCCTTAATGGCCATTGTCTATTGGGGGATCGCGATCGGTATCTCCCGTCTGGGTAATAAAATAGAGCGCCATTATTCTTATTCTCAATTAAGCCGAGGTTAATACTATGCGTGATTATGCTATTGAGATTAACAACCTCAATAAACATTATGGCGAAAACCATGTTCTACGTGGCATCGATGTCAGCATTTCTCCCGGAGAAGTCATCTGCGTGATTGGTGGCTCAGGGTCGGGTAAATCCACGCTGTTACGCTGTATTAACTTTTTGGAAGATTATAGCTCCGGCAGCATTCTGGTGAATGGCGAGAACGTCGGCTATGAACCTCTCGGCGGGGAAAAACGCCGGCGTTTAAGCGACAAGGAAAACTGTCAGGCTTTACGCGACGTCTGTATGGTCTTTCAGCAGTTTAATCTGTGGCCGCATATGACGGTACTCGATAACGTAGCCACGCCGTTGCGGCGGGTTAAAAAGGTCTCCCGTGAAGCAGCCTACGCCGAAGCGAAAACGCAACTGGCACGGGTTGGTCTGGCAGACAAAGCCGATAGCTGGCCCGCGATGTTATCCGGTGGTCAGCAGCAGCGCGTTGCCATCGCCCGGGCATTGACCATGAAACCCGCCATTATGCTGTTCGATGAACCGACTTCAGCGCTTGATCCGGAGCTGGTCGGGGAGGTGCTAAAGGTCATCCGCAATCTTGCCGATGATGGTATGACCATGATGATTGTGACCCATGAGATGGGGTTTGCCGCTAAAGTCTCCGATCGGGTGCTGTTTCTTGCCGATGGCTGCATTGAAGAGCAGGGAGCACCGGCGCAACTGTTCCATCAGCCGAAAAGCCCGCGGCTGCAGTATTTTTTGTCGTCGTGGAGTGAGCGCCAGTCGGGGGCTAGATTACCTGAAAGGGCATTGAAGGAGTCAGCATGAAGCAAGGGATTACATTTGGCGTACTCGCTGGCGCATGCTGGGGATTCATCTTCCTGCCACCGGTACTGCTACCCGAGATCTCACCACTGCTGTTAACCTGCGGTCGCTTTGCTACCTATGGGATACTGGCGGCAATATTACTTATACCTCAATGGCGCAACATTGCCCGTGTATGGCATCATCGCGATCTGCTGACGCTAATCCGTCTTTCGCTGATGAGCAATGTTTTCTATTTTCTGCTCGTCGCGGTGGCCGTACAGCAGGTCGGTATTGCCGCGACATCGTTAGTGATAGGTTTAATTCCGGTGATGGTTCCGGTGCTTGGTCGCAGGGACCAGCATGCTCCGCCCTTCAGGCAATTATTGCTGCCGATGACGGCTATCATTGCTGGTGTGGTGCTGATTAATCTGCATGCGATACAAACATCCTCGCACCAAGTTACAGAAGGAAAACGGCAGATGCTGGGGATCCTTTGTGCCTTCGCTGCATTACTGTGCTGGAGCCGTTACGCTGTCGAGAACTCCCGCTGTCTGAAAAACCTCCCTTACACCAGTAACCAGTGGTCTCTCCTGATAGGCCTGTGTACGGGATGTATTTCGGTACTGCTATGGCTCATCGCCAGTATATTCAGGTTTTCTGCAGTTGACTTGTCGTTACCGGAACACACTCAGACGCTCTTTTGGATAACGAACATGATGTTAGCCGTGGTCTCCTCATGGCTGGGATATCTGGCGTGGAATCTCTGTTCCCGGCGTCTTCCGGTATCACTGACAGGGCAGATGGTGGTTTTTGAAACCCTTTTCGCGCTGCTATATGGTTTTATCTATTCACAGCGCATTCCGGATCTCCAGGAAAGTGCCGCTATTACGCTGTTAATTGGTGGGGTTATGTTTACGTTACATTACCATCAGCACAATCATGGCGGCGACGTGAGTAATACTTCAGAAGTCAATCGGAGTTGATTATGGCTTCACCAGATTCTCGTACATGAATAGACTGGCCCCTGGAATCTTCAGACAGTTGGTATCACTTAAGTTATTGATAGTATTAATACTCATTTTTAGGCTAGTCGCTGGAATCCGGATAATTGGGGTCAGTTTGGATATCGAAAATTATTGTACTATAAGGGCTTCCCCGGCATGTCAACGCCGGTGTTTACGGTTTCTGTCTGCACTACAGTTAAAAATAAAGGGGAGAGACTGCGGTACTATAAACGGTCATAATGAATCGTTATCGATTCGGACCCTGATGAAAGACGCGCGTGAGGTTCTTGAATGGAAGGGACTTCCCCTGATTATGCGCCTGATTAACTCTTGTGCAATCATGGGGTAAACACAACCCCGGAGGGATTCGTTATGACCATTACTACTGTCGGTATCGATCTTGCTAAAAATGTGTTCGCTGTTCATTGCGTTGACCAGAATGGCAAAACCGTTCTGGTTAAATCCAGAGTAACCCGCGCAGCTCTTCCCGGGCTGATTGCTGGTTTGCCGCCCTGTGTTATCGGGATGGAGGCGTGCTCCGGGGCTCATTACTGGGCAAGACTGTTTCGGCAGTATGGTCATGAGCCGCGTCTGATGGCCGCTAAATTTGTATCGCCTTACCGCATGGCTGGTAAATCAGGGAAAAATGATGCAGCTGATGCTCAGGCTATCTGCGAGGCGGTTCGTCGCCCACATATGCGGTTTGTGCCGGTTAAGGATGAGAGCCAGCAGGCAATGCAGTGTCTGCATCGTACCCGACAGGGTTTTATCGAAGAGAAAACAGCAACATATAATCGTCTCCGGGGGTTGATATCTGAATTCGGCGTTATCGCCCCACAAAGTACAGATGCCCTGCGCCACATAGTTTTTGAGCAGAAGAATTCTTTACCACTTCAGGTTCAGCAATGTGTTGATGATTTGCTGGAGCACGTTGCTCGCATTGAAGATAACATCGCTGAATATGACCGAATTTTGTCCCGCATGGCCAAAACAGATCATCGCAGTCAGCGGCTGATGGAATTGAAGGGCGTTGGCCCCACAACGGCCTGTGCGCTGGTCGCCAGTATCGGTAATGCACATGATTTTAAGAATGGGCGCCAGCTGGCAGCCTGGCTGGGACTGACACCATCGCAGTACAGCAGCGGCGGAAAGTCGAAGCTTGGCAGGATAACGAAAGCTGGCGATTCGTATCTGAGAACACTTCTGGTTCAGGGTGCCCGCTCGGTACTGATCGGGGCGGAGAAAAGGACTGATTTATTCAGTCGTTGGGTCTGCTCACTGGTCGAACGCAGAGGATACTGGCGCGCTGTTGTTGCCATCGCTGCCAAAAATGCAAGACTGTGCTGGGCATCATTGCATTACGGTGATGATTTCAGGTTGTACTCAGCCAGCTAAAGTACAAAGCTGTATGACCATCTGATCTGCAACTCGTTGATGATAAAGGGTTAGACCCCGTGAGGTATATCTGCTTATTGTACAGGGCAAGTGTACCCGACTAACGAACTAGAGCCTCACGAGCGTCTTTCATCAGGGTCCGAATCGATGACGATTCATCATGACCGTTTATAGTACCGCAGTCTCTCCCCTTTATTTTTTTACTATAGTGCAGACAGAAACCGTAAACACCGGCGTTGACATGCCGGGGAAGCCCTTATAGTACAATAATTTTCGATATCCAAACTGACCCCAATAAGCCTTGTCAGTCGTTGCCTCCGGGTCTCACGTGCGCAGCTGCATGCCATGGCCCGTAGGTCGAAGGACTGGCAGGGTCGTCGGTGCAAGCGCAAGCCTGATGATACTGAAGCGCTGGCCCTTATCCATACCGTTATCGGCGATCTGCCCACCTATGGTTATCGTCGGGTATGGGCACTGCTGCGCAGACAATCAGAAACTGACGACATGGCGGTGATCAATGCCAAACGTGTATACCGCATCATGCGTCAGAATGCGCTGCTGCTTGAGCGTAAACCGGAAATACCGCCCTCGAAGCGGGCGCATACAGGGAAAGTGGCCGTTGGAGAAAGTAACCAGCGGTGGTGCTCTGACGGCTTCGGGTTCAGCTGTGATAACGGTGAAAAACTGCGGGTCACGTTCGCGCTTGACTGCTGCGATCGCGAGGCACTTCACTGGGCGGTCACAACGGGTGTCTTCGACAGTGAAACCGTACAGGACGTCATGCTGGGAGCAGTGGAACGCCGCTTCGGCAGCAGCCTGCCGTCATCACCCGTTGAGTGGCTGACGGATAACGGTTCAGCCTACCGGACTCATCAGACGCATAGGTTCGCCAGAATGGTATGACTGGAGCCTGAACATACAGCAGTAAGCAGCCCGGAAAGCAACGGGATGGCAGAGAGCTTCGTCAAAACGATGAAGCGCGATTACATCAGCATCATGCCGAAGCCCGACGGGTTAACAGCGGTAAAGAACCTTGCGGAGGCCTTCGAACATTATAACGAATGGCATCCGCATAGTGCACTGGGATATCGTTCACCACGGGAATATCTGTGGCGGCGGACCAGTAATGGGTTAAGTGATAAAAAGTGTATGGAAATATAGGAGCCAACCCACCCGACGTAGCCCCTCTGCTCTTCCCTTTTTACGCAGACAATAACACCCCAGCCAGCCTTTATCCGCGAGGTTACTGACTGGGGACTGAGTTTTTTAAACGACGGAAAATGGTGTTCAGACCAATGCCGATAATGTGTGGACTGGCACGGCATCCAGAGCCATTTATAGTCATATCGATGATTTTCCTCTGGTGTGTACTGCGCTGTGAGGTTGTATAGGTGAAAGTGAGTGTCTATGGCTTACGGCACTGCCTGCAGAGATAATGCTGATGACCGGCAGTACTTTTGCCGTTACGGTCTACGCCTTCAGTCACAGCACAAGATGGCGATCCCACGTAAATGGAAGCCATAAAGCACCTCGAAAACACCATCCAACACAAAATCAATAAGTTGGTAGCACTAGCCAGGATTTTGTGAATATCAACGACGCAATAAAAACGATGTTGCTACGCGCCACATTCATCCCGTTTAACGTTGACAGACGTGCCGCTACTATAGCTGGGCCACGACTGATGCAAGGGGAGCATAAACGCTGTCAACTTAACCCGGCCACATTTATTTCAAAGGCCCTAACCGCCATCTTCCCATCGTTTTCAGGTTCAATTTTCGCCGTCAAACCGCCCAGCCTCCTCCTGCTATTTACTCTGCAGCAGCTTCGGTGACGCCCTTGCATCCTCCGTTGTTCTCCCGTCACTTGTGTCGGCACAGTATAAGCCGGATCCCAGACGATATTGACCACGGAGGTTTTTTATGGGCAACACGACCACCACACCTGCTGCCTAGGTCGGCATTTACCACAATTATAACTGCGGTAGTATTTTCGGCAAATGGTTTGACCTAACGGAGTTTGACAGCAGGGTGGTTTACCGACCTTATCTCCTTTTCGGGTTTAACATAGGAAGTCCCAACTTTTATGCTGGTCTGAGTCTATAGTTGGGAGAAGCAAGCGTTAGCCTACTTCTCTCCGTCGGTGGCTCAGCAGCGCTCTCCCGCAGATGCCAGCCAAGTGTCCATCATATCAAGGCGGTCATTTCCCCAGAACAGTTTGCCATCGGCAAACACTGCTGGTGCACCAAATACCCCGCGAGCAATAGCTTCATCTGTGTTCGATACTATGGCTAGCTTCCGGGCTTCATCGCCGATGGAGGAGATGCACGCATTTTTATCCAGCCCTACTGAAGTGGCTAAGTCGCCTAAGATGGCAACATCGCTAATATCCAGACTTTGTGACCAATACGCCTGCATCACCTTGAAGGCGAATGCTTCTCCCAGCCCCTCTTCAACTGCATACAGGGTAGCTCGCAGCGCACGTGAAGGCCGCAACGGGAACTTAGGATGATAACTCAGTGGCAGCCGGCGAATGCGCGCCCAGTCCTGCATATCTTGTTTGAACCAGTTGACAAACGCTGGCGAGGCATCCAACGGTCTACGTCCACCTATGCGGTCAATCAAATTAGCCAGATGGAAGGGACGTAGTACTATCATTCTTCCGTACGCAGCGGCAATTTCTCTTAGACGGGGGAAGGCGAGGTAGCACCAAGGGCTGTGAAAATCAAAGAAAAACTCCAGCGGAGCTCCCTCTGGCAGTTTACCATCAGCACGTTCAAAACGGCTGAGTGGCGCTAGAGCACGTTCATGCTTACCGCTCATGATCAATGCTCCCGCTTGATGCGCCTGTACGAAAAACTGCAACCTTTTCTCGTCTGCGCTAATTAACGTCGCCGTACAGCGAACCTCCTGATAAGGCCAGGCGGGTTTATGATGATGTACGTCGACATGGGTTCCCACGCTCACCCAGCCGGACGGTAAGTCTTTTGCTACAGCATCGGCACTGGTCTCCTCCAATAGAGCGATCAACGCTGGTGTCGACACCACTTTCACACCCGTGTTGCCAATTGCAGCTGCTGTTTGGTGCGGCCCAGGGGTGAAGACGCATGTATGTGGATAGCCTGTCACACTCATTTTCATAAAAGCTCCTTCAGTTGCCCATCAAGGGCTGCGCTTTTCAACATGCGCTTTAGGATCTTCCCGCTTGACGTCATCGGCCATTCTACGATGGTAAAGACCCGAGCAGGATGTTTAAAACCAGCTATTTTTCCAACACAGGCTTTTCTTATTTCATCTTTGGATAACGGCCTGGTGGACTCAATAGCGGCGGCTACCACTTCGCCGTAAAATTTATCGGGTAGAGCGAAGACTGCAACTTCAGTGATCGACGGATGCTCACGCAGCAGATTTTCTATCTCTACAGGATAGATATTTTCACCACCGCGAATGATCATATCGCGCAGGCGTCCTCCTACCAGTTCGACCCTACCATCGATGTTTAGCCGACCGAGATCGCCCGTATTCATCCAGCCTTGAGGATCGATGCAGCGAGCGGTTTCCTCCGCATCTCGATGATATCCCAACATGACCATTGGCCCACGAACCTGTAGCTGGCCGATTTCCCCGTGGGGGAGTACCACTCCGGTATTCGGATCGCAGACCTGCACTTCAACTCCAGGTAAGGGCAAGCCAGCGGTGGCAAAGCGCTGGGGACTTTGCCAGTAATCTAACGCTATCAGTGTGCTGGCTTCCGTCTGCCCGTAAACCTGAACCAACCCATTAATAGGAAACGCCCGCGCGCACTGTTCCAGAAGTCTCGGATCGCAGTCTGCACCACCGCAGGTACCGGTACGCAAAGACGAGAGATCGAAATATGGTCTGTCCGGATGCTCTAACATCGCTAAGTAGGACGTGGGGACTCCCGTCAGAACTGTACAGCGCTCCCGTTCTATCAGCGAAAGCATTTGTCCGGCGTCGAAAGCACGCATACCCAAATATGTCGCACCAGCTGTCAGGCATGCCAGAATATTCATGATGCAACCTGCACAGTGGAAGAGCGGAATAATGGATGTCCAGCGATCCATCGCCGTCACTTCCAGCCGCTGCACGGTGCCCCAGGCATTCATCATTATCCCTTCCATACAGAGTTCTGCGCCTTTAGGCCGTCCAGTAGTACCAGAAGTATATTGGATGCTAGCCAACTCTCTGGGGGACCATACCCACTCCGTCAGTTCAGCCAAAACGGGTTGGCGCATTACTGCTTCATATTCCATATCATCGAAGTTAATAATGTCTCTTAGGCTAGGGAGTTGAGGATGAATCGCTCGTACCATGGCTAAATATTCGCTGGAGCGAAAACGTTCGGACAGCAAGATGGCAACCACTTGGCTGTGATCGAGAACATGGCGTAAATCATTATCACGGAAATGTGTATTAACAGGCACCAGTATCGCACCTAAGGCCGAAATTGCAATCTGGGCAACTGGCCACTCAATACGATTTTCTGCCAACAGAGCCACAGGGTCACCCGCTTTTACACCACGACGACTTAGCTCTAGCGCCAACTTGTCGACACTGTCAAGCCAACCTCTGAAGGTCATTCGTTGATTACCAGCATCGAATACCAGCGCTTCTTTATCAGGCCATTTTTCTGCGTAATGACGCAGTAAACGGTATGGCGTATTAAGTGACGTTTTTTCGGAAAATGGGTCAACAATATATTTCATGTATGGATCCTTTTCTTGGGATTATTATTTTTACTGTTAATCAGCAGCCTGTATTTTTATAGAAGCGGGGGGCAATATTCTGCTGTAAATGTAATACACTATGCCGGTGCCAATCAGGCCAACTAACCAAGAGATATCTGCGCCATCCAACAAGCTTGCAATCGGACCAGTGTAAATACTGCTGGAAACAAAAGGAAGTTCCATTAATAAGCCAATGAAGTAAATGGAAATTACACTCCAGTTCCAGCGGCCATATATTCCTTGTGGATCGTTTAATGCCTGCAGGTCGCATTTTGAACGATGCCCCCACTGCCAGTCAGCCAGACAAATTGCACTCCAGGGAGAAATAAAGGTCAGTAGAAATAATAAAAAAGAAGAAAAAGCGTGAATGAAGCTTCCCGAGCCCCATAACGCAATGGAAACAGCTAACAAAATCATGGCTGATACATAAATAAATCGATGACCGACAGAGACGGTTGCTTTTCCTCTGAAACCATTCACCAGCGTCGCACTCGACATATAACTGCTATACGCATTCAATGTCATCATGGTTATTTTGCCGAAGCCTACGACAAAGTAAAGCAAAGATGCGACGAGACCGGATGCCCCCAGATTTACAACGAATTCTACTTCATGTCCGGTAAATGCCACTCCGGCAATAGCGGCGGAAAAAACACCAAATGTCATGGCTGCCTGAGAGCCCAGCGTTGTTCCAGAGGCGGCGGCAAAGAACACTTTCAGTTTTGATGTATCCGTAGGGAGGTAACGTGAATAATCTCCGACATAGGGGCCATAAGCAATTTGCCAGGCCGCCGCCAGTGAAATGGAAAGGATAAACTGGTTGGGAATAAACTTTCTCTGTTCTAGAAGACTGCTAATATTATGGCCAGCTAATAATGCAACGAACATGTAAATAAATGCAATGATGCCTACCACACTCGCGATCCGTGCTAAAGAATGTATGGCGCGGTAGCCTAAGGTGGCAACCAAGATCGTGATGATACCGAATAAAACGATACCCTGCCATTCTGCGGCATTCAAAATTTTAGCCACTGCCTGTCCTGCCAGCAAGGTGCCTCCAGCAGAGAACCCTATATATAAAAAACTTACCAGTAAAAGAGGGATGACCGCGCCATAAACACCAAATTGCATACGGCTTCGAATCATTTGCGGCAGTCCTGTAGCTGGCCCTTGTATGGCCTGTAGCCCCATTATGATACTGCCTAATATCTGACCTATAAATAAACCGATTAATGACCAGAAAACATCGCCGCCTAATACAACGGCCAACGCGCCGGTCACAATAGCGGTAATATTAAGGTTAACCCCTAGCCATAATGTAAACTGTCCCATAGCGCTGCCGAAGCGCTCATTATCAGGAACATAATCGATTGACCGTCTTTCTATAACCGTGTGCTTTACAGTGCTAGTGGAATGTTTCATAGATGAATCCTTTGAAAATTACAAGCATATAATCTGAACGGTACGCTGCCTGCTAGCAACATTTACTCGTTCTGCTATAGGCCGCCTGCTGTCATCAACATGAAGACTTAAACCTTTGCCTTTCTGCGATTCAGTCTTTAATACCCGTTTTTTTGCAGTGCCCTGATAAATTAGGGTGCCGATACCTTGACGATGAACGTGTTATGACGACATACGCCACTACTCCTCATGGGATAAACCTCATATCATTGATTCGAATACCTCAGAAATTAACTACTCTCAGATATTAATTAAGCATGACGTAGTATCATCTTCGATCGTGATGTATTTTTTCCTCCGCCTGAAGTACTCGGCAGTCTCGGGTTCTGGTTATCAACCACCACAAAGTCAGAGCCATCATGTTTAATTCTGTGATTGAAGGTACTCATCGTAATAACCGCCCCTTTACTTTGGTTGTTGGATTTTTCTCATAAAGTATAAACTGTAAGAAGGATTTAATGTACAGGCCTGCATATACAACCTGCATTAGCCATGCCATGATTGCGCACCAAAACATAACAAATTGAATTTAAGGAAGTTATTTTTTTGTCGGCTGGTTTTACCAGAGAGGAGCTTTGTAAAGTATCCTCAAAGAAGTCAATTGTTGATAAAATGTAAGCATGACATGCCCCATTACAGGGATAAACACTTAACATTTGCACCACAATTGAGCAATGAAGTTTTCCATTAGCTATTCATTTAAATAAAATATTATATCCTCATGTTTTATAAAAATATCACTCCATCTTGGCAACCGTTAAACTGGTCATGTATGTACAACTGAGTTGACCCTGACTCGAACTCCTGCACCATTCAGAAACATAATGCCGGCATGTTCTACACTCCCTGAATGGAGGTGGTGAGGTCGTGCCGATGAAAAAATCACGATTCACCGAAGAGCAGATTGTTTTTGCCCTGAAGCAGGCTGATCCGGTGACGTCCGTGCCGGAGGCCTGCCGTAAGCAGGGTATTTATGATCCCACGTTTTATACGTGACGAAAAAAATGGAGGAACATCTCCTACCGAACTGAAGCACATGCGGTAGCTTGTGGATGAGAATCTCAGGCTGAAGATGCTGGTTGCCGTTCTGAGCCTCGACAAGGCCATGCTGAAGACGTGCTGGCAAAAAAGAACTGACGCTGGCGCGTCTGCGCGAATGGGGCCATGACCTGCAGGTACGCTATAAGGCGGTGTTGTTTTGCGCTACGGGTCAGCCGCAGCTCTCTACGCTACCGTTCTGTGTCGACAGACGACAGCGCATTGCGCTCGCGTATCAGTGGGATCACCCAGACACGGGTTCACTATTGCTACCGGAGGGTTCACGTTATGCTAAGGCGGGAGGGCTGGCGGGATAAACTTAAGCGTATGTACCGACTCTACAGCGAGCAGGGGCTGTATCCGAATCATGCCTGGGGCATGGACTTTTTTTCTGATGCCTTATTTGACGGGCATCGGTTACGCCAGCTGACAGTCATTGATCTCTACACACGCGAATCTACTGGGATCTGCGTGGGCCAGAATCTGCGCTCAACGGAGATCGCAGAGATGAACACCATTGCCCTCACACGTCTCTTACCACAGTTGCTGAAAACTGATAACGGCTCTGAATTTGCTGGAAAATGATGGGCAAGTTGGTGTATGAAGGGGAGGGCCATAAAGACTTTTCCCGGCCGGGAACACCGAGGGACAATGCCACAGTGGAGTCATTCAATGGCAGTCTGCAGTCTGCGACAGGAATGACTGAACAAGGACTGGTACATGTCTCTGGAGGTTGCATGGTGCAGAATCGAGGCCTGGCGCATACACTATAACCAGAGGCGTCCGTATTATATACCCGGTTGGATGACGCCATCCAAATTCGCAGAGAAGTCTGCCTGTTGGCAGAATATGCAGTCAACATGAAGTCTGTTATTCCTGATTACGACTGGACCATATTCGGGGTCAGGGTCAACCAACCGACATTACAAACTGATGGTTGTATCTGATACTGGGACTGGCCATCACCTGTAACTTATGAGGACAGTACTCCTACCGAGGTGTATTCATCCACGAGGAGCAGGTCGACACTATCTTTTGGCATCACAAAATCTTTGTAACCATTCAATAACTGCTCTAAACTAAGATTAGTTCGCGAGCAGAGAAAATACCATGATGAATAGCAATAAAAAAAATAATAAATACGTAACGGTAATAATTTGTATAACCTTCACACTCTCTATGTTCTACCTATCCACAAAGGCTGTAATTTATATTCTCAACAAGAGAGATGTTGAGGGTTTTGCAGAATCCATTCTAGAAAGAAGTGTTTTATTAATGGAGCAAATAGAGTTTGTGGAAGGTAAAAGTAAGAGTGTAAATGAATCAGCAGCTTGCACAAAAGAACACATAAAAAAGCTGCGTGAAATTCTCTGGCCTCAACGTTATATTAAAGACATTGCTTATGCTAATCAAGATACGCTCTTGTGTACGGCTTTGTGGGGTGATGACCTAGCACCAGAAAAGCTCAACAACAATTATAATAGTGTAAAGTATGGCAATGGTTTTTGGTTGCTTGATGTAAAACCTGGGATCTTAGGAGGTAATAATGTATACGTTATAAATAATTTAGCAATCATACCTTCACCATTCATTTTTGCTAGATTTTCATTAGATTCTGAAAATAAAAAAATAAGTGCAATAGTTAGTGATGAGAAACATCAAGCTCATATCTTCTTCATTGGGAACAACACTAACGACCTTTATAAAATGGAGCACTCCCCCCCCAAACCGATTGGATATATAATTTCAGAAAAATGCAATTATGAATTTAATTTATGCGCAACATCGGGCATGTATATCCAAAGCGTATTCGACATGCCTATATTAATAAATTTATTATTATTTATTCTTTCATTAGCCTTGGGGTTATTAATGTTTGTAAGCATTAATCTTTTCTTATCTAAGAAAGATACTATTGTATTTCGTCTCAATCAGGCATTGAAAACTGATAAGTTAAATATAGTTTACCAACCTATTCTATCCATCAAGGATAATAAAGTGATAGGTGTGGAGGCATTATTAAGATGGTATGACAATGAATACGGGCGAGTATCTCCTGACATTTTTATTTCTATTGCTGAAAAGCATGGGCTTATAAGTTACGTCACAAGGTTTGTAATTTACAAATCAATAAAGGAAATGCACGAATTGATAAATACTCATAAAATTGAGTTGAGTATTAATATTAATACAAGCGATCTATTTTCGCCATTATTCCATGAGGTGCTGGAAAAAGCAACCAATTTATATAAAGTTAGCCCTAAGTTCGTTACTCTTGAACTAACGGAGAGGCGTTCTGATAGTACATCCTTAATAAATGATAGTTTGGCTAAATTAAGAGTGTTGGGCTACAAAATAGCCCTTGATGATTTTGGCACTGGATATTCCAATTTAAACTGGTTATCCAAACTGGAAGTTGATAAAATTAAAATCGACAAATTCATAACAAACTTAATCTGTACAGACTCAATTAATGCTAATGTTCTGAACAAAATTGTTTCAATACTTAGCCAAACGCATAATGAAATCATATTTGAAGGTATTGAAACAGAGGGGCAACTCTCATACCTAGTGGCTAACTTTCCTGATGCGTATGTTCAGGGATATTTTTATGCCAAGCCTATGAACATTGAGGAGTTAAAAAAATACTTAGATAAGAAAGCTTAATCTAATTGCAAGGAAGACTAGTCACTAATGAGTGTCAGTAAATGATGGTTATCTTATCACATATGGAGACTGAATTTTGCTGCTATTAATAAAACAGGATGAGGTTACTCATAACGGCAGGCTGACAACGGAGCAATCTCAACTTTTGCGATCTCTTCTTTGCGACAGTATTCGAGTGAGAATATGTAAGCAGACTTGTTTTAGTTCCACGCACTTTTTGAGATTTCCGGGGGTTCAGCCATCAACCGGTATTCTTCCGGCGCCAGGTTATTCAGGGATTCATGGGGGTGCTCGCTGTTATATTCAGCCAGCCAGCGCTCTGTAATTTCCCGTACTTCATGCAGCGTTCTGAACAGATAAAAATCCAGTATTTCTGTGCGGTACGTCCGGTTGAATCGTTCGATAAAGGCATTCTGTGTTGCCTTGCCGCGCCTGATAAACTCCAGCATCACACCATGCTCTTCTGCCCATTGTGCCAGCGTCAGCGAGACCAGCTCCGGACCGTTAACCATCCACATCTTCAGCGGATATCCGCGGTTTGCCACGATCCTGGCCAGCATGACCCGCTGCGCCGGGATATTCAGGTCAATTTCGATCGCCAGCGCTTCCCGGTTATAATCATCCACCACGTTGAAGGTCCTGAAACGTCTGCCACACACCAGCGCATCGTGCATAAAATCGATTGGACCAGCTCTGGTTCATCGCCTCTGGTATTGCCAGCGGAGCCGGATTGCGCACCGGCAGGCGCTGTTTTCCCTTACGGCGAAAATTCAGTTTCAGCAGGCAGTGAATCCGGTGAACGCGCTTATGGTTTTAGGCGTTTCCCTGCCTGCGAAGGACCTGAAAAAGCTTTTTTAATCCGTATCGCGAATAGCGTTCAGCCGCCACGGTCAGCGCCATAATGACCGGCTCATCCCGTCGCGTATCCGGCCGATAACGAAATACCGTCCTGCTCAGCGACAATGTCCTGCATGCCTGACGTAAGCTCATGGCAAACTGTGCGGTCAGATAGCTGACCAGCTCACGCTTTATCGCTGGTTTTAAAGTTTTTTTTCAATAACGTCTTTCAGGGCGTGGCATTCGAGGCTCAGTTCCGCAAGCATCTGTTTCAGCCGGCGGTTTTCATCCTCAAGGTCCTTCATCTTTTTTTGATATCATAGGCTTCCATACCGCGGAACTTCGCTTTCCAGTTGTAATAGCTGGCTCCGGAAATCCCGGCTTCGCGGCAGACATCCTTAACGGTACGTCCGGATTCGACAGACTTCAGAACGGCGATGATGTGGTGTTCGGTGAATCGGGCTTTGCGCATGGCAATCTCCTCCAAGGAGATATTCAGTATGCCGGAAAATCTCTAAATGTGAATGGTTCGATTAAGCGGGATACTTACAGCAGGACGTACTAGCAATAAAGAACTGATGCTGGCGCGACGGCGTAATTGTCTGGGGAATTGCGTGGGCCAGAATCTGCACTCAACGGAGATTGCAGAAATGCTGAACACCATTGCGCTCACACGCCCCTTACCCCATTACTTAAAACTGATAACGGCTTTGAATTTACGGGAAAAATGCTGGATAAATGGGAATATGAGCGAGGGGGCCGTATAGACTTCTCACGCCCTGGAACACCAACGTACAATGCCTCGGTGGAGTCGTTCAACGGCCGGCTGCGACAGGAATGCCTGAACGAGAACTGGTTCATGTCCCAAGAGGACATACGGTGCAAAATCGAGGACTGGCGCATACACTATAATCAGAGACGTCACCATTCCGCGTTAGGCTGTATGACCCCGTCTGAATTTGATGAAAAATGTGTTGGTTGCCAGAATATGCAACCTACATGAAGCCGGTTATTCCTTAATACAAGTGCATTATATTCGATGTCAGGGTCAACCAACCGACATTACTTTCTGAAGGTTGTATGACCCTACCCGCGAATAGTGGACATGGGACTGAGTGAACTCTCAATCAAAGGTGACTTATGACAAAATCATCCACAATCATCAATAAGCCCCGCAAATAATACTTACCTTTCCGTCAGTAAGCTTTGAAACGGCTTTGTTGAATAAATCGAACTTTTGCTGAGTTGAAGGATCAGATCACGCATC